>Ga0228698_1000502_pt1 | contig 29148 bp, 34 predicted proteins | sample McNCre117_Aug_MG_FD_178015 | JGI IMG/M metagenome (GOLD analysis project Ga0228698, IMG submission 178015) | Freshwater microbial communities from McNutts Creek, Athens, Georgia, United States - 1-17_Aug_MG | ecosystem: Environmental > Aquatic > Freshwater > Creek | place: USA: Georgia...
TGGCTGATACCACATCAACAGCACTTGCAGCGACAAAGAATGCGTCCTCCAGTCTCCCAAAGAAAACTGACGCACCAAAGCCGCCCAAGAAAGTTGTACGCAAAGAAACGCCGAAGCGTACCAAAAACACTCCGGCGACTACGCCTAAACGAACCTCGCGCCCGTCGCAAACTGCGACCCGCGAGGAATATACATCTCGGGCAACTCCTCGGGCGTCAGCACCGTTGCGGCCACCGGAAAAACCGGCAACCGCAACGGAACCGCTACAACTGCGTCCGACTGCACCAATCGTGTTACCAGTCACAGCAACACCTACCCCGTTACCTGCTGACAATTCGGCAGTACCAGTACCACTACACGTGCAAGCTGTGACCAAACCGGTCGATCAAACGTTCGACACGGTTGAGTTACAGCAGCAATTGGAAGCAGTTAAAAAAGCGCAAGCCACACTACTGCAAACCGCCAGAGATGAAACGGCGCGAGCTCTTGCTCGCGCCGAAAAAGCCGAAAGTCGACTCGCCGCCATTCAGAGCGAAAAAGAAACGAGACTTACAATCTTGCGCGACCAAATTAGCGAACAGAAAGCGTTGGTCGAGAATGAGCGTGAGAGAATTAAAAAACTCGAAGGCGTTATCGCTGGATTGCGGCGGCAAGTAACCAAAAGTGAACAGGAGCACGCCGAACTACAAACAACTAAGGCAACCCTCGAACGACTCCAATCTAAACCGCCCGAAGTCATAAGTGTGAGCACTGAAGACATCGAGCGGTTGAAACGGGACCTACGAACCGTACGGACACAGTACACCAAAGCTGAAAAGAAAAAGGCCAGTCTTAGTCAAGACCTGAAAGATGCTTTGGGGAAACTCCGTGAAGCAGAGGCGCAATTAAGGCTTCGCGACCTGAATAATCAAAACGCGGAGCTGAGAAAAGGCACGACGCTTGACATCGTCAAGACTGAACGTGACGCTGCAATTGCACAAGTAGTGTCACTTCAAGAACGCACACAGGCGCTCGAGGCCGCTCTCAAAGCCGCCGAAGCAGAAGTCGCGATGGCGGCAACCCACATCAAAGAACAGATTCAGACTGTCAGGTCTGAACTCATGTCTGAGATTGAGCGACGGGTCGCTTTGTCCACATACGAAACAAGGGAGCTTGCACGTTTGCGTGCACTCCACCCAAAAACAAATCCCTCGTAACGATATACAAGGGCGCCGCCAGCAATCTGCTGGCGGCGTTTTCTTATTCCGTATCCTTCGCAATCGACTTTACGAATTTTAGAATCTGACTTTGGAGTTTCTTGGCTTTGGCTTTAGTCGTTGATTCGAACATCAGTTTCACTGCATATTCAGTCACACTCATTTTGACAGCGCCCCAAACGTCTCCAAAATCAACAAAGAATCCATCGAATTTTTTCAGTGCTGTTGGTTTGAGTGAGACGAGGTAATCGTGGATTTTTTCCATTGCAACGTCTTTGTCTACAACCTTCACTACCACATCTTCAGTTTGTTCATAAACGAGGTACGGCGCCATCATTTGACCAAAGGTCTGCCCGGCTGCTTTGGCTTCGAGGTAGGCATCGGTTACTTCGAGGAACGTTAATTCAACGGAATCAGTGTAGAAGAAATCACGGAAGAAAAAATGGCCGGAATATTCACAGCCAAAGACCGCCGCATGCTTTCGCATCTCCTCTTTCACAAACGTATGCCCAGTACGAGCCATGACTACCTTGCCGCCATGCGCCCGAATCGTTTCATCGTAAATACGACTATTTAAATTTGTACTCGCAATGTTTGCCTTCGGCTCGCGCGCGAGTATGCGCGCAGCAATGAGTGCGCCTATCGCGGCACTATTCACGTAGTTACCATGTTCATCAAGGAACGCGATACGGTCCGCATCCCCGTCAAATGAAATACCGAAATCGTAGTGACCATGATCAATTTTACTATCGAGGTCAATTTGGTTTTCGTGGAGATTGGGGTCGGAATCACGATTTGGGAAACTACCATCGAGTTTTGCAAATAAGGTATCAAAATGGATTGGCAATTTAGCACGCAAGAGCGGAATGAGGTCGTGCGCCATACCGTTCCCGATATCAGTTACAATATGGAGGCCAGTATATTTTTTCGCTTTCACGCCCGCAAACACAAATTTTGCATATGCTGCGTCAATGTTCTTTTTCTTTAACCCACCCCGTTTGGGCACCTCCTGCCACTTCCCTTTCTTTACTCGTTTTAAAATTTGCGCGAGACCATTTCGTTTGGTAAGCGGTATTGCACCAGCATGCACCAGTTTCAAACCATTATATTCCTTTGGACTATGTGACGCCGTAATCATCACGCCCGGGAGCGACAGTGAACCGGACGCAAAATACAGTTGTGGTGTCGCGACGAGGTCGAGATCAGTTACGCTCGCGCCCGCATCACGAGCACCGGCTATAAACGCGGCATGGAGGGCCGGCGTCGAGAGTCGCATATCACATCCAACGACGAGCGCCGTGTAGTTAAACTCTTCAACAAACGCGCGTGCAACCGCATACGCCACGACTTCGTCGATTTCAGTTGGATAAATACCGCGAATATCTGCATCTTTGAAAGCTCGTTCGTACGAAGCTGGTAATGTCTGTGTCATATGGTCATAAGTATATCGTACTCATGAGAGGTACACCAAAAGAAAAAGGCGGGGTGAGATTCCCCGCCTTTTTGGTTGTTACAACTGCATGATCTGATGGAGATCCGCGTCAGACACCAAAACCCGCTCGACTGCGACCGACATAAAACGTTCGTACACCAAAGGCAGTTCATTCTCACGAATGTCATACCCCAAATGTGCGAGCCGTTTCTGCAGTCCGTGCCGACCCGACTGAGCCGAGAGCGGAAATTGTTCCGCGACCCACCCAACCGTTTCCGGCAGCATCACCTGGTACATGAAGGGACTCTGCAGCATACCGTGCTGATGAATCCCCGCCCCGTGCGCAAACACATGTTCACCCACAATAGCGAGCGTATCCGGCGTCGGTTTACCGATGATGCTGGAAACAAGTTTCGCCGTCTGACCGATTTTCCTGGTATCGAGACGATGCCCGACACCATAATACTCAGCCCGAGTTTCGAGTGCCATCACAACTTCGGCATAGTGAGCGTTGCCCGCCCGTTCGCCGATACCGTTGACCGTGCATTCGACTTGGCGCGCGCCGGCTTTGATACCGGCGAGCGAATTGGCCGTTGCGAGTCCGAGGTCGTCGTGGCAATGCACCGACACAACCACCCCATACTCGCGCACCTCCGGCACTTCGGTCATGATACGAGACACCAGATGCGCAATTTCGTGCGGCATTGCATACCCCACCGTATCCGGCAGGTTAATCGTCCGCACCCCCGCGAGAATCACTTCGCGTACCATCAGTTTCAGAAACTCGACATCCGACCGCGTCGCGTCTTCGGCCGAAAACTGTACGTCCTCCACCAATTGATGCGCGAAGCGGGCCGTCGACGCCGCCCGTTCGAGGGCTTCACTCCGACTCATTCGGAGCTTCCGCTCCAGATGCAAATCACTCGTCGCCAGAAACGTATGGATACGCGGATGAGCTGCACGTTCGAGTGCACGCGCAGCCACCTCGATATCCTGCGGCAACGCCCGTGCAAACGAGCAACAGACGAGCTCAGGCACTTCTGCCGCCACCAACCGAACTGATTCAAAATCAGCCGGCGACGGCGCGGCAAACCCCGCCTCACAGAATCTGAACTCACCTTCCTTGAACATGGTGCGCATTGGGCGATTTTTGGTTTGGCTGTTGCCATGTTTGCAGACCTTATTATTGATGTTCCTGAACTCATCACTGGTCTGATTGGCCTTTTGTTTATCACCCTTTCATACCGCACCTCTCGTAGTGCCACAAAATACCTGAAAAACTAGGTCGCACCACTCCAAAAGTTTGTTATGATAGGCCAATCTCTATGCCACACGAACTGATGCACTTTATGATGGAGTATGGATACCTGGCCATTTTTGCCGGTTGTCTACTCGAAGGCGAAGCGCTCGTTGTGCTCGGCGGTTTCTTTGCGTATCACCACACAATGCATTTACCCATCGTAGCACTGGCTGCCTTTGCCGGTACGATGATAAGTGATATTGGTTGGTTTATGCTTGGGCGATATAGTAGCGACAAATTCTTACACCGCTGGGCGATCCTCCGCTACATCAGCAGACACTCAGTGAATATTGCCGGTAAACGACCCCGCCTCTTGAGCTTCTTTTTCCGCTTTATGTATGGGTTCCGTATCCTCATACCGTTTAGCCTTGGCAAGACTTCGATGACGACAAACACGTACCTTGCGTACAACGCCCTTGGTATTTTACTCTGGGTCGCAGTCTACGCGGGTATTGGCTACAGTTTTGCAAGCACTATCGAAGTATTCTTTGGTCGCATGAAGCACATTGAACTTGTCATTGGACTTGTAATCCTTGGTATCGGTGCCGCATTTATCGCCGGACATCACCTTGCCGAAAAGGCGCTTGCGCGCGTTGCTAAAGATTAAAGTAGTCCCTCTCGCACAAACAGCGACGTTACTTGTGTAAGCACAGACTGTGCAGCCGGATACGTCAAACGAGCAGACACTAGAGAGAGCGGCAACCAAGCCGCTTCTTTTATTTCTTCAGGTTGGATGGTTACGTCAGGGTTATCAATGATACCAACAAAAAAAGTAACCGTTTTTTCTATTTGTGTCCCCTCAAATGTAAAGGTGTACTGTTCAAGGATTGGATCATCACTATACACCTTCACTGGAACTAACCCGGCCTCTTCTTTGCATTCACGAAGTGCTGACACGAGTGGTGTCTCACCTTCTTCTGGACGTCCTTTTGGGAAGGTCCAATGCGTACCGCCGGCACTCCCATACATATGAATAAGGAGGAGCTCGAGACCCGCTTCGGTTTTATGGACAGGGATAATGCCATATGAGTGGACGATTTTTGTTTGCATAGTGAGACTATATCACAAGACTGGATTTGGTCACGAATCACTAAGTATATTTGTTCACTACGTTCCAAATCTACTAAGTGTTCTTGACCACACCTCGCGGTTTCTTTTTCCGGAAGAAAAAGAAACAACGCTGCGGTTTTCAAATCCAGCCGAAAAGCACGCAGGTGCTTTTCTTCTTGGGCACAAAAACAAAAAAACCGCACGGATGTGCCGGTTTTTTGTTTTTGTGCCCAAGACTGGATTTGAACCAGCATGCCCGTGAAGGCGCTACCACCTCAAGGTAGTGCGTCTACCAATTTCGCCACCTGGGCAGGTGCCTTTCGTCCGTTTCTACTGAGGTGGTGCTAGTATGCCTGAAAAGTTCCGAAACTTCAAGCCGTCTCGTCTGACCAGTCCCGCGGGTTTTTAATGAGCGCAAGCGCGTCCGCATGGATGCCTGCATGTGAGACAAAGATGACTTCGCCGTGACGGGCGCAGAGTTCTTTGAGACTCCCCTGCCAAGGCGCCCAAACACCATCACGAAGCACACTCACAAGTCCGCCGCCAGCCTTACACAAGAAAAGACCAGCTGCATAATCATACGAACTCAATCCAAAAATAATAATACCGTCAATGCGATTGGAGGCGATGTATGCGAGTTCGAGTGCGGTGCAACTATAAAAAATGGCTTTACCGAAATCCATCGCAATAGCTTTTTGCAAGTTGAGTCCAGCCGGCTTCATCCACGCATCGCGACCACGAGCTATTGCAACTGCTGCTCGTCCACCAAGAATTTCACTATTTAATGTATGGAGTGTTGACCTCTCGTGAACACCAGTATCCATGAGTGCGGTGAAAGTCTGGTTAGTAATCGGGTTATGAATAATGGCAAACGAACCGTCGGTAGTACTTCCGAGTCGAGCCACCGATATAGCAAAAAACGGAATGCGGCGAAGAAAATTATCTGTGCCATCGATGGGGTCAATATGCCAGATAAAATCACTGGTACCGATATACCCCTCACTCTCCTCGCCTCGAATAGTATCATCAGGAAATTCGCTTCGAATAAATGTAACGAGCGCTACCTCAATATCTTTATCAATCTGCGTGACAACTGACCCATCAGCTTTTTGCTCACTCACGTTCTCATTATGTTCAAAATACGCTCGGGCTTTTAACCCTTCATTTTCAACGAGCGCAACGAGCACATGGAATTTTTCTTCAATTGTCATATAAAACACATGCTATCATATTTGAATGAAAAAGCGATCTTCCAAAAGGAATGTGGTTCGACCTTCACACAACTTCTTCGACTCGCCAGACCACCCCTATTTCCGAATAATAAACGGGGTACTCACCTGCACTATTATTATTTCATGTACAGCCGTAGTCCTCGAAACTTTTGATTCGTTCGCCTCGTACCACACACTCTTTACACTCATTGAATACAGTGCGGTCGCAATTTTTACACTTGAATATATCGTTCGCCTCAAGCTCTCTGAAAAACCGCTGCAGTATATATTCAGTTTTTTCGGTATCATTGACCTCCTCGCTATTATGCCCACCCTCTTTGGACTCGCTGATTTTACCTTCCTTAAAATTGTACGAGTTGTCCGCATCGTGCGTCTCCTCCGGATAACTCACGTCGCGAAACTCGCCGACCAAAAACACAAACGAGCAGACAAACAGCACGGCGCTCGTAGATAAACAAAAACCGCCAGTGGGCGGTTTTTGTTTTGGATGAAGCGCAGATTACGCAGCTTCTTCAGTTTTTACTTCTTCGACTACCGGAGCCTCAGCTGGAGTTACTGCTGCGAGCGCTGCTGCTTCTGCGGCGGCCGTTGCGTCAGCGATAGCCTTTGCCTCAGCTTCAATACGAGCGTTTGCATCAGTCTCTGATTCGGTTGTCATCGACACGAGTGTCATACGACGCATCTGACGCTTGATCTCGCGGGCTACCTTCTCACGGATGTAGTAGAGCTTTGCGCGACGTACCTTGGCACGCTTTACAATTTCGATTTGCTCGATAAGTGGTGAGTAGAGTGGATAGATTTTTTCTACACCGATGCCACTCGATACTTTACGTACCGTAAACGTAGCTCCGGCTTCGTCCCCATGCTTGCGCGCGAGTACGAGACCTTCGAAAATCTGGATACGAGTTTTACCCTTATCAACGATTTTCTGGTGTACTTTTACCGTGTCCCCTGCCTTGAGGCCGAGGGCTTTGCGGTCTTCCATCTGAACTGGTGAGGTAATAACCCCTGCGAGTGTTGTTGTCATAATAATAATTTAAGTAATCTTTGGCCGTCTAAAACGTGCCCTAATCTACCACAAGGGTCGTAAAGACGCAATATCTGCCTCACAAAGTCGCAAAAGACCTATTCAGCGGCTCGTTCTTCACTCAGTCGTTCTGCTGCCTGCTCAAATTCAAATGGGACGGGGGCAATAAAACGTTCATGCTGGCCACTCGGGAGTTCGATTTCGAGGACGTGGGCGTGGAGGGCAAGACGGGTAAGGCCAAGGTTGTTTGATTGCTCGCGCTTTTTACCACTATAGAGAGGATCTTGGACAATTGGACGGTCGTTTGCCTTCAGATGTACACGAAGTTGGTGGGTACGACCGGTTTTTGGGATAAGTTTCAAATACGAGAAGATTTCGCCTTCGTATTCGCCAGAAACGATTCGTTCCCAGTCAGTGACAGCTGGGCGAAGGGTCCCACGCGCACCACGCTGGGCAGAGCGGAGTTTGAAGTCTTTGTTGCTGCGGCCAATCGGGCGATCAATTGTCCCCCACCGTTCGTGCATGCGACCATAGACAAATGCTCGGTATTCCTTGTTCGCGAGGCGGTCGTGGAATTGGGCTTTCAAGTGCGCGTGGGCTTCGGCCGTTTTTGCTAAAATCATCACCCCTGATGTATCACGATCGAGACGGTGGACGACACCGGAACGTTCGAGCACTTTTCCTTGTGCTGTTACCGTTTGCTCCCCCACTCCTTTTGCACTCGGTACCTTACGCAAAAACCAATCAACGAGAGTCTCCTCGCCGGTATCACCCCAATCTTCGTGCACGAGCATCCCATAGGGTTTACTCACGACCATTACCGCACTATCCTCGTAAAGGACTGTCGGTTCGGTCATTTTTTCTGTATCTGTCTGCATATCGCGTTACAATACGCGTAAAATCGTCTTTCGTAAATGGCTACACTCTGGAAGCTACAGGATAATTGAAAAATCGTCGTAGGTGGTAGTCGCCGTTCGCCATTCAACCGCCACCCCTTCCACCTTTGAACGGAGCGATCCTTCGTGAAGATACTCGACAAATAATTTGAGTTCATCCGGCATGCCGTGCGCGACTACCGCCACACTGCCGTCTCGATTATTACGCACAAATCCGGTCAGCCCCAGCTTCATTGCCGATACCTGGACATAGTCCCGAAAACTCACCCCCTGAACGGTTCCGGTAATAATGGCAAAGAGTTCAGTCATAATAGGAACAGTATACCGCGAGTATAAATCTTGTGGTATTGAAATATTTTTAAAAACAGGTACTATAGGCGGTACCTTGCAACAAGGCACCAACAAGCGCGATTAGCTCAGTTGGTAGAGCAGCGCATTTACACTGCGAAGGTCGGGAGTTCGAGCCTCTCATCGCGCACAGACGCAAAACAAAAACACTAGTCTTTCAAAGACTAGTGTTTTTGTTTTAGCACCTGCCCTGCGGCAGGTGAGGCGTCTGTGCGAACCGCAGCAATGTTTTCTTTTCCTCCAAGAAAAGAAAACCGCGAGGTGGGGTCGCGAACACTTAGTAGATTTGGAACGTAGTGAACAAATATACTTAGTGATTCGTGACCACCAGACTCAACAGAAGCTCCAATGAACCATACTTAGTGATTCGTGACCGAGCCTCTCTACGGTTCGTGGCCACAAAGCAAACTTAGTAACCGAGCTACCCACCCCACTTATACACCTACCCCTCTCCCCCATCTCACTACCCGAGGAGTATAGTTGAACTACAGGAACCACCATTCCTGAGAAAGGAGCAATGATGATCAACGTCTCCCCTTCACAACAACACCAAGAACAGCAGAAAAAACTGATCGAACTACAACAAGAAAAAAGAGGTGTGGGCACCCGCCCTGCTCCACAAGGTATCGACACAGACGGCGGAAACGAGGGTCAAGCCCCTGTTGATTCGGGCAAGATTGATGGCGTGGATGTCTAAGTGGCGTATTCAAACCAATTTGGTTTTGAATACGCCTTCTTTTTTTCTTCACAATTCCCACGCTTCAGTTTTTCTGCTATTCTTCATCTACCTTGCCCCGGTAGTTAAATGGATATAACTGCGGACTTCTAAGCCGTCATTCTTGGTTCGATTCCAAGCCGGGGCACATTCACGCAAAACAAAACCACCAGTCTTTTAAAGACTGGTGGTTTTGTTTTAGTACCTGCCCTGCAGCAGGTACGGCGTGAATGTGAGCCGCAGGCATGTTTTGACTATCCATAATGCCAAAACAGACGAGGTGGGTGAGAAATGGGACGGGACCCATGGGGGGGTAAGACGTTTACAACGCCGGGGTCGGCACTACGGGTTTACCAGACGCAGTGGGAGCTGATTCAGCTGGCGGGACAGCAACAGGCCGATCTGGCATCACGGCCGGAGTATTCGTTCTGTTTGTCGGCATGACCACGGCATTCGTGGTTGTACTCTGTCCCCCTACTGCTGATACTTTATCGAGGAGCGACTCGTAGCGTACACGTTCGGCCTCATAATACTCGATAGTATCATTCACGAACACTGCTTTGTAAGGAATAATTGTCGGCGTAACTGGCAATTCTGTATTGAGTGAATCGTTGTAAGTGCGGTATAACACAACCGTTAACACAACACCGGCAATCAGAATACAACCAATAGCACCTAACCCCATGACCCACTCACGCATCGGATGCATGATAACCGCGTCGGGTTTTCCAGCATCACGACGCACAATATGCTTCACCATTTTTGTTATATCTTTTGGATCTATCATGGTTTCATTGTTATAGCGAGTGATGTATCCGCAACCCACACATTTGACACATCGTCTCCCGAAAAGGTAAACGTTGAAATATGTTTATGGTACGGCACATTTTCAAGTAATGTAATATATTTCTTGACTGCGGCCTGACCTCCAGAAATATGTACCCCCACCGTGAGGACTGGCGGGTTTGCTCCAGCAGCAGGAGTAACCGATAACCCCGTCGTTTGCATCGACACACCAAATGCTTTTGCCGTTGATTCCAATTCAGTCACAAACGGAATAATGTCTTTATCAGACATAACAAACGAACCAAGTTTCGCTCGATCGCCTTCGGACGATACCAATGCTTGCATCACATTAGTGTACGCCAACTCTTTGGCAGCATGCTCAGCAATCGCAATTTTTGCGTCACCGAGTTTTGTACCCTGGATATGAATAACATACAGAATCGACACCAGTGTCAGCACCAGCACGACACTGTAGAGTAATGAAATTACAAATGTTGTTTTAGTTCGTTTTGTCATGGTGTGGTTGCGAGAGTCATATCCATCGAGAATATCAAATCAGAGGCTTTCGTGAGTGCGTTAATTGGCAAAACAACTCCCGTAAATGCCGGATCGGCTTCGAGGGCGTCGCGGAATGACGCGAGGACAGTACGAGTTGTCGCCACCCCAGAAATGGTAATTTTACCTACCCCACCGTCAGGATGGGTGTAACTCACCGAATGTAACGTCACCCCCGCACCAGCGATCGATTCGAGGATTTTCAGATACGTTGAAAATGGTGTGGAGCTGGCGGTGTTTTTTAAAAATGTTGCCTGGGTAGTTGCCGCTTTGAGTTTTGCCGTTGCTTCATCGTAACTCGCAGTTCTATCCGCAGTTGCAGACACCTGGTCACCCAACGTAGCTGTCTGACCTCTCACCAGCATATACGTTGGCAATAACAACACAGAGACAATCAGACATCCCGTACCAAAGAGAAATAACCACACAGTAATGACTCGAAGCCAATACTCTCGAACAACACTTTTGCGGGCGTGTGGTGGAATGAGGTTAATCATAGCTATACCGTACGTTTAAGCGCGAGCCCAATTGCCGTCGCGTACCCATACGAGTGTCGTAGGTCAATTGGTGGCACCACGGCGTCGAGCGAAAAGGCATTTTGCCATACATTCGCACGCGTCGTCTCTACCCCTAGCGTTTCTGTGAGGTACTCGGGTAACCCCTTCAAATTTGAACTACCGCCACAGAGAATAAGCGACCGAATCTGACGATCATCTGGTTTGTAATCAGCGTTATGCCAATATTGAATACGTGAAGCCAGTTCATCTTTGATCACAGAAATGGTTGATATGAGCGCATCGTAGCAACGAGTATCATTCACCCCTCTGATGAGCCCCTGGGTATTTTTTATCGCGGTGATTTCATCTTCACTAATACCACCGAGTTCCTTACGCAGAATATCCGAGAGCTGATTTCCGCCGAAATCAATGGTCGATGTGTACATCAGCACGCCGTTGAGCACGATACCAATACCTGTCCGTGTCTTTCCAAAATCAACCAAAATGTGTGCACCTGGCACGCCCGAGGACAGCACCGACCGCACCATCGCCTGCGCCTCTACCTCGAACGATAACGGTGTGAGACCTGCCACCATACAGGCATCATAGTAATTTAAAATCGTCTCGCGTGAATACGCTGCCACCACGACCCGCAGTGACTTATCCGTTGTTTCGCTTTCCAAAATATCGTAATCAAAAAATGCTTCACGCGCTGGGATAGGTACGTTTTCTTCGAGCCGAAATTCGAGGAGACTGCGAATTTCTTTGGCTGGTGTTGAACGTTTAATTTCAGTTTCAAACAAGTACGCTCGCTCTTCGGGCAGTGATACCCGGATAAAATCCGCGTGGGTTTTTTCTTTAAATTCAACGAGAGCCGCTGTCAGGAGCTTCTGATCGAGCACTTCCCCACGATGCAACACGCCGTTTGGAATATCAATCTCACCCCATAATTCCAAATGGCGCTTTACCTTGTGTTGAATCGTCGGTGTGAACCGAATGTATTTGAGTGACGTATCAGAAATATCAACACCGGTACTCGGCATCATGATATACGTCGGGGGTGGGATGACTTTTTTAAGAGCAGAAAGGACATTCATTACCACTAGTATACCGTGGTCATGTCTATAAAATCACAATGCAACCCACAGGCCAAACGACTTCACTACTAGCGGACAGTAGAACCGGCAGGAAGAGGGGTGGCAAGTGTAAGCATTGAGAACGCTTCCCCACCTGAGGCAGCCAAAATCATCCCCTGACTCTCCAGTCCTGCAATCACTTTTGTCTCAAGATTAATCAAAAATGGTGTCTGCACGCCAACGAGCGTCTGCGGATCTTCAAAAAATTTTCGAATACCGGAGAGAATTTGTCGCGGGGTTTCAGTTCCAATATCAACAGTTAATTTGAGAAGCTTATTTGAATCAGGTACGAGTTCAACTGCAGTAATCGTTCCAATCACAATCTGTAACTTGGCAAAATCGTCGTAGGTAATAGTATCCATATATTATTTTTTCTTGGTTAAATACGCATCGAGAATGAGAGCGGCAGCTGAAGCGTCTGTTTGGGTTGTACGACCTTGGATCTGAAGCGCTGCCTGCGTCGTGTATTGTTCCGGCTGGAGATGGACAGGCAACCCAACAGCAAGCGTGAGGTCGAGCATCAGTTCCTCAGCCGCCGCATGGACCGCATTTGGCTTTCCATCGCGATTCAGTGAGTACCCAAGCACAATCTCCCCCACTTTCTCTTTCAAAATGAGTTTTTCAATCGTGGCAAGCAATTTCGCATCCGTTGGCACCACACTGTGCGGAAAAGCCATTTTACCTGATTCGTCCGTGAGGGCTAGTCCGGTTTTCTTTGAGCCGTAGTCGATTCCTAATAGTCGCATATGAGAGTATTGTAGGGGAAATGAGGGGAGTTGGCAAAGTTAGTCTCGTTCAGGGGCAAAATAAAATGAGAGATTCTTTTCAAACTTAGCACACAATTTCTCCCAATAGGATTGAATGAGTGGTACGGTGGCAATTTTTGCATCTTTATACTGACGTAAAAAACTGTAGGTTGTACCTTTATCTTTCCAATGAGTATGAACCGTTTCGAGACTCATCCCCAGCGGGTCTATTAATTTATCAACTGCATATACAAACCTCGCTTCATCATCTGATTTACTTTCATACACCTCGATCGCCGCAGCTAACTCAGGAAATTCTCTAAATTCTTCTTTAATTCGAACCAAGGCTATGTGTTCGCGGGAAGCCTTGGTTTCTTGCCCCTTACTGTCATTGGCGGGTGTATCACCAGCATAGGCTTCTATCACATCATGTGCAAGTGCATACATCATTACTTTTTCACGGTTGAGTTCAAGTTTTTCTGTACTCATGATGTACCAACAGAACATTACTAATTCGAAAGTGTGTTCCGCAGTATTAGCAGGTGTCTGCTCACCCGGTCTAAAGGCAAAACGCTTTGTCTGCTCCACTTTATGAAGAAATGCTATATATCGTTCAAGGTGTGAGAGGGTGAGGTTCATCAAAATTAGTATATCAATAATTACTCTCACCAGGAAGTTCGGTCAAGAGTCGACTAATTTCATACTTGTTGCACTCGTTGAAATTATGTCGCTCACGACCCTGTCTCGTCTGTCGCAAAGCGACATGACTCCGACTTTCGATTCCTGTCGTAACTGTGCGCAGGCACAGTTACTGTGAGAGCACCAACAAAAACGGCACCCCTTAAGGGGTGCTCGTTTTTGTACTTTGGTCACGAATCACTAAGTATATTTGTTCGCTACGCTCCAAATCTACTAAGTGTTCGCGAACCTTACAGGTTCAGTACACCTTGTCGCCACTTTTACGCTTCGCTTCAAAGCTGGCTGGCAAGGTCTTGCGAAATGGGTCCCACCCCATTTCTCACCCACCTCGCGGTTTCTTTTTCTGGGAAGAAAAAGAAACAACGCTGCGGTTCACATAAACGCCCGCAAGCAACGCAGGTTGCTTGCTAAACGAAACACCACCCTTATTATAAGGGTGGTGTTTCGTTTACGTTTATGTGCTCTCACCAGGAATCGAACCTGGATCGCAGGTACCGCAAACCGGCATTCTATCCATTAAACTATGAGAGCGGGCGGTTACTTCTAAAATAGAAGTGAGAGGATAGTACCATAGAGTTTTCTGTCTGTCACCTTAAAAGAGAGACAAGATAGAGACATTGACTTTTTTAATATTTATTATATTATGTAAAAGTACCAATCTCAGTGAGTTGGTACTGAGCTGTGTTCAGGAGAGAGATATGAGCATCCACCATACGGAAGATGGCCACATGGTCATCAAGTTCGCCGGGGTACACCCCCAAGGACTGAAGAATCTGCATGATACTCAGGACAGGGTAAACGACGCCTGGCCATTCAGCCAGTCAACAAAGACCCAAAAGATTCAGATTCTGAGGTCTGAATATTCAGGGAACCATGGAGCTTACGTGATTGAAATCCGAATCCCGTTTGTGACAACAAATCCGGAAAAACATGGCGGGGACCCGCAACCAGTTCCCTACTCCGTTATCGGAGAATTTTACGCCGCTATTGGCGCATTCCCCACCCTGGAGCGCAAAACTACATAACAATTTCCCGTGCCGCCCCGGTCATAATTGGGCGGCTTTTTATTTTATATTTTAGAATCCAGCGAATTCGAGAAGTTTGCTGAAGAATGATTCTTCAATGAATTCTTCGGGGAGGCGTTCGGCGATAATATCTTCGATATCATCGATGTATTCTTCGGGAATTGGGAGGACGAGGAGCGGCATGAAATACTTTTGGGACATCACGAGCAGTTGTGGTCCCCACATATCCTCTTCATCAATATGCCATGAACGGAGGGTAGTAAACGGGTATAATTGGTCTCCAATTCGCACGCCACGCACCGATACTTCAAACACTACAATCTGTGGCCGTCGCGTTGCAGCAAGCGCCATCGTTGCTCCACTGAGGCCACATAAAATAGCAAACAAAAAATTCCCGAAAAATATTGACGCAATCACAAGCGCTACCGTGATAATCAACAGAGAGAAAAACCAATCCCCGCCTTTCTCTACATAGCGATGCTCCGGCGCCTCCCACATAACACTGCGCGCTACTTGTTCCATAGTAGACTGATTGTAGCATGGGGGTTCTATACATTTGGCGCATTATTTGCTAGTATCTGTTGCTAACGGGCACCAGACGCAAGTTCGGTACCGGAAATGCAGACAATTGAATACTCTATTGGAGAGATGGCTGAGTGGTTGAAGGCAGCAGTCTTGAAAACTGTCAGGGGTGAAAGCTCCTCGGGAGTTCGAATCTCCCTCTCTCCGCCCGCACCAAAAACAACCCGTCTAGGGTTGTTTTTGTTTGTGCGGTCGCGAGAGAGGGAGATTCGAAAGACGCTAGCCGGGGCCCCTCTGGGCCGGCGCGTCGGGGTCGCACGAGTGAGATTATTTTATGAGCGTAGCGACTTAAAATATCCACGAGAGTGACCGAATCGTAATACTGCATTTGTGCAACAAATACAATTTCTCTCCGCAAATACCAAAACCCAAACAAAGTTACGACTTTGTTTGGGTTTTGTTGTATTTTGCGCGAGAGAGGGAGATTCGAAAGGCACAGGCATGTTTTTGCTCTTCCTAGAGCAAAAACAGCCGAGCCGGGGTCGCGAACACTTACTAGATTTGGAACGTAGTGAACAAATATAGTTAGTGATTCGTAACCGAATCGAAATACAGCATTTGTGCAACAAATTCAATTCCCCTCTACCATCTACATTCCAAGTGGCAAAAGTAGCGCCTTCAACTCTTCATATTTACCCACATCAAGCAGTGCCTCATACATATCCGGAATTAATTCTTTTACTGGAAAACTCTTGTCTCGTGCCATCTGGAGCCACTCGTCAAACGTCACTGTAAATGGTTCAATTTTCTCTCCCCCATCAAGTGTTTGCCCAGCCACTTGCGTACACCCCTTCGCAATAAAAATATAAATTGCCCAATCAATTTTTGATACTGGTTGTATTGCTTTCCAGAGGGTGTAGTCGGTCGCTTCGTATCCCGTTTCTTCCAAAAATTCACGTTTCGCCGCACCGAGCGGATCCTCACCCGCATCTACCCGCCCACCACAGGTTCCTATAAATGGTTTCTTGCCTGGCTGTTCTTCACACGTCAGCATGATACGTCCATCATTTAACACGGGAATCACAATCACCGTATCCGGCCGTTTTAATTTTTCAAACACTTTCGTCGTTCCGTCATACATCACCTGTTCCCACTGATACACGTCAAACATCTCGCCTTTAAAAACGAGTTTCGCGTGTTCGGGTAGTGGTTGGTTGGATTGTGGGCGTGGAGTCATAAAAACTACATTCTTAAAAAGAAGACTACCTCGATATCGACGGTCTTATTCCTTCAATAATTTGTGTTGTAGGTACAGGATTAGCAGAGGATTTTAAATAGCCAGAATCTTGCTGCTCATAAATAGTTTTTGTTACTTGCACAAGAATTGCATTATGTGTTTCTTTATCATTCTCAGTCTTATCAGTAGGTGTAATTGAATCAAGGATTCTTCTGTGCGAATCCAACGCCATCTGCCGATGCTTATTAGAATAATACATATTCATCTCGGCGGAGTAGTTTCTTGAAAAGTGTGCTGTCAAATAACCACCCGCGGATATGACAAAAATCTTTAATAGAGCATTTTGAGAGATAATTTGATTCCAAATAGTAACCCAAACTGAACCGCCTTCTGGTATCAAAAGTGTGTGTCCCCAAATAAATACACCAGCAAAAATAACTGTCACGGCTAGTGAGATATACATTAAGATAACGGCAAAAAATGCTTTGGGTTTATTTGTTTCTTCAGCCATCTCTTCAAAAGCGTCTCCGTATATTTGCACATCTTGTTTTAAAGCAAGTTTCGTTGTCACTTCGAGTGATTCTTTGGTTTTACTAAGAAGCTGATTAACCTCTTCAAGTAGTGCAGCACTTTCTTTTTGTCGTTCCAAAATATCATTTTGTTCAAAGTCATGTCCAGGGCTAACAAACAGCAGATACCCAAATAGTGGTGCTAGCTGGTTAATGGTCGATACTTCGAGGGTTTTTATATATGAGAGTTTAGAGGTTCGTTCAGTATAATTCTGATAGAATGGATCAAGAATTGTTGTAATACATCCCTGTATAAAATTATTAATACTATTTTCTAAAGTCACTTCAAGACTTGGTACTTGAGAAAGAATTGGCTGAAATTCAAGCAATCTATCAAACACACTTTTCAATCTTTCAAGATTGGGTTTAATTTCAGTTAATTCGCCTTTTTCACCTAAATCAGTACGAAGTAAACTATCCCAATTTAATGTTTTATAGTCTGCAAGAGTTGAATCCTGAATTGCCATATCTGCAATAATACTACGAACCAAGCTGTTGCGACAGTAGAGATAATTATCTGAAATTACCCACCAATCGCACCCTTTGCTATACTACCCCTATGAAAACTACCTTTCACCGCATTTATACAAGCGACGGACTCGAACTCCATGGACTATTGTATGAGCCAGATGTTACGACTACTTCTATACTCATACACGTCCACGGGATGGCGGGGAATTTTTATGAAAATAAGTTTGTCGATTTTATTGCTCGTGCACTCACGGACGCAGATATCGCGTTTTGTTCTATTAATAATCGGGGATACGAGTATATTAAAGATACGTACCGAATCGTGGACGGTGCAGCGCCAGAGTTTGCGCGGATCGGTACGGCTTTTGAGCGATTTGAGGATTCAGTTAAAGATATTGATGCCTTTATACAATTCGTAACAGAACAAGGTTACTCGGATATTCATCTGTCAGGTCACAGCCTTGGGTGTGCCAAAGTAGCCTACTATATGTCAGAAACAGCCGATGCCCGAATTCATTCAATTTCGTTACTCTCTCCTTCGGATATGCTTGGTCTCGTGCGCGCCAACTCAATCAATTTTGAACGAGATCTCACCGAAGCACAGGATCTTGTATCTACAGGCAAGGGCGCACAACTACTCACCAACTGGGTATGGGACGAGTATCCCCTCTCGGCAAATACCTATTTTAACCTTTTTGCTGATAATGCAGCCACTGGAATATTTAATTTCTTTGATTCAAATGATACCCTCGAATCACTCAATCGTATTACCGTTCCAACCTATGCCGTTATGGGACGAAAAGATGATGCACTCACGATTGATATTGAAACCACCTTCGAGCGACTCGAGAAAGTCCTCATAAACAGTCCGAAGGTAAAAACTGAAATTCTCGGCGATGCGAATCATGGTTATCGTGGCCACGAAGCAGAATTAGCAACTGCTCTCACAAACTGGATTACCAGTGTCACACAGTGATGTGTAACGATTATCTACTATATATTACAGTCCACCTCAACCTCCACGACAAGCAATCGTCCTCCCGTCACCGCATTAAACTGAACCCCCTCTACCTCAGTCACTTCAACTGCATCACGTCGTGTCAGCTCTACCCCATCAACGTTAAACGTCCCTTCAATCACGAGCAGAAATACCCCTCGACCTTCTCCCACCACAATGGAACCACTCGCCCCCTCGGTGTACGTACCTACCAGCACGCGAGCATCTTGATAGATTGGAAGTGCGAGGGTATCGTTCAGTCCAGACGCGACTGGCACCAGCGTATTACTCGGAAACGTAAATGTTTTCTGATCATAGCGCGGTTCAGCATTCGGAGTATGGGTCTCTATCCATAATTGAAAGAGCGCGAGCGGCTCAACGTCTGAACCGTTCCATTCCGAATGTGCAATACCAGACCCAGCAGACATGACCTGAACGTCGCCCGGGTACAAGAGTCCTCCATTTCCGGCACTGTCTTTGTGTTCGAGGACACCGCCGGTCACGACCGTTATGATTTCCATGTTGGCATGTGGATGCATACCAAAACCGCTCCCCGGTGCAATCACATCATCATTCAAAACGCGGAGCGTTCCAAATCCCATCCGGTTCGGATTATAGTAATTCGCAAAACTAAACGAAAACCGCGACGTCAACCACCCAATTTCACTCACCCCTCGTTCACCAGACGGATATTTGACGATAGACATAATTAATTTATTCTATCACGTAAAAAGCCACCGTTGTGGTGACTTTTTATTTCTTATATCTGCAGATTTATTCGCCTACAAACGCACGTTCCAGTGTCGCTATATCAAACTTCTTCATTGACATAAATGCGGCAGTAACGCGAGCTATCTGCTCCTGGGTCCCCGTCGACATCATTCGCCCCATCGCAGTTGGGACAATTTGCCACGGAAAGCCGAATTTATCATTTAGCCAGCCACACTGGACTTCATTTCCACCATCGGTTAATTTCTCCCAGTAGTAGTCGATCTCGGCCTGCGTCTCACAGGTCACGATAAATGACACCGCCTGAGCAAACGTAAACGATGTTGGGGCTGCGCCGTTATCCATGAGCGCAATATTCGTCCCTTCGAGGGTGAGGCCAGCATGCTTTACGACTGCTTTTTCATTTCCACCTTCACCCTCAGAATATTTCTCGAGGTAGTTGATTGTGGCATTATGGAAAATACCCGAATACCACGATGCTGCTTCTTCGGCCCGGCCACATACATCATTCGAGAACATCAGGGTTGGCGTGACTTTTTGTGCTTGTGCCATCTGTGATGAAAACATCAGCTGCCACGAGACACCATATTTGTCAGCGACCCAGGTATAGCGTTCAGCAAATGGATACGTTCCAAGTTCCATAAGCACCGTACCGCCCGCGAGGCGACCTGCCAATTCATTCACCTCATCCGTACTCACACACGAGATCAGAAACGATACAGTTGGATTGAATGGTAGATAGGGCCCAGCAGTCATCAGATCCAGTCTAAACCCATAAATTTCAAGCGATGCCATTTGCACAGCACCAGAAGGTGTATCCGACAATTCCCCACCTCCCTTCACTACCGTACCGGGAAAAATTGATTGGTAATAGGCGACAACCGCCGGCATGTCCGACTCGAACCATAAAAACGGGATGATTTTTTGCATAGTGAATTGATTATAAAAAATATACTACTGGATAAGTGTATCCAGTAGTATATCTTAGATTTTTAAAGTAATCTTATTTACCCGCGAGAGCCTTTTCTACTAATTGCTTTACATTACTATATGGCACTGCCCCCGAGAGAAGACTGGTACCAATCACCGTCCCTGGCGTACCATTGATACCAAAGGTATCGGCTTCTGCTTTGTCTGCATCAATGAGTTTCTGGTAGTCATCACCTTTGGTCTTGAGTAATGCAGCTACTTTCGCTGAATCGATACCAAGTGATTGAGTGAGGGCGAGAATATCTTCTTCACTTCCCCAACCAGAGTTTTCACCATCTTGTTTGGCAAACATGGCAGTGTGCCAAGTTTCAAATTTTTCAGACGCTACTTCCCATACCGCACGAGCAACACGACTCGCGTCATCAGAATCAGAACCGAGGAAGGCAAAATCTTTAAAGACAATTTTGACCTTACCAGTACTCGCATACTCCGCAATCAATTGCTTTACGGCAGTTTGATCAAATCGTTTACAGAATGGACACTGATAATCAGACCATACCGCAACCGTCACTGGCGCGTCAGCCTTTCCGATAAATGGATTGCCGTCGGTGTGCACATTCTTAATGTCTACTGACGGCGCTTTTGGAGCAACGGTTGGAGCTACTGCGACTGGTGCCGGCGCAGGCGTTCCACGCAAACCGAATAATACCGCGCCAGAAATGAGCGCTCCTGCAACCACAATTGATCCAGGAATCATCCAACTTGGTTTTTGCGCAACCGGAGCTGCTGCAACTGGGGTAGTTTGATCAGACATAATACGTATGTAAAAATTAACTTTATATTTTCCGCTACTGCGAAGTACTGACAATTATACACGATTTATATCGTTTCGACGTGTGATTTAAAATTGTTCAAAATCGCCTGCCAGCCTTCACGCTGCCGTTCTTCGGTGTTTTCTGATTCGGGATCAAATAGTTCCGTCACTTTCGTTTCGACAGGAGATACGGCTTCGAACATAACCGTAACAGCACGGCCATCCCCCATTACATACGCCAATTTCTGCAGTGGAATTATTTCAGTATATGTTCCCCCAAATTCAAAACTGAAACTCCCATCTTTTGCCGCCATGGTAGCCGTGAGCATACCACCGACAGTCAGGTCATTGGTCGCTCGTGGACACTCCCAATCGTCTGACGCATGATTCCACGCCATTATATGCGCCGGATCTGTCCAACACTGCCATACTTTTTCTACTCCCCCTTTCACAATCACTTCAATTTGAATTGCCTGCATACACAAAATATACCTTATACGTTACATATAATTTTTACCCCATCACACATACACCTTGCACGAATGAACTTATTTTTCCATTATACGTACACATACCATACAACTTTTCATTCCCGTAAGGGACACCTGCTCTCACTATACCATTTTGCATCGAAGTAAAACAAAACCACCAAGGGTGGTGACCCGTGGTGGTTAGGTGACTATTTCGTTGTTGCCTTCTTGATCGCTGCAGAGAGGCGAGACTTCTTGCGGCCTGCGGTGTTGTCTTTAATAACGCCACGCTTGGCTGCTTTGTCGATTGCCTTGTACGCGGCTGGAAGCATCTTCTTTGCCTCATCACCTTTACCAGCTACAATCGCCTTCTTGATATCCTTTACTACGTCGCGCATTGCGCTTGTCGTACGAATATTGAACACGCGCTTGCGTTCACTACTGCGTACTGCTTTTTTTGCTCCTTTTGTAATTGCCATATAATTTATCTAGGTGGGAGAACTGTACCGTATATTCGTAAATAAATCAACCCATTTCGTGAAGTAGCCGTACATAGGGTACAATACAGCTATTATGATTCGATTAGTGAGCGGTGAAATCACCGGAGTGACCGGTACTGGTGTCGTTGTGTTAGTGGGGGGACTCGGGTATTTAGTTCATACAAATAAAAAGGCAGCCCTCCTCCCCGGAGACACCGTCACCCTCCACACCTACCTCGCCGTGCGCGAAACCGCCCTTGATTTATATGGTTTTTTGCGCGAAGTTGAACTACAGTGTTTTGAACTCCTCCTCACGATTCCAAAAATTGGCCCGAAATCAGCCATGCAAATCTTGGACGCAGCGGACGTAACATTAATTATCGAAGCAGTGAATTTGGGTGATGCCGGACATCTCACCAAACTCTCTGGCATCGGGAAAAAGACCGCTGAAAAGATCGTGACTGAACTCAAAGACAAAATCGAAGTCCTCACTTTCGTTACCGGTACAAAAACCCCTGACGCTACCACTGAATCGTATAACGACGCCTTTGATACCCTCCTCACCCTCGGCTACAACCCCGTCAACGTCCGCCGCGTGCTCGAAGAGCTCGGTCAAGGAGAATCGACAAGTACCCTCGTCAAACTTGCCCTCCAAAAATTATCCTAAAGAAGCGACAAAAAAAGCACCAGCCTCAAACGAGACTGGTGTTTTTGTATTTTTACGTTTCTTGGACGAGTGGGATTACTTCCACTTTAGTTGATTTGGTTACGATATCGGGTGGCACACCTGCTGCAGCTTGTGGTGCACAAGACATGTTGAAGTGCTGGGTATTATGGAGCGATGATGAAGTGAGAGAACCAGACTTGTGACCTGGAGTTGTCGTAAAGGTGACTGTTTTTCCGGCATCAAAGTCTCCGGTGACCGTACACCGCATACGATACTGTGCATCAACGGACCACGAGAGTGTTACTTTTGACCCATATCGGATTACCTCATCCGAAGCCTTTAATGTCACGGTCGCAACATCAAAGAGGTAACTCTGACCGACTTCATTACTGATATTATTGTCGAAGTTTACTTCATGTAGTGCTGCTTTGTGCGTATGATTTACTACCGCTCGGAGTTTTGTGGTACCGAGTTTCAGTCCTGGAATCGATACAGCAATTTCAGCACTTCTACCGTCAACACCACCGGCTTTCGCGTCAATCGCATCATTATAGACACCAGTTTTAACTGAACTCCAGGTCACAGCACCGTCTTTTTGGGCTTCGATTCGATACGGTACACCAACTCCCGCATCAATCGCTTCGTCACCTCCGTTTAAGAGGACAAACGAAACAGTGGTTGCAGGACAAGCCACATTCCCAGCCATAGATGCAATATCACACGTGCCAGTCACAGCAAAACTCTCGAAGGACAAATCTGAATGGGTTTCAATCGTATCAGGAATAGTGGTTGTGCCTGCAGTAACGGTAAAATAGAACCAGTTTGTTGTATTGTTCGCTCGTTCCGAAGAAGTGGCTGACTCAACCACAAAGTCTGGGTCTGCGATAGCTCGGACTCGGTAGTCACCTACCGCTAATGTGATATTGGTAAAATCATGCACTGTTGGAGTACTCGACGACAATCCTGTTGGGATAACTGTTTGATAACTCACATCACCGATGTTGTCTGCCCCTGGAGCTTTATATCCCCAACTAGTTGCAGCTGCACTATTACTCTTATCAATTTCAATTTTCAGTGCAAATGGATTTTTTGTTACTTCCTTTCCGAGATTAACTACTGACGGAGAAATAGTAAACAGTACACCAGCAGTTTGATCACCCGGATTATCGAGCGCTGCCACGAGATCATTCGTTTGTGATCCTGGTACCGGACAATGGAGGGTAAACGATTTTGGATGTGTCCAACTTTCATTTGGTAATGACACGTTTAACGCCGACCCTTTCGGTCCTTGGTTAATTGCAATCAATTTTACCGTATGACTCTTGCCATCTTTGAGTGCGGTCGGAGTGACGTAACGGAATCCCCACGGCGCACGAACACTCGGACCACAGGCAATTCCCCGGCTCGGCGCCCATGATGGAGCAATCACTGATGGGTACGGGTTAGCGGTACTGAATGTGGTGTATAAATTATTATCAACATACATTTGAATCGAGACTGGATTTTCTGGGAAATCACGATCACACGACCAGCCGGCAATAGCTTCGCAACTCGTATTCGGCCCCTTATAGCCGCCACCAAGCGTTTCCAGGAGGTCACCGAGAGGGGCGCGGTCGGTAGTACCCGGCTTTGGAGTAGGAGTACCACCATTACTACTACTTGAACCACGTTCATCAGGACGGATTGATACTGTTACGGTACCGTCACGATTTGAAGTAACAACAGCGTGCATACCCTGAGGAACATTACCTCCATTATTTAGTGTTGAACTAACTTTATTTGCAAACGTACGATCTGTAGTTGTAAATGTATACTTTTCATTCACATTACCGTGAGTAACACTGTTCACGTCAGATATTTTTGATGTATTTGTTACTGAGACACCTGAGGAGTTACTTCCCCCCGAACTTTTACTTCCACCATTTGAACTACTACCACCGCTACTCTTACTCACCGTTGAACCATTTGAAACAGTCCCGGTTTTAGTAACACCGCTCGTTCCCCCACTACTGCTTTTACTCTGAGAACTGGCTGCGGAGGTGCTTTTGCTTGCTGTCGAACCACTACTGCTTTTACTCACAGTACCACCTGTCGAACCTGAACTTGATTTTGATGGACTTCCTGCAGGTCCGGACGAGCCTGAACTTGATTTCGAGGAACCAGCACTACCTGTTGAACCACTAGAATTACTTTTACTTGTCCCTCCACTTTCTGCCGCAAACAGCATTGGTGAATACGCTACCGTCAATACACCGCATACTACCAGCAAGGCTATGATAGAAATTCGTTTCATTGTTACCCGGGAACGTGTGTGAGTCATATAATGATACTTATTTTGCTAACCAACCAGTAAAATTCAAAGAACCTTCTGATACATCTGTAACGGGAATAGAATCAATCACCTGTGCGCTGCCGATTGGGCGAATCTCGGCTGTCGCGTGCGTGGTGTATGTCATCTGACCATCATCAGTAGTTGTAACCTCACCTAACTTTGTTGCGAGCACAACATAAGAGTGTCCATCAAACGAAAACTGTGGTCGACTGTACCCTGCATCATCTGACACAATCCGACCAATTTCCTGAAGGGTTCCGGTTTCAATAAACGACGCAACTGAAAGTGTATTCTCACTTGGCTTTGTTAGAATAACGGTTTTTCCATCAGGAGATACTGCGATATCTTCGAGTCGAGAAAGTGGTGCGTAGTCAGCAAATACCAAGGTAGCGGCTTTGGTTGTCGTATCATATCGATGCACCCCGTCTTCTGCGATATACAATAGTTGTGTGCCATTTGGTAACCAAATTGGCTCGTGAGCCTTTTCAATCTTCTGCACTTCCCCGTTTTTGGTATGAATCGCAATATTCCAATTTTCTACCAACCCTTTATTTTCTGCCGCCTGATCTTCATTTTGATAACTATATGCGTATGAACCATCAGCTGGCGACACCGCCAAATTTTCTACTGAAAAACCTTGTACATTTTGTAACGTTTTAACGGCTCCTGTACTAAGGGTATACTCCGCTGGCTGCCACGCATTTTGCTCATTTGTGCTCGTGGTGCGCGCAATGACTAGCGCAACTCCCGGACGTACTACCTGATATCCTGACTGGGCCTGTGTCCCGACCGGAGTTATTTTTTTCTCTGCAAACGCATAGCGAAAGACATGCGGCAAACCATCAACCAAGTTAGTGAAATAGACTACACCCGAGAGATGCGGTGGATTATCCATCGATACTTCCTCATTCAAACCATACGAGCCTGGATAGTTACCAGTTGATTCTTCAACCGCGTCCATGACGGGAACATCTTTGGGTGTCAAACTTTTTTTGTACCATAGATACCCATGCAGGGCAGCCGACATCGCAATTGCAACGAATAAAACTACGAGTAAAAATTTTAAGTAACTGTGTCTCTCAGTTACGATTGGTTCAGGTGTATTGTATTCCATACTCCCTATAGTATGACATTAGTTTTATCGTATTGTAGCGTAAATCTATCAACATGCGTTGATATCTCCATCTTAATACTGAGCACGAGCAGATATAAAGCTGCTTCCACGAATCATTTTGGTCATTCGTCTCTCATTTGGTCAACCAGGCTTTTCTGCCGTATACTAGTACTACATGGATTCAATACTCTATTTCATCAAACGACTCACTCCGCAGTTTATACTCGCCCGAATTCGACCGGTATACCACTTTGGTTTAGCATGGCTCGGCAGTGTCCGCTACAACCATCCGAGCCGCCATATAACCGTGATTGCGGTGACAGGCACTAAGGGTAAATCATCTGTCACAGAACTCATTACGCATATATTAGAAACTGACGGTAAAAAAGTTGCCTCACTTTCAACGATTCAATTTAAAATTGGCGATACCGTACGACGTAATTTGTATAAAATGACAATGCCAGGGCGCTTTTTTACTCAAAAATTCCTCCGCGAAGCCGTTGATGCCGGATGCACACACGCCATTATTGAAATGACGTCTGAAGGGGCGAAACAATATCGTCATAAATTTATTGATTTGGACGCACTGGTGTTTACCAACCTCACCCCTGAACACATTGAATCACATGGTTCATTTGAAAAGTATAAAGCGTGCAAACTTGAACTCGCAAAAGCGGTAGCACTGTCACCAAAACGACCTCGTTGTATTGTGGCAAATGTAGACGATGATCACGGCAAAGATTTCCTTGCCTTCCCCGTTGAATACACCCTCCCCTACAGTCTCAGTGACCTCTCACTCTACTCACTCCAAAAAGAAGGTTTCAGTATGGTGCTGGATGGTGTTACGTTGCGAGTGCCACTCGTGGGATTATTCAATGTCTATAACACCCTGGCAGCTATCACGCTCTGCCGCGCCTTTGGTGTATCACTCGCCACAATCGATAGTGCCCTCCATACACTCCCCCCAATCAAGGGTCGGGTTGAACATTTCAAATCGGCTCCCAGTGCCAAAAAGCAGGTGACCGCGATTGTCGACTACGCTCACACTCCTGACTCACTTCGCCAACTCTACGAAGCATTCAAAGACGTACCAAAAGTAGGAGTCCTCGGCAATACTGGTGGCGGACGCGATACCTGGAAGCGTCCAGAAATGGGACATATTGCTGAACAATATTGTGACCATATTATCCTCACAAACGAAGATCCGTACGACGAGAATCCGCGCGCGATTGTGGACGCTATGAAAAAAGGTATCAAGGACCAGAGCAAGCTTGAAATTATTATGGACCGTCGCAGTGCAATTGCAGCCGCTTTACGTAAAGCCCCCCAAGGTGGCTACGTCCTCATTTCTGGCAAAGGTACTGACCCATACATTATGGGACCAAACAATACGAAACAGCCATGGAGTGACGCGAAAGTCGTAGAAGAAGAATTACTGAAATTAGCCAACGAATGACATTACCAGGCTCATTGCAAATTTAAAAACTAAATTTACGGAGTAGCCACCCATCACCCGAGCCCACCATCTCCCCTGTTTCAATTTTTCCATTTGGTACATACAATTTTCCCGACACCATGTTACCGGCACTTACAATAGGCACCCCACTCACCCGCGCTTGAGTACGGAGCATCGCATCGAGCTCATGCCATAGTATGGTCGGGTGATGGAACCAACTATGCGACAGCGGATGTACGACAAATGGTGCCGGGTTTTGTTGTAATAAAGTTGCAACACTATCAGGACGAACACTTTCTGAGCAAAAAAGTACTGCCGGCAGAGTAGCAGGTACAGGCACCATTAATCGTGTTAGCGGCCCAGGTCGGTACGAACTATCAGTCTCAAGTTTCGTAACAATTGCTTCAAACCCCAAGAGACGTAATACGGCATCATAAAGGAACGGGATGTATTCGCCTTGCGGGACTAAATACTGCTTATCGAACTGATACACCTCACGAGAGCGACCATCAATCAATGTGGCACGTAAATATGTCGCACTATCGTTTGTATCAATACGATGTGAATCAATGAGTACTGACGCAAAATCAGGATGGGTAAACAGAAAATGTGCCAGTAATACACGCGGTGGTAGATTGCCATAGGCATCGACTAAAAACCGGGAGTCTTCGGGAAGTAAGATGTACGTTGGATGAACCGCCATTGCTGCAGTAATAGCCATCTCAAGGATACGGACTCGTTCCGCCATTCCTGCTTCCGTTGTTACCGAATTATCATCAAACGTTGTATCAATACTGACAACAGTAACCCCCTGTTCTGCAACTGGTTTTGAGAAGAGCGGTATATATGCAATGCCAATAAACAACAACAGGATACATCCCAATGCGACACTACCTGTTTTTATACTCCGATGCATTGACGCAACCAGTACTATACCAAGCGCAGCACTAAAAAAACTAAGCCCCCACACACCACACACGCCAGCCAGTATCAGTCCCAGCGAGGTTTCGGTAAGCAAATACCCATTCATTCCGAAACTAAGATACGGTTGAAATGACGAACCGGGACCGAGAGTCATGACCGAAAAAAAGAAAGCACCAAAGAGCTCACTTCCCACCCACACACCTGATACCAGGACATACCATAATGCGGGAGAAATATATTTTGAACGATACGTCAATACTGCCATGCCAGCAAAGAGTCCACCACCAACCGAGAGCCAAAGCGCACCAGTTATCCAATACACACTCACTGTTACTAATTGCGCTACGTTCGGTATGTCGGCAATCCACATAATCGGATACACCGAGAGCGACCACGAGAGAGCGCATAAATATTTAACCAACCACGATAACACTCCAATAAACATACCTGTCCGCAGTCGCACGGGAAGCATCGTCAAATGGATTAATCCGGCAATACCAATGACACTCCACCACCACAAGACCGGTACGATAAATCCAATTCCTAAACACACACCGCACACAAGCGCATACCACAACCCAGGCTCTTCATAACGATGACGAACCCACGCAATCATTGTGCTCATATTGGTTTTTGAAATAATACAATCCCTGCCGTCACCGAAACATTCAGCGACTCCTTTTGTCCCATCATAGGAATCTCGACAATCTGATCACAGAGCGCAAGCACGTCGGGTGTCACTCCCGTGATTTCATTACCAAAAATATACGCAACGTTTTCCGGTGGTACAAAATCAA
>Ga0228698_1000503_pt1 | contig 29112 bp, 36 predicted proteins | sample McNCre117_Aug_MG_FD_178015 | JGI IMG/M metagenome (GOLD analysis project Ga0228698, IMG submission 178015) | Freshwater microbial communities from McNutts Creek, Athens, Georgia, United States - 1-17_Aug_MG | ecosystem: Environmental > Aquatic > Freshwater > Creek | place: USA: Georgia...
TGCCCTTTATGGAATGAGAGAGAAGGTGAAGATTAGCATACCGCGAGAGCGCTCCAGACTGGCAGAATCTTACTCCTGCCTGCGGCCGCCTCGGCGGGTGTAGTTGCGGGCCTGCTTGGCGGTTCGGTGGCCGTGGTCCGTGTCCTCCATGGTCTCGATGACCTCGCGCGCGCGCTTGTCCGAGTAGAGGGCGGTCGAAAGCTCTTCGCTGATGCTGACGACCGTGCGGAACCCGGGAGACGCCACCGGCAAGAGCTTGATGAGTTCGAGGCCTCCGTCCCAGTCGTCGGGCGTCTCGTAAGGGAAATCGGCCGGCACGATCTGATCCTGATAGTCGGAGACAATGCCCTCGGCCGTGACGTACTCCTGGTAGGTGAACAGACAGCCTTGGCCGTCGTTCGCGCTGCTCGCGGCATTGCCGGTGTTGTTGGACCGAATGCAGCGCATGTGCGTGATGCTCTGCGTCTCGATCGGAGTCCAGGCGTCGAGTACCTTGCCCTTGGCGTCGACCTGCCAGAACTGCTCCCACTCCTTGAAGTCTCGCTCGTCCATCGGCGCCAAGAAGTCGTCGCCTCCCTTGTAGTTTGGATAGCTGAGCTTGTCCGAGAGGCCGGCGAGCAGGTCGTAGAGCGGAGCGGTTCTGGCGGCGGTGATGTAGCGCCACCAGTCGTTCGGGTCTTCGCTGTCGACGATCACAAGTCGGCCCGAAGGACCGGGGTTGAGAGCGCCGTCGTAGCTGAGGATCTCCTCGCGGCCGATGGTGCGCCAGCGCGACAGGGCCTTGATGAATCCGTCGGCCTTGGGCGTCGGGTTGTGACTCCAGCAGGCGCAGTTGCCGTTGGTGGCCATGGCGATCGTCAGATTCTCGTTGAACCAGCTGTAGTCGTCCGAAATGATGGTGAAGCTGTAGTAGTCGGACGAAATCAGCGAGTAGGAGCCGCTGGTGCTGGGCGCCGTTCCCAGGTCGAGATAGGCGACGTTCTGCGGATCGCCGCCGGCCCACTGGCGGATGACGAGCAGGGTCTTGCTGCCGAGCGGCGGAGCGGTGTTGAAAACCCAGTTGATCGTCGAAGGGAAGCTGCCGTCGGCGATCGGCACATCGATCCAGATGTAGCGGTCGCCGGCCTGTGTGCCGTCCTCCGAACAGGCGTAGATGCGGTCGCCGTGCGGCTTGAACGGAGTCATCGGCGCCGCGTCGGCCCACGAGAAGCGAACGTTGCCGTTCATGTTGAGCGAGATGACGTCCGAGTCTCCCTGCTTCAGCACGTAGGACCATGCTTGCTGGTTGACGTTGTTTAGGTAGTAGATGCGCGAGCGGAGCGGTTCGCGGAACTGGAACTCGCCAAACTCGGTCGGGCTGAACAGCTGGCGACCGCCGAGGAGCGGAGACGGAATGACCCAGTTGTACTCGCCCTCGGACGAGAAGACAAACGCAGCCGTCCTAACGTTTTGCGTTTTGTCGTTCCAGCGCATCTCGCCCAGCCGCCGTGATAGGCTGGGCTTTGCCAATAAAAGTGCGACACGTAATCTCCTGTCGAGCCCGGATGCGATAGCTCGCTGGGCGGCGCCGCTGGACCGCACGCCGGGCGCACTTAGCACCTCCTGCAGAGACATGACGACGAATCTCCTCGTAGAAAAGCTTGGCTTTCTCGGTGGCGGCGATGGCCTCGGGCGCAGACGAAGACGACGCCGGCGGTGTCGTAGTCTGCACGATGGCCTGAAGGCTGGGCGGAGCACTCGAGGGAAGCAAGCTGTTAGTCAACAGGGCCTGCAGAGCCATAAACAACCACCGCGAGCGAGCGGCGGAAGGCAACGGCAAAGTGAGGCGAATTTTGCCTGCCCCCCCCAAAAGGCCGGCTAATTTTCTGCGGCCTGCTGTAAAAGGGCAGCAGCAGCAGCTGCAGCAGCAGCAGGACCGCCTCGCGCTGCTCGCCGCTTGGCGCAGCCGCTCAAGACCATGGAGCCTTCGACGACGCCTTCGATAGAAGTTCGCCAACCGGACGACATGGTCTCGGATACAGCGGCGGGCCTGAGGCGACGGTCTCACCGCAGGCGCGGCTCTCTGGATGAGGCGCCGTTGCCGCCGCAACCCGGAATCACCAAGCTGCGCAATCGCCGCATCATTCAATCGCCAGCAGACCAGCCGGCAGCCGGCCCGATGCAGGTCCTCGCCAATACCTCGATCGTGCTCGGTCCTGATGGCGACACCGACGTCGAGCCCAGCGCCGGTGGCAGTCCCGAGAGCCCCAACCCGTTGCCTTCGGCTCAACCAGGAGCGTTGGACGAAACCTTCATGGCGCCCGCAGCCGCAAGCGCCGGCGGACAAGCAGGGCTGCCGATTGCCATACGAACTCCCATTGCCGAAGAGCTGAACGAAGGAAACGCGGCCGTAGACCGCGAGCAGCGGCGCAACAACGCCGCCATGCGGAACGGAGATATCGAGCCGATCGAGCGCACCCCGGGGCGCCAACGCTTGGCAATTCAAGACGAAGCAGACCTGGATGCCCGCATGGATCAAGAGTTGCGCGCTGTGCAGCAGATATTCCCCGGCGGCGGCAACTCCTCGGGCGACCGCGGCCGTCCCCGCCGGCAGCAGCCCGGCCCCTACCGTCTGCCGAATCTGAATCTCAAGCCGCCTCTGACGCTCATTGCGCCGCCGGTTCCTTCGCGCGAGCCTCCGCCGCGGCCCGCGCCTCCGCCGCGCGTTTCGAGCTTGCTTCCGCGGCCCGTGATTCGTTCGGTGCCGGCCGACGAGCAAGAGCGTCTGCGCCGGGCCCAAGATTCGATGCAGAATGCCTTGCGCATGCGCTATCAAGGCTATCACGACATTCCGGGCATCAAGGCTCCGCGGCTCTCGCGTCCTTCGGTGCTCCAGCAGATTTTCGGCGGACTGCAGCGCCGGCCTCGTTCCATGTCATCGCCGCCAGCGATTCCGCTTCCTCTTGCTCACCGTCCTAAAGCAGCTGCAGCTGCCGCAGAGGAAGCGCCGCCGCCAGCTCCTCGCAAACGGGGCCGTCCAGCTGCAGTAGCTCCGCGTAAGAAGCGGAAGCTCACTCCCAAGAAGGTCGTTCAAGAAGTGCTTGCGGAAGCAATCAAAGAGGAGAAGAAAGAAGAACCGACGAAGATGGCAAAGAAGGTGTCGTTTGGGCAACGGATGAAAGACGCGAAGGCAAAGAAGCAGAAGAAGCAGGCGGCGGTCAAGAAGCTCAAGAAAGAACGAGCACAAACGAAGAAAAAGGTCGCAAAAAAGAAGCGATCCGTCTCCTCATCGCCGCTCAAGCGCAAGCTGGTAGCTGCAAAGAAGAAAAAACCTGCTTCTGCCAAGAAGCGCCTCGCCCGGCTGCTGGACGAGCACTCGGTCGTCGTGCCGAGCCGCATGCGCCATCGAAAGTAGTAGTAAAACTGCCTTTACTCCGACTACTGCTCTGGAGGCTTCGCGACTTCGGGCGCCTTAATGTGGTGGATGGCAAACCACTGAGCACAGGGACGACAGAGATAGCGAGCCTCGGCAATGCCATGCGAGGACTTGGAGGTCGTCATCACCGTCTCCTCAATCACATGCACCGACCATTGTCGTTCGCGCGTGCAGCCAAGGGCATCGGTGCGGCCAATGTTGTCGCAAGGCCCCTCGCTGCCGTCCTCCATGGACTCGATCGTTAGCATTCGGCGAGTCTTCACTACGGGGCTGCTGGCATCGAAGAAGTGACCGGCGGGAGTCGACATGCTTGCGAGTCGGGCGAGATGGTCACGGAAGGCTCGTCGTTCAGAAGCCGATCGATGCAGTCAAAGCAGTAGGAGCGGTGCTTGTAGATGCAGGCGGCGAGCAGCGCGTCGAGGCACCGGCCGCAAGTGGTGCAGAACATTGAACGGCAACTGAAAAATTTACCAAGTCCATAGGACGTCACCCCAGTAGTCGGCCGGTTCATCACCCCAGTAGCCTTTGTGGTAATGGGATGACACCCCAGTAGTTTCGGACTCATTTCCCAGCATGCCGTGGCTGCTCCTGCTGCTTCTGGTGGCCCATCTCTTTGGCGCACAGGCCTCCACCAGTACCGAGAAGCGCGTACTGGAGCGCATCTGCGAGAAAATGGGTGTGACGCCTGGAGTGTCCATCCCGATTGAATTTCCTCGTCTAAACCCGCTTGCTTGCGAACGGGAGATGTTTGACGAAGAGCTGGAGCTTGATGTGGATACTATCTGGGCGACCCCGTATCTCAACGGCCACTGTTTTGCTTGCGTGAAGAAAGACTGGCTGCTTGATCACTACTGCGCTCTGCCGTTGCCGACCGACCGAAGTAATTATTACGAACGCTCTCGCGAAAACGTTATGCAAGAGCGTGGTAAAACGAGGCTAGGCAAATGGAGGGGGACCAACAGCTGCAATACTTGCAGTGAAGGCACCCACGGCCTTTGTACTATGCTCGCTTGCGGGAACGTCTGGGTCGATAAAATCTATTCATGCTAGCTAATAGAACGCCGGCCGCACGGCGCCGCGCTTTTCCACTGGGCCGTCAAGATGGGCAGCGATTTCCTGCGAAACGGCGAGCTCTTGTGGCGTTAGCGTTTCGCCATTTGCTTGGGCTTCGCGCAACGTTGCTTGGACGGCTCGTTCGCTGCCGGTCAAGTCGAGGCCCATCGTGTAGGGCGTTATTTCGTGGTAATCGACTGGCTCTTGTGGGGTATCGAGGTACGGCGGCAGCTTTCCTTCGAGGTAACGCGCATCGTGCCGAACGCCCATCCACTGACTTTTCAGTTCGATGTCGTCTTCGATATGCCTCTGGATGGCCATGGTCCAAGGTACGGGCCGCAACGCCGATGGCGGAAGCTTTGTTGTTTTGGCCGGTCGCTGTACTCGCTTCTTTTTGCGAATAGGTGGCGAGGAGGCTCGCCGGCTGCTCATGCCCTCTCTAGTGGGGTGACAAACCTTATGCCCTCTCTAGTGGGGTGACAAACCTTTTTTGGACTTGGAAATTTTTTACCAATAGTTGGGCCCATAATCCGTCAGAAACTCCTGGCCCCTGGGCACCTTTTTTTTGATGACGTAATGAACGCGCAGGCCCGCCTGGCGCGGATGGACGTTGACCAGCGCGCGCTCGGCCTTGGTGAGCGAGCGGCGGTTGCGCGGCTTGACGGCGTTGACCTTGCCCATGTGGTTCTGCGGATGGCTGCCGTCGATGTAGGTGCGCCCTTCTTCGACTTCGTATAGGTACTCGAGCTGCCGAGGCGCGAGCGCCCGTGTCTGTTCCAGCGTGATCAGCGGCCCGGCGTACTCGCCGAGCACCTCACCGCGGACCCACTCGCGCGTAGCAAACAGGCCTTGGCCGGCTTCCGGTATGGTGGACTCCAGTACGGCGGTGCCGGGAGGGGGAGATGGGACGGGCGGCTGCTGGGCCATGGATCATAGCCGACTGAATGGCACGGAAGCTTAGCAAATGTGTTTCTTTAGTCATCTATGATAATCAAGTTGCCTATGGTGATGTACGGTCCCGTGAGGTCGATGATGCCGTTGAGGTCGGGGCCCGGTACGGGCGGAGCGCTGTACTTGGGCGCCGGCAGGGCCAGCAGCTCCTGCTCGGCCGCTTGGTCGTCGCGAAGAAACTCCTGGATGAGCTTCTCGAGTTTCTCGTCGGCCATTGCAACGTCGGGCTCCGCCTCGACCGGGTTCCAAGTGCAGGCCGGGCGGCGATCGGGCCCGCCGTACTTGGCCTCGCAGTCGTCGCACATCTCATAGACGTAGTCCGACGTGTAGTTTCCGCCGAGGCTCTCCTGGTAGACCAGCATGACGTTCTTGGTCACCAGCCGGCCGTTGCAGCTCGAGCACAGGCACAGCTCGCCGATCTTGGCCTTCTGGTGCGTGCGAAACGAGTCGCCCCTATCGCAGAGATACTGGCCGACCATGTCGAGAAGCTCGGGCGGAAGGACTTCGCAAGCGAGCGCGTTGGCAAAGCGATGAGGCGGAGCGGTGATCAATGTAGGCGCAATGCCCATCACCCGCATGCGCTTGGGCTCGGGGGCGTCTTCGAAGGCGACGGGCTCGTCGCGAGAGGCGGCAAACATGGCCGCCATGGCGGCAATCGAGGACATGAGGCACGCGTGGCCGGGGGCGACGACAACTGGCCGGCCGGAAAATCCCGCGGACTATTGGGGTGAGCAGAGATCGCCCGACCCCCCGGCCCCCGCCCAAGTCTTATGAAGACGGCCTTTGGACTTGGTTTCTTTGCTTCGCTGCTGCTGTGGGCTTGCTGCATCTACGTCGGGCTGTTGGGAGCGCCCGGATACGGGGTGTTGATCGTGGGAGCCGCCGCGCTTTGCATTTCGAACGCCTTTGCGCTCGAATACTATCTGCATCGCCGCCGCCGCCACTGCCAGCGCAGCGAATACGAAGAGCTGCTGGAGGAGCCGGGGGACGATGAGCCTCGTCTCGTACTGCTCCCCGCTTCCTCACACGCATCCGCACCTGTCGCCTCTACCGTGCCCCAACAACGTTCGTCGACCGCTGCCTCTGCCTAAGCAGCAGGATGGCTTCTTCTCGGGAATCGTCGTCGCTGCAGTTCCCTCGTCATTATTGCGGCGGACTGTTCAAGCCTCCGATGATGCTGCTGCAGAACAAGATCGTCGACTGTAAGCCGATGCTCTACGGGCCGCTGCGCGCCCAAGACTCCGCCTTCTACGTCACGACCCTGGTCTGCACCGTATGCGGGGCATTTAGTTACGAAAAATCGATCGTAAGCTAGCGAGCGGGATGCTGCTGGTTCATCAGCCGATGAGAGACGGCGGATGCAACGAGGTCTCGAAAATGCGGCACGCCGGACAGCGGCCGCACTGCTTGACGCGATAGAGATAGAACGTGTGTCGCTCGCCCGAGCCGACGATGGCGCCCTTCTCGCGCCGACCGGTCCATTCCAGGTGGCCGAGATGCCAGGCGCCCGGCGGACGCGACGAGACAAACGCGCGCACGCCCGAGTGGTGCAGCTGCGTTTCGATGTTGTCGAGCAGCGGGCGTGGAAAGTCCTTGTCGAACGAATAGGCGGCGGTGAGACGCGAAAAGACCATAAAGTTGTTGCGCCGGTCGGCGGCAATGTCCGAGTGCAGCTCCCACCACCGGTCGCGCAGATAGGCCCGCGGGAAGATGGCCAGCTCCTGGATGTGGCGATAGGCCCAGCCGACGGCGGTCGCGTCCAGCTCGACCCCAAAGACCACGCACTTGTAGCGCGCCAGCGCCAGCGCCATGACGAGGCCCTTGCCGCTGCCGAGATCGATGAAGCGGTCTTGCGGCGTCAGCTCGAGCATCGCCAGCAGCCTCGAAGCCGTTCCGTGCGTCACCTGCTGCGGACTGGGTCCGACGGCCCAGCGGCCGAGGTTCTGGTCCGGCCGGGCCGCCCGCAGCCACAGCCCGCGGATGGCCGACTGCACCGCGTTCTGGCAGTGCGGGTCCGGGCACTCACCATGGTCGAGCGGGTGTTTTCCCAGGTGGGTACGGCGTTCCGGGGGGATAGATGCGGCCGGGGTAGGGTTCTCCGTGCATGCGGTAGTTTTTGTCGGGGCAGTCGACGCAATCGCGTCTACGGCCGGTGGGAAAGTGGAAACAGCATCCGCTGAGGTTGTCATCATCGGATATGGGAGGAGGCAACCAACGGACTGAGCAGTCGTGGTCGGGAGGAATGTCTTTGATAAAGCCCATTGCCCAACTAAGTAGCGAGACAAGCTACTGGGGTGCTGAACCCCGCGGCGGGACTACTGGGGTGACAAACCGGTCGGCCCGCGGACTTGGTTTATTTTTCCATCCCTTTGTTTTTATGATGATCTCCACTGCTGCCATCAACGACGTTATGGACGAGACCTACTATTGCTTTGGTTCGTTCGAAATCGTCTATCATCAGCACAACACCCAATGCTGCATTCTGCTGAGGGATCTCTACGGCCCGTTGGAAGCCGGTCACGCGAAGAAAGCCGGTGGCAGCTACGGCACTTGCGACCGCTGTGATTCGATCTTTTACTTGAAGCCGTTGCCAAAGGAGACCAACAAGCTGGCCAGCTTGCCCGCGATGGTGTACGACCAAAAGCGCCTTTGCATGTGTTTGGAGTGCGCCACGGAGCATTGCACGACGGCCCGCCAGCATCTGGATCGCTTATGCAAGGTAGAAGCTTCTTTTATGCTGCCGAACCTGCTCGCTCCCGTCGTAGGCGGCTACATGTCGCTGTTGCCTTCCGACGTGGCCTCGATGGTCGGAACCTATTGGTCGCAGGCGCAAAGCGTCTGGCAAGCCAAGGAACGGCACACGGCCAGAGGCAGCATCGGCGCCATTCAAAAGCCGATGGTGCGGAAGATCCCGCGACCGCTACCTATGGTCGTTCGGGCGCACAGGCGTCGACGTCTCAATGTGGAAGAGGAAAAGGAGGAAGAGCAGGAAGAGGAGGAGGAGGAGGAGGAACCCGACGAAAAGAAGATCGCAGAAGGGCTGGCACAGGGCATTCGCTAAGTCCATTAAAAAAAACTCCGCGGGATAGTGGGGTGCAAAAAGGCGGGACTTAAAAAGGCGACTTGGCCGGTTTTGAAATCAGTTGTCCACCCCACCCCGGCCACATGTCCAGCCGCAAGCGCTCCGCCACTCCCGCTACTGAAGGCACAGCATTGCCAAAGGACATTCAAGACATGGTCCTCAACCTCTACTGCAATACTTCGCAGTTGAGCTTCTGCATCGAGTGCAAGCGTTTGGAGCGGCCCTCGCTTGGCTGGAGTTACGCCAAGAAACCGCTGCCCTGCTGTTTCAAATGCATCGTGAAACCGGCCATCCGTCGCAAATACTGGGCCGCTTTCCTGCGGGAAACTGGGTTCTCTCCTCAACCTGACCCTCATTACGGCACTCACGCCGGATACGAAGCTTATTGGACTTAGAAAAAATAAAAAAAAGTCCGCGGAGTTAGTGGGGTGCTGAAAGGGCGGGACTTAAAACAGTGGCCAGCAGCTTTTGAATCAGTTGTATTGGTTCCATGTCCGCTTCTCAGCCGACGCTGTCGCCGGAAAGCAAGCGCAAGCGAACCATGGAGATGGAGAAGTGCAACCACTGCGAGATGGAGGAGTGCGTCTGCGACCGTCGCTGCGGCGATTGTGAACTGTTGAATCACTGCGAGAGCTGCGGCTATCCCGAAATTCAACGCCTCGAGCGACACCTCATGGAGTTGCAACGGCTGGTCACACAGCTGCGGTCGGAGAACGAGGAACTCAAAGGAGAAAACGAGGACTTCAAACGCGCGGCGGCTGCGGCTCAGATCAAGGAGGACTGTGCCGCCAAAAAGCATGAAAGCGATGGCAAGCCGCCCGACGAAAGCAGGGTCTACCTGGGGAGCAAGTTCAGGACTTACATACAAAAGTATCTGCACTGCAAGCACTGTGGTGCCGATTTTCCAGCCAACACAATGCCACGACGTGGAAGTCCTCCCAGCAGCGACGATGAAAAAATATAAAAAAAAAAATTCCGCGGTACCGTTCATGTCGTGCTCCTTATAGGATACTCACCTCTGTCCTTAACTGGATGGAGGTAAAAGAGGCGGCGCCGGGGGGCAACTCTCGACGTCGTCTTGGAGTTCCTATTCGTTTACTTTGAATAAATTAGAGTGTTCAAAGCAGGCAATCGAGCCTTGAATACATTAGCATGGGATAATGGAACAGGATTGGGGTCCTGATTTCGTTGGTTTCTAGGATCTCAGTAATGATTAATAGGGATAGTTGGGGGCATTAGTATTTAATTGTCAGAGGTGAAATTCTTGGATTTATGAAAGACTAACTTCTGCGAAAGCATTTGCCAAGGATGTTTTCATTCCTGAAACGGGCGAGGCTGCAGTGCAGTGCTACTGCTGCAGTACCATTTGGACTTTGAAATTGCCCGGCAATGCGACTATTGGGGTGACAAACCAGTTTAGTAGTGGGGTGTTGAACTTCGGCGCAGGGGCTACTACCCTTTTGTCGGAACAACACATGCTAGATGGCCTTCGAAGCCACCGTACATGCAGAGAACCACTAGTTGATTATGCAAAAGCGGCTGACGACAAATCTTGCAGTAGTACATTACCACTCAATGTCCTCTGGTTGCGGTTGTGGCCACTGGTGCAGCCGCCAGTTGGAAGTTGCCAGTCGGACGCAGGTCGGACAGAGGTGAGGAGAGAGCACCGTGCTTCCCTCCGACGTATAGAAGATGCACGAGCAGGACATGCGGCACCAGGGGCCGGGCAAACTGATTCTTCCGGCAAGGATTTCCCGTTTTGGTATCATTCGCGCCGGGGGAATGAACGAAATTCACCGACCGGCGGTTACGAACCAATCCAAAGCGTCGGACTTTGCAATTGCCCGGCAAATTTATTTATTCTTGGCGCAAAAAGTGCCAAAACAAAATGGCGACCTCGAGGCGTTCGCGCTTGAAATGCGGGTATCGCCGCATAATCGAAGGCTTGATGCTGTCGCCGGCCTGGTGAATCAACGCCATGCTGGGTATGCCGCTCGGAAAGCTTGCCTCGCAGTTGCCGTAGCCCCACACCACCGCCCAATCGTCGTCGCCGGACTTGTGCGTATAGTGGTAGGAAAGAAAATACCAAAAGCGCGGTCCGGCGGCGGCGGCGGCGGCTGCTACTGGACCAGCCGCCAGCGGCAACGGGATGGAAGGCTGCTCGATCTTGATGTCCACCACCTCCGTCTTCACATCCTCCTCCAGCGGCGCTGGCGCCGGCGTAACCAGGGGTCCCGAAACGGCCCCTCTCTTTGTCCCCGATTGTACATAATGGCGCACAGCTTGCATATCCACGAAAGACGCAGCTCCGGCGCAATGTACCAGCAGTCGCACGAGTAGGGACCGCCGGCCGGCATTTAACTTAACAATTTTTTGTCCGCGGACTATTGGAGTGACGAACCGGCCGACTATTGGGGGGTTGTCTTTTTCATTGATCATGCACCCCGACGAGGCTCGCGCTCTGCTCGCCCACGCTTCTCTGAAATGGGCGTATCAGGAATCTGTTTTAGGCTCCTTTCTTGCGCATCAAGTTGGGTCCATTTCATGGTGTGTTTGGACAAAGAGGTTTTTTGCGACCCTGGGTGTTCTTGGCGCGCTCGGTTGCTTAAGTTTGATAGTTTGGTTCTTGGCTGTGATCGGCGGCGCCATAAAGGCGTCTTCTCCTCCTTGCTGCACCCTTGCGATCTGTAACTTTACAGCAGGTCCAAACTATGGCGTTCCGCCAAGCCCCGATTGGAAGGACAACTATATCCTATGGACCAACTGCCGTCCAGGCGGTACTGAATGGCAGCTTCCAGCGGTTGGAATATGGTGCAACGGGACTTTGATAACCAAGCGGTGGTGGCCCTCTTCATGGGTGGGCTGTACCGCTTTCGATTGGGGCGACCAGCCGTTCTGGTGGGGACCGCTTCTCAACATCTCGGGACCCGAGGAAAACGTGCCTTGCTGGCAGACCTGGAACATGGGTCCGCTGACCGATTGTAATGAAGAAATGTTATGCTAATGATTTGCCAAGTCCAAAAATTTGGTGCGCAGTGGTGCGACGAACCGGTCGCTTTGCGAAGTTTCGGAGCCATTTTATTATTCTTACTTAGTTGACCTCATGGCTCGCACCGAAAATTGGCATCCAAAGACGCTCAAAGCCATTCGAGCAGAGCGAAATCACCTGCGGCAGACGCATCACCCCAGCAACTACTATATTTTGCAACAGCCATGGGCTTCGCTGGACAAAGCTGCTGCCCGCGCCCGCCACTCGTTGGAGGCGGACGACGGGTTACAGGAGCTCGTAAATGAGCGCGTTTGGGACGCCGCCATGCCGATCAATCCTGACGTCGGCATGGCGCACGCCCAACGAAACGTTCACCAGGACGTTTCGACCCGTGAAGCAAACCTCTCCAACAACCTGGCAACCGAGGTAAAAAGTCGTGGCGCTGCTTCTAGTTTACAATCGCAAGCGAGAGCCGTCGTTCGCAAACAGCGGCCGTGGGTCAAGTTTGACAGCAGGATGCGGCCTGCTGCACGAAAAGGTCCGTCGCCGGACGAGTCTGCTGCTGAACCGGTCGACATCATGGAGACGGCCAACGCTGCCATTGCACGCCATTTCGACGAACGAAAGAACCAACCGCCGTAGTAGGCGTTTGTTATCATCGCGGATTATTATTCTTGCTGCAAGGGCATTTAAGGGGACAAAAGTTTGCCCGCGGACTATTGGGGTGACAAACCGGCCGGCTATTGGGGTGACAAACCGGTGAGGGTCGTCTGTTAGTTTCCGTGCCATGGCGGCGCTGCGTCCTACGTTTCTCAGAGAAGAGTCCGATGCCTCGGACATGGTGTTTGCCGTGCAAGCCTTGGCTGACGATGAGGAAGAGCAGAAGTATTGGAAAGGTATTCCTGCTGGGATACGAATGATGTGGATAGATGCGGGCAGCATCTGCACTATCAGCTTTGTTGGCTGGGATGCTCCCATCTACTATTCCGCGTTGGATTTGGTCAGGTTTAATTGCGGCGATTACTTGGTCTGCTGCTCTGGGCTTCCTTTTACCAACGAATGCACCTTTGCAGTTGCAACCTCCGACTACTATGCTTTCTACATGAGGGCCTACTATTCCGATCACCAAGGCAAATACGTTATAACGGTCAACGATGTATTGGGCAAAAAATACACGGGAGAGGTGTGGCCTTAAGAAGATGCCAGACAGACAGGCTCGTGGCCGTGGCATCGGCCCGTCGTGCGGCAGCGATTGCGCTCCATGTTGACGTCGTGAGGCTCAAAGACCAGATGATCGGGGTTGCAACACCAGCTCTGGCCGCATCGGTGCGAACAGTCGACTTCCGAAGGCAGCCTTCCGAGCCGCTCGGCCGCCTCGTAGACGTTCTCGTGGCGCAGGTGGGCCAGCACGACGTGCGTGAAGCGAAACCAGCGGTAGCCTATGCAGACGCGGAGGTAGCCTCCGGCATCCGGTTGCAAGCCCGAAGCCCGCATGCAGCCCGTCTCGCCCTCCGATCGCATCGGAAGCTGCTTTTCATAGGTCTTCTTCAGAAGATAAGCGTCTACCGCTCGAATGTCGTTGCGATCGTTGCGCTCGGCATAGGGCTTGGACTTTATGCGACGGTGCGGTGGCAGCTGCTCGGGGTGATGCCAGCGGATCTTGAGCACCAACTGAGGAGCCTCGAGCGACCGCAGGTCCATCGATCCGCTGAGCGCTTGAGAGAACAGGCCTTGCTCCTCGGGCACCGCGAACGTGCAAGCATCCTCGTCGTCGTCCTCCAGAGTGACTGTGAAGACTCGCTTGGCAAGCGGGAGCTTTCGAGGATGCTTCAGATGCTGCTGGGGGTTGGCCTCGTTGGCGGCCGGCGGCAGATTCTCCTTCTCCTTGCTCAGCTGCTGGTGCCGCTCCATCTGTCACCGGACCCGCGGGCAAATGTACTCGAGATTCGGGCGCTCGAAGCCATATCCGTCGCTTTAGGGCAAGCAGGAATGTGACGTGTAAATGCCCGCGGGAATACTGGGGTGGCAAGCATAGAGTCTACTGGGGTGACAAACCAAAGTCAGTCAATTTCAGTTTTTCTAAGTCCCGGCCGGCCATGTCCGCCCGTACCCGCGACGACCAATACGTCCGCCGCCAGCGGTCTCCTCCATCAACGGCTGTACGTTTTGATAGCACAAAACAGGTAGACGACGAGAAAGCAAATCCACAGCATCTGGACGAAGCACACCAGCCACAGGACCCACAGCAGCCACCGGCCGGCCAACGAACCGGATAGGTGATGCTCAAAGCAGTAATGAATGAGGCCCGAAACGAACCCGACGAGCAGCAGGGCAATCGTGCTATGGCCTTGGTGACGGCGGTGGCGAGCCATTGCGGAGAGGAAGGCAAGTGAAAACTAGTGGGGTGACAAACCGGTCTTGTGGGGCCGGTGACCCTTTATTTGCTGGCGAGCCCCTTTGCCATGTCCACGTCGCGGCGCACATCACTGCCTCCGCCTTCTGCATTGATTTCTGACGAATTGCGCCCTCTTTTTCGCGCTGAAGATCGCTTTGGAGAGGAAAATGTTCAATACCTTCGTCGCGGAAGTGGAGGCAACGAGGACGAGCAAGTGAACATCGACGATTCGAACGAGAGCACTCCTCCCAGGGAGGATATGGCTCGCCAGCGGGCCATCAAGGCGCCGAAAAGCAAGGCCGGAGCCGGGCGTCGGAAAGCCAAGAAGCCCAAGAAGGTCACGAAGGAGTCGCGGGCCGCTCTGCCGCCCAAGAAGCGGAGCGGCAAAGGCGGCAAGAGCCCACGGGTTCCGCCGCGTCGCTCCGGCGCGAACGCCGGCGGCATCAAGAAGCCGCATCGCTTCCGGCCGGGCACCGTGGCTCTCCGCGAGATTCGGCACTATCAGCGCTCGGACAAGCTCCTGATTCGCCGGCTGCCCTTCCAGCGGCTGGTTCGCGAGATTGCCCAGGACTACAAGACGGACCTGCGCTTCCAGGTCTCGGCCCTGATGGCCATGCAAGAGTCGGCCGAGGCTTTCCTGGTCGGCATGTTTGAGGACGCCAACCTGTGCGCCATCCACGCCAAGCGCGTCACCATCATGCCCAAGGACGTCCAGCTGGCCGGGCGCATTCGCGGCGGCGAGGGGGCAAACGCCTTCAGCACGCGCTAGTAATGTAGGGGGCGGCACAGGCCGCGTTTTCCGGTTTACTGTCGGCCGCCATCACAGAAGGCATTGGCTCGGCGGGGTCACCAAAGACCCACTGCCCGTTGAACCAGACGCTGTGGCTGAGCTTCTCTTGGGCAAAGAACCGCTCGACCATGTTCTCCGGCTGCATGAGGTCCAGGGCCAGGACCTCCTCGGGCGCCTCCTTCACTTGCTGCAGCATCTCGGCGTAGCGCTGCTTGGCCCGTTGGCCGGCCTTCTGCCGCAGCAGCTCCTGCCGACGCTTCGAGGGCGCGGCCGGCGTCTCAAAGACCTGATGAAACTTTTGATAGTAGTCGCGGTAGAGCATCGTGTCGTAGAGCTTCACCAGCCATGACAGCTCCTCGAGCTGCTTCTGGATCGCCTCGCGGTTCAGCGTCCGCATCGAACGCATGGCGTCCAACTGCTGCTCCATGCGGCCGAGATAAAAGTGGTGCACTTCCTTCATCGTCGCCGGCCGCTGGATCGGAACGGCCGGTTGCGGGGGGGCCGGAGGGGTGCTCATGGGTGGGGGAGGGGGCGGTGAGGCAAATGCCAGCCGTAAAAAATTTCCAAGTCCAAATCGACCGGTTTGTCACCCCAGTAGTTTCGGTCCCCTGCGTTCCATGCCTCGCTTGTCGCTAGTGGCCGGCCTGTTGTGCCTCGTACTGCTGAGCCATCAGTGCTCTGCTCAGTCATGTACGACCTGCCCGAACGGCCCCGGCACTTGCTTCCAAGTCTGCGTGAACGCGACCGACATCGTGAACACCGGCTATGTGGCCACTTCCACCCCCCGTCTCATTGCGAGCAAGGTTCTTGATGTGGTGAACGTCAAGGACTTTGGAGCGCTCTGCGACGGCGTGACCAACGATACGGCGGCCTTTCAGTTGGGCATCGATACCCTTTCGGCGGCTGGCGGCGGCGTGCTGAACCTTCCACGAGGGCTTTGCCTTGCGGCCAACTTGGTGCTCAAGAGCGCAGTTGTGTTATCCTGCCCGGGCTATACGACAAGGCCGAATCTTTCCAATGGAAATCGCAACTACGACTGCGCGATTCAAGCTCCGGCTGGCAGCAGTGGGTGGGTGATCGACACTCCTACGGGAACTTCGTTTTCGGGAGGAATCAACGGAATTGCTATCATTGGCGCTAACGGAACCGTCGGTACTGGCGGAATTCGTTTGCAAGGATCCCTCTTTTTTTACACTATTCGAAACGTTGGGATCACCAATACGTTTGTGCAAGCTATTCTGTTAGGTGACTCTACTGCCAGCTGCATACTGGAAGACATTCTGGTCAGCGATGCGTGGCTTGGTTTCTACACCCAGGCTACGGGTCAAACTGGTGTTATCAGCGTCGGCGGATCGGGTCATAGGATCAACAGAGTGGATTCAAACACCGGTTCATTTTCGTGCTCGCATCTTTCGGCTGGATCGATAACTAATTCGTCCCTTTGGTTGGCCGGCTTCTACATCACCGGTTCATTCGTTATCATGACCGGATGCTCCAGTGGCGGATGCGATGTTGGCTATTATATTGCCCCCAGTCCTGTAGGCGGGGGATCTGTTTTCGGACAGTACATTGGCAACCGTTCCACCCGAAACGGGGGCCACGGATGGATCGTCACAAGTGCGCACAATACCCTTTCGGCTTGCATGTCTTATGGAGATGGAAAAAGCAGCAACGCAACTTACGACGGATTCCGGATAGTTTCTGGAGCAGTTTACAACCAGTTTGTTGGCGTGCGCGTTAACACGGAGGGAACTGGCTGGCTGCTTAATGGATTCAACGACTTGACTACCGACGTGCCTGTAACTGCCAACGCCTGGGTTGGCCTAACAGCTTCGGGGACTTATACGAACGCCCCTTTCAACAGCCTTACCTTTCTGGGAGCCTCGCCGTTCTGGCCCAATTTGCAGTATCGCCCGACAAATTCCAGCACTCCGACCGTAGCACAAACCGGCATCGTGGAACTGCTTGTCAATACTACGATTACCAACTTTGTCGGGGGAACACAAGGGCAAACCATCAGCGTATACAGATCCAGCTCGACTGCCACGGGAGTTCAAATTGTGCCGGGAAGCAGCATTGTCACCTGCACCGGCTCGACGCGTACGCTGGGCTTGAACATCATGTACCGCTACACGCTCGTCGGCACCGTTTGGAGAGAAAACGCGTGTTCTTAATAGCTCGCTTGCGATTCGAACGAAAACACGTCGACCTCATAGTGTTGCAGCAGCTGTTCTTGATAAAGCGCTTCGCCTATCAAGGCCGTGTCCTTGTCGTCAAATGATGACGATGCGCCCAAGTTGACGTCGTACCACTCGACCATGCGGTCGGCAGTCCATTCGAGCTGAGAAGCGCTGCAGCCCATAGGTTTGGTAAAGAGAACACTGACTTGACTTGGCACTCGGTCTTTATGGTCCGCCGGTTCGTCACCCCAATAGTTCTTCCACCATTACAAACAAGTAAACATAAAAATATAGGTCGTCGTTGCCGGAGCGACGCCGACCCAGTTGAAGTTGAGGCAGTCGTAGGAGCCCGTGCAGCCATAGGTATACTGTAGGAAATAGTTTCGAGTCGCTCCGATCATGGAATTGGCGCAGGCGGCGTTGCCGCAGCTCCAAGTGCAGCGCGTGACAGGAGAACGAATGCGCGAAAAGTGGACCGCGAAGAACGCAGTGGTCGGCAGCGGGCTTGAACCGGTAGTCACGGTCACTTGAAAACCATTGTCGGAGCCAAAGGTGGAGATGCTGCTGATGTACGGAGGAGATCCGATCGCCTGGATGGTGCTGGCCGCCGAAAGAATACTCTTGACATCTTGAAGAGCAGGAGTGGAAACAAAATTGGTGGCTATGAGGCCGTTCGCGAAGAGAGCATTCGGCGCATACAACGTGTTGGACACGTAAAAGTCGCCCGTCACGCGAGTCGAGTGGTTCGAGCCAGGAATGAGAGTCAAATCGCTGGTGTTGCTGTAGATGAAGCCCGAAACGACCTGCAGCTTGTCCACCGAAAGGCTGGTTGGATTGAGCTTCAAGTCCAGCGTCCCAGCTCCGTTGTCGGTCAGTACGATGTTGCTATCCGAGTTGGCAAAGTTCAGGTTGGCATTCTGACGCTGAGTGCCTCCATTGGCGGACCAGCTGGCCACCGATGGGGTCTTGCCCATCGGAACATACTGAGGAGTGGGGTTTTCGTTAAAGTAGACTTCGAACCCAGTCGTAGCGTAGCCAATGGATCCTATGGCAGAGCTGCGAAGAGGAGCTTCCGAGCCGCCCAAGCAGAAGGTACGGCCGCTGCTCAACAGAGCGCAATTAGTGCCGAGGCCAAGCGCAATCTGGCCCGCTTGCGCGGAAGAGTTGTAGCCGACGGCAATGCCAAAGTCCTGAGCACGAGCCAGGCCTCCGGCGGCAACACCACCGGTCGCACTGGCTGACATAGTTCCGACGGAAACGGCATCGTCGGTCGCCGAAGCGAAATTGCCATGGGCAACGCCACCCACGGAGGCAGCCGCATCCACACCAATGGCCGAACCACCCGATCCAGCATTGGAAGACCGTCCAATGGCTATGGAGTCTCCCGAAGCAAGTGCACTAAGTCCAATGGCCACATGATCCGTATTCACGTCATAGTAGGGCACGTTGGCTTGCACGGTGGCCGCGGGACCCAGGGACCAGGTAACATCGGCCGTATCCTGCAAGTTCAGAGTTCCATAGGCCTTGGGAAGCACTCCGTTGATCGTCACTCCGTCCAGGACGCTGTTGACGATCTGTCCATTCGACAGGATGATCGGTCCGCTGAAGGTAGTGGTACCCGTGAAGCTTCCATTGATGTAACCCGTGATGGTGGCCGTGATGTTTGTTCCATTGCAAACAAGGCCAGGCCCACAGACCACATCCACAACAGCAGTCCCACCCGTGCCATTTCCAAAGGCCCCCCCGCTGCCCGTGATCAGCAGTTCGTATTGGGTTTCGGTGGTGTTGGTCACGGGATCGATGAAGGAGCTGGCCACCGGTGTACAGGTCACTCCACCGTTGCAGAGGATGGTCACGTTGTGATGCATGGCGGCCGCCAGCGATCCGTTGGTGTTCAGCAAGTTGATATTGAGCACGGGAGCGTAGTAGAAGCTCGCGTTGAACACCAGACGGCCATCGTAGAGCAGAACGGAGCCAATGATGGGAATGCGAAGCGACTGGGTAACGTTGGGCAGGAAAATCAAATCAATCTGGGTTCCGTTGACCAGATAGGAGCGGTTCAGCCCGATCTGCCAATAGACCGTCTCGATGACCGTGGCATTGGAGCAAAAGTCGGTCGCCGGGCACGTCGTAGGAATGGCATGCCACAGTCCATCGCCCTTGCACTCCATCAGGTTGTCGGTGCAGTTGTCATAGTAGACCTGGCCCAATAGACAAGGGGTCGGCGCGGGCCCGCAATAGACCGGGAAGCCCCAGTTGCCAGGGGGAGGGTTGCCAAGGTTGACGGGCGAGTTGGGGTCCCGCACGGGGTCACCGGCTCCTCCGCCGCCTCCTCCACCGCCGCCTCCGCCTCCACAATTACCACAACCGCCCGAAGGCGGAGGAGTGACGCCGCCGCTGGGACCACTGGGATCTCCGGGGTCGCCTCCGCCACCGCCACCACCTCCACCGCCTCCGCAGCCAGCGCAGCCGCCTCCGCATCCAGCACAGCCGCCAGCGGGAGGAACAACAATGACGGGAGGAATGATGCCCACAATGGGCGACGAGGGGTCAGTCCCGCCCCCTCCCCCGCTGCCTGGGTCTTCGCCCTGAATGGGGCTCGGAGAGTTGCAGATGGTCGGGGGTTGCGTGAAGCATGTCGCCTGGCCGTTCTGGCCGGTAATGTCGCCGCAGCTGCATTGATCGGCCGATATGGAGTCGGCGAGAGCCACAGTAATGGTCTGCCCAGCCACCGTGATGGTAATACTGTTTCCAGCCACCAGCTGAACGTTCTCCAGGATCTCGTTCAGCGACCAGACGCCTCCGTTGTTGATCCTGGTCCTCCCAGAGATGGTCTGAAAGTTCATCGCATCGCCGGGGTCGTACTTGCTCGTGATGGTAAAGGTAGCGGTCGAGCTATCCAGCGACACTCCAATCACGGCCGGCTCACCGGTGATGGCCACTCCCGTTTTGGAAACGTTCGTGCTCCCGGTCCCGTCCGACATGTACCAGATGCCGAGGTTGTTCACGATCGTTATGTTCGGGGTAGAAGTATCGAACCCGATGTACTGACCCGCTTGCAGAGTGCCATTGGGGGGCGCAGCAAGCGTCTGATTGCCACAGTTGACCAGCCGGCCATAGATATCGTACGTAGCATTGCCAAAGCCACAATACTGAGTGCCGTTGAAGACCTGGGCCAAGTCCAGATAGATCTGGGTCAAGCCGGCCACGGTCGTATTGACCCGCAGGGCCGTGTTGCCCAGCGTCGGGCGGAACCAGAAGCTGCCGGCATAAGGCCGGCTGGTCGTCCAGTCGTCGGTGCAGTTGGGGCCGGCACAGATCGAAGTGACGGCCGTGTTGATGGCGTCCTGAACCGAGCCGGGAAACCCGGCGACTCCCCAATGCCAATAGTCTTTGCCTCCGTCCGACAGATTGTTGCCGAGGGTCTGAGCGTAGTTGAAATACTCGAAATTGTCCTTGAAGGTCGCCCCGAGCGTCCAAGAGGTCTTCTTGGCGTTGAAGCCGGTCACGTCGGCCTTGACGCGAATCTGAGGACCCGAAAAGACGATGTCGCCCTCAAAGTTGGTGCCCTGCATGGTGATGGTGGTCTGCAGGCCCAGCGCTGAGGCCACCATGCCGCCCCCAAACGCGCAGTTGCTAAACTGAACGTTCGACGGTACTCCGAGACCGGGAGCGATGATCAGAGTGCCTCGGCCATCGTTCGTCGAAGCCATGACGTCCTGAAAGTTGACCGCCACCCCTTGAATGTAGCCGATCGAGTAGGGAATGGGAATCGGGAACGGACCGATGCGAGGCGACATCTTGCTGATCTGCGAGCCGTACACGTTGACAAAGGTGCTGCCGGCGCTCTCGCCGCGGAAATAGAACATCGGGTAGGTAAAGTTGATCGAAAGCTGAGCCTCCTGACTCCAGGCCACTGCATCGATCTCGAAGATGCCATCGGCCGAGTTCACGGACCCATAGTCGATGGTCATGGCATTCAGAAGAGCCACCTTGGCCACTCCGCCGTAGCAACCGGCTTGATTCCAAGACGCAGCCAGCGTAAAGTTCCCATTGGCTGCGACCAGAAGGGTCGCCTCGCTCGATATGCCATTGTAATAGACCCAGCACTCAAAGTCGCCCAGCGAATAAGTGCCCGAGTCCAAGTTGATAACATAAGGCGTCAAGGCGCTGATGCCCTGGAGGCCGCCGCCACCGGCTCGCAGCAACGGCGTGCGGAGACTGCGGAAGGAGTCCGGCCTCGGCAGCGGGCCAAACTGACTCTGCGCAAAGGCGATGGTGGCGCACGGGCACAGCTGCGTGCCGCAGCCGACAAAGTCCTGGCCGTTCTGGCTGACGTACAGCTGCTGCAGCTTGGGCACGCCGCACGTCTGCAGCTGGATCTGCTGGCCGTTGATCGTCACCGTCGTGCCATTGATGCCGACGATTTCGACCTGAGTAGAGTCAGTTTATTGTCTGGCCTCTAATAAAAGTAAGAATGTAGGAGCAGAGCCGCCAGCAACAAACAGGCCGCTCCCATAATGGCGTCGAAGGGCGGTACCGCTCCGGTGAGGCCGTTCAGACTGTCGACCACGTCGCCGGAAATAATGTCCGCAAACGACGGCAGAGTGACCCGGCCGCAGTTGGCCGAAGCGCATGTCAACGTCAGCGTCTCGAACAGATATCCCCAGGGTAGGTTGGCGGCGTTGTGACCGATGAGCAGCGTGCGAGTGTTGTTGTTGGCGTCCAAAGTGGTCTTCAGGTCGAATGAACCAGTCACCGTCACTGGCATAAAAGTGCAAAGGCCTCCGCAACGCGTTGTGTTCTGAGCGCAGTCGCTGTTGGCGCCCGAGTAAGAGAACGAAATGGAATCGGGAACTCCAATGCCTCCGATGGAGTAAGTCATGTTCATGTCGACCCGGATGTTGCAGACCCCGGCCGTATCTTGCTTGACCAGAAGGCCAAAAGAAACGTTTGCCAGCGACGTTTGAGGATACAAAGTAACGTCAATGCGGGTCGCCCAGACCTGAAGAGTCGATTGCGGGCCGCCATAGGTAACTGCCGGTCCGGGCCAGCTGGGAACCACTTCGAACGTCCCGTTGACAGCCGCAGCGCCTGGAGTCATCCACCACAAAACAGCCAGTACGGCAAAGAAGCCGACCAGGCTCGGACCCCCGACCATGGGTGCTGGGGGGTCTTTGAAAATGGGCCTTGCGGGCCATTTTATTTTTTTTCTAAGTCCGCGGCCGGGGCTTCGGGCTGCTGAGCGACCGCGGCCGGCGGTGGAACAGGAGCAGGAACGGCAGCTTCGGCCAGCTGATCGGCAACCTTGCGCCTCTTAGGCAGGACCACCTTCGTGTAGATGACGTGAACGTCCTCCTCGCAGTCCGAACAGCCAATGTCATTGACGCCGCCGTCCAACAACGACAGATGAGTAATAAGCCAATCGATCCGTTTGCGCTGTTCGTCGTTGTGCTTCCCGAGGGCCTGCAAATGACCCATAAGGCACTCCATACCCGTGCGGGACGCCGGAGCGTTGCGCTTTTGCGACGACGGTATCGAAGGAGGCGTGTCGCAGTACGCAACCGAGTGGTCGGAAGAACCGGGCTCGGGCTGCGACGGAGCAGCAGCTTCCATGGCGATGAGGAGAGCAGACTGACCAGCGCGGGCAAAAAAAAATTTCCAAGTCCAAATCCTGTCACCCCAATAGACGTCCGGTTTGTCACCCCAATAGTTTCCGATTGCCTTCTGCCCTATGACCGCCATTCTCGTGTTCGACTACAACAAATCGATTCGCGAACAACCGGTGGCCTACCATGCAACCTTTGCCTCGTTACTCGGGGCTGAAGCTACTGAGATTTACTGTCTTGATAATCCAAGGCTGCTTGCTGCTGGCTATCAGCTCTCGTTGGTACTGGCGGAGCAGGCCGAACTCCAGCGACGACGGCGCGTGGACGTGCTGCCGAATGCCGAAGCCCTCGGGCTCCTCCGAGCCGGCGGAAGGGTGTCGGGAGGAAAATTTCCGCTGCCTAAACATTTTGACGGGCGAATCCTTGGCCCTGCACTGCTGGTCGACGACAACAAAAACCTACGCCTGCCGGACTATTGGCACATTTGGAGCATCCTCGGAGGCCGATTGATGGGCGATTATACTGTCGAAGAAGACGGATGCTTGACACCCCAGTAGACGATAGGAGATCGGTTTGTCACCCCAATAGTCCGCGGAATTTCAAAGTCGCACATAAAAGAGCCGCTCACTTTTCCTGCCTCCCTACCTTTGCCTGCATGGACAGCTGCTCCGACGAGATCATATTGATACAAAGCTCGCCGGACGATCAGCAATGGTTATCTTCGTGTGTGGCGATGGAGCGCCAGCAGCGGCGGGATGAGGATGGCATCTGGGCCGACTTGCCCGACCTGTCGCTCGACGGCATCGACGTATCGAAGCTCGCGGTCCACAACGCTGGCTTGCCCGCTTCGCAACAGCAACAGCAGCAGCAGCAGCCGGTTTTCCCGATGACCTGTACCTCGACGTCTCAAGACGATGGCGGCACTATTGCTGTGCCCCCATCGGCGGCGGCGGATACAAACTTGCAGCAGCTACTGCCGGAGCTTCCGCCGCCGTCGTTTTCGCTGGAGAAGAAGCGCTCATTCTCGACTCTCTACGCGGCCTGCCCTCCCGGTGATCCCGACTCGTGCCGCTACAATTGCCCCGAGCAGAGCGACACGTGCCCCTATTGGCTCTCGCGGCGCGTGACGGCCGAGCATAAGGTCCTGCGGGCCGCCGAGGCGACTCGTTTGCATCCCTACCACTTTTTGCCCGACCTGCTTCTCTGGTTGGTGGAAGACGGGCTGCTGTCGGCGGGCGACAAAGGGGCATGGTTGCCGATCATGGGCCCGGACCAGGGCTCGTGGCACGAGCACCTTCCAGAGGCGCAGCGGTCGTCGCTGCTGCGCACCGGAAGCGAAGAGGCTCTATTGGATCGCGAGAAGGCCCGCGTATTTGTTGGGTTTCGCGACTTGCTCAGCAGCGAAGGCTGCGGCGGCAGCCATCACGAGGTGTTGTTCTTTGCCAAGATGTTCTACGACGAGCCTTTGCACGACGTTTTCCAGAGCCGCGCTTACAAGGAGTACGTCTTTGCCGAGGAGGTCACGAAGCGGTTGCGAGAGCGGCTGCCTCATTATCGCCCGCCGCTCTGGCCGGCCGCTGCCTTCTATCCGATCAAGCCTAGCCGTAGCAACAACAACACCGCCGCCGCCGAGCGATGCACCGACTCTGCCGATTCTCCCTGCACGTGCCAGAAGCGCACCGATTACATAGTATTGTGGGACTGGGCGCGCGTATGGAATCTCCGCCAGCTGGACGCGCTGCGGAAGGAGTTGGGACCTTCGAAGAAGCTCGTATGCGGCAAGTGGCCGCTGCCCAACCTCTCGCAGTATTTTCAGGGACTCGTCGAAATGGTGGAGTTTTTTGTCGCCACCGATCCGACCGACTCGGGCTTGGCCCCGAGCGCTGTCCGCTTCAATCACGGCGACCTGAACGCCACGCAGATTTGCTTCGACGCCCTGAGGCGACGATGGTATCTCATCGACTTTACTACTTCCGAGTGGTACTGGTTTGGCGGCGCCGGCAACAGCAGCAACAAGAGAATCTACGGGCCTGGCAGCACTGCGAACAAGGGCCGCAGCTACGATTCCAAGGACGAGTTTTGCATCCACTTGCCCAACGCTTTCAAGCATGCTTTCGAGAAAGCCAAAGTGCGCAACACGATGCTGTGGCCCAAGATACTGGCTGCCTTCAACCCCCTCGCGACGAGAGCACAAACGCTGGCCGAGCTGAAAACCATTCAGCGTAGTTTGAAGCCTCCAAAGTGAGTGGTGATGATATGAATGAATCGGGCAATACGAATTTTAGTCTAGTTTGCCTGCTGTTGCTGCTGCTGCTGCTGGTCAGGCAGACACACGGCAAACAGCATTTTCGTGCCGTAGGAAACCGTGAGTCGAAGGCTGGCGGCGGCGGCGGCGGTGGGCTCAATGAGCAGCACCAGCGGCGGCGACGGCGCCGGCTCGCTGCTTCTCCTCCAGCTTCTGAAAGGCACTCTGCACGCCCGACTCGACGCCCTTGGCGATGCGGTCCTCGAGCTGCTGCTGCTTCTTGGAAGAGCGGGTGACGCGGCGCGAAGCCGAGGCTTGCTGCTGAGCGGTGGCGGTCTGGGGGGCGGGGGTTACGCATTCGTCCTCCTGCGAAGAGTCGTCGTCCGAGTCGCTGCTCGAGGAGCGGCTGCGCTTGCGCACGTCCTTCATCAGGCGAGCAGGAAGCCCGATGAGCCAGTTGAGAACATCCTTGCCGTACAGAACGCCACAGGCCACGAGGCCTACGGCGGCGATAGTTACAATGGTGGGTGCGTTCGAAGCGATGAAGCTGGCAGCCTGGTCTAGATAGCCCGGAACAGGAGGAACCGGCGGATAGCCGTAAACAGGCGGCGGATAGCCGTACGCGGGCGCAGCCATGAGGGAGGGCGATGCCGGCAGTTTGCAAATTTGGGGGGGGCAAGGCGAATTTATGGGTCAGGCTAATTTTTTTTTGGAGTCCCACCAGCCGACTCGAGCCGTTCGTCTTCGGCGGCCAGCTGGCATGCGACCTCCAGCGAGCACAAGCCGGCTTCTTTCTGATGTTGCTTTTCGCGGTAGAGTTTTGACTCTAGCAACCAGGGGTCCAGGAGCGCCAGCGCGGCGTCGTCGGCCCGGGTCTTAAACAAGGTCATGTGAGTCCAGCGGGCGCTCATCGACTCTCGTAGCCGCTGCAGGATGAAAAACGGCTCCACGAGATGGCTGGCGGCCTCGTACTGGGTCTTTGCCAGCAGCGCCAAGTTGATGCACTTGGCAAGCCTGCGCAGGGTCAAGAGCTGAATCGCCGCCAAGCGCTCGGATGCGATCGCCTTGTCCTGGGCGTCTTCCGAAGGCCATAGCAACGCTTTCCAATCCTCGATGTCTTTGATCTCCTCTGGACTTTTCTCTCGCTCCAGCTCCGCTCGCACATTACGCTCCGCTTCCTCCATCGCTTGCGCCAAAGAACGCTCGACGTAGGGCCGCTCAGTCTCCGCCGCAGGCGTTGCTTCGCGACGGCCTTGCTTGTCGACGTGGAACGGCACCTCGACCGAGCTACTGCTGCTTGTCGGCACCAGCAGGTCGGAGGCGGCTCGCTTTAGCGGCGTAACGCTCTCTGACCCAGTCGAGGTTGGCGGGGCAGAAGTCGCGGCGTCGCATGAGGAGGTCTTTGCAGCCGCGGCAGACGAGCTGGGTTCGCCAGCGGCAGTCGCCTCGGTCAAAGTGCGGTCCGTTGAGGCCATAGTGCCGCTCGCAGACATGAGAGTAATACCAGCCGATCGACTCGCACAGGTGACAGCAATTGGCTTGCAGCTGCAGCGCAAGGATCTGCTGCTGCTGCTGCTGAGTGCTGGTGGCAGCGGACATGCAGCGCCGGCCTTATAAGCCCGAGCGGAATAAGTCCGCGGACTATTGGGGTGACAAACCAACGATTCCCCTACTAGTGGGGTGACAGACCAAATTTTTGACTTAGAAATTTTTCGGTAGTTTCAAATGGCCGTTAAGTCCTCCGACCCCACGCCCCCGCACTCTCCCACGGTCACCATTCGCGTGCGGACCAAGCGGCGGCGGCAAGTCACGCTCGATCAGCTATTCGGAGCCAAACCGCCGGCCCCTAAGCTCTGCTGCCACTGTGGCGTCTACAGCTACGATATTGCGGCCGAGTATTGGTCGAGCCCCACTCTGTTGTTCTATCGGCATTGCCAGGCTTGTCATAAGAAATATGGGACGACGACCGAGTCGCAGTCGTTTTCGTGCCGCGGCTGTGCGACTCTGGCCCGGCTTCAAACGCCAAGGCCTTCTGTCATTCCGGCCGTCCCTCTCATGTATCAAACTCCCCCCGCTCCGGCACCCGCAACCGAGTACCGTCCGCCTTTGCTACCCGAGCTGGTGTCGTTGTCTCAAAAACAACAACCGCCACCACCCGCGCTTCAACACGCGAGCCCCGCGGCCATTTTCGGCTACGACCCTTCTCCGTGGGCCTGTATTCTTTGCTATTACGCGGTTCCGCCTAACACTGGGTCGTAACCGACGCCGGACAGCCGCTTTGGCAAACAAACAAAAAGTAAGAAACGGAGCTGATCCAGTTGGTGATGCCGAACGAAGCTTTCGGAATCGAGTTGGCGTTGCCGACGCCGTAGTAGTAGGGACCGCTCGACATCGTCGCTTCGATCCAGCCGCTCTCGCAAAAGTCGGGCACCGAAGGGTTGGAGTTGGTCAAATCGCGGCAGGTGGGAATCGCCACTTGCACCTTGCCGCCGCTGACGCTGCACTGAAAAGTGCCGCTCACCGCAATGACATCAAACTGGCCGTAGGGGCTCGAGGTCGCTCCGACCGCGGGCGAAGCGACTTCCTCGACGTTCCCGAGATTCTTTGGCAGACGAGCGGGAGGCAGCAGCTCCGGCTCGCCCACCTTGGCGGAATGTCGCTGGGAACCAAACAGCCACTCGGACCAAGAACCGGAGCGAAGGCTAGCGGCAGCGCGACGGCCGCCCAGCATCTCGCGAGCCTCGGCCGAACTATAGCGTGCCAGATACATCAGCATCGAAAACTCGTTGCCGGTGGTGACGTTCAAGAACGCGTCGTAAAGATATACGGTCGTCTGTAGGCCGTAGCCGATCGGGGCCGGCTGCTCCAGCAGTATCTGCGGCGCCCTCGGGTCCAGGCGGTAGTTACCGACTCCCACTACGGTGGCATTGGCGGTAAACGCGGACGCATGAGCCACGCAGAACAGCAGAAAGGCCGCCGAAAGCAATAGGAAGGAGGAACCGAGGCGGGGAGCCATGACCGGGGGGGACAATAATTTTTCGGACTTGTGCTGCGGCAAATTTATTGACGCAGCCTCTCCGGCTGCATGGCAAATGGGTCCGCTTTCTTGCCGCCAGCCTGCCACCGTGCTTGGCTACGCTTGGTTGCTGTTGGCTGTTTGCTGCGCAGTCTGTCGGGGCTTCGAACCGGGCCAAAAGCTTCCGCCCGCCGGCCTGAGCTACGTTTGCCGCGCCGAGTTCACGTTCGAACCGCTCGGCGTCGACCTCATCAGCGGCATTCACACGTTCATCGGCCACGGCACCCCATGCATACTGCCCGGCTGCGCCTATACGGGGCCGGCGGCCTGGTCAACCGTTGGCTTCGACACCGGCTCGACCGTGCAGCTCTGGGGACCGGGGCGACTCATTGAGGAGACCTACGACTGCATCGATGTTCAGCCCGACTCGGTGATGAACACCGACTGCGCTCGCGATGCCGTACAGCTGATGACCCAGCGCGGTTGGCCCGACGATGCCTACTACAAGGTCTGGCGCATTGCCTATTTTTGCAACCAGAACATTACGCAGGAAGACTGCAGCCCGTCGCCCGAGGGCAACGTCTGCTGGCAGTTCACTTGTGGCGTGCTCGAGTGTGCCTATCCGAAAATTGTCGCGGGCCGAAGTCCGGGGCAATGCGCTCTGCCGACAGCGGCTCTGATAGTCGATCAGGTTCGCTCTGGCCTTCGACAGCTGCCTGCGAACTGGACGTGCCCGCTCGAAGACTATGGCGACGGCAAGCTCTGCCATTGCCACTGCGGCAGCCTGGATCCGGATTGCCTGGACCAGACGCTCGAGAGCGCCAATTGCGAGCCAGGGACCGTTTGCTTGCCGCCGGGTGACCGGTGCATGGACAGCCTGCGGGTTCGCCGGGCACGGGCAATGTGGTCCGTCGTCGACAGGCTCACTGCGTTAGATGCCAACACCTACGACATAGAGCAAGCACTTAGGCGCGTTGTTTAAGAATACAGCCCCATATCGGTTGCTACTGCGACAAAGGGGCTCGAGGCGATTTGGTCAGCATCGCGTGCCGACAACCGACTCGACAGGTTTTCCGCCATTTGATCCTCCTCAATTGGAGTGAACGGAAGCGGGCGGCGAATCTGCTCGATCGGCAACGGAGTTCCCATAGGGCTTGCAGGCGTTTCTCTGGGGGACGAGGCTCGAGCGACGCTTTCCTCCGTCACCGGCAGCCTCATTGCCGTACTGTGCGGATATAGGCTAGCTCGCTCGGATGGCGTCATCATCAGCCGCTTTGCGGCAGGCGGCAAAGAAAAGGTGACGTCGTCTGCGACTCTGCGCCGACTATGTGCAGCAGGAGGGCCTGCCAAGAAGGAAATCGACTGTGCAGCAGCAGCAGGTGCCCTT
>Ga0228698_1000504_pt1 | contig 29108 bp, 23 predicted proteins | sample McNCre117_Aug_MG_FD_178015 | JGI IMG/M metagenome (GOLD analysis project Ga0228698, IMG submission 178015) | Freshwater microbial communities from McNutts Creek, Athens, Georgia, United States - 1-17_Aug_MG | ecosystem: Environmental > Aquatic > Freshwater > Creek | place: USA: Georgia...
TCCTGCCCGTTTTCTGCAACCTGGGTCTGGCAACCTAGGCGGCCGAGCAACGCACCTGCCAGTTTGCGGTTGACGGGGTGGTCTTCGGCCACCAGAACCCGGCAGCCCTGAAGGGGCGATGTTGGAATTTCCGTTGCTTCTGAGGTGGGCGCACTGGTCGTGGCGTGCATGCCAGGCAAAGTGGTTTGGGCTGACGGTACCGATGTCGATCGGGGTGCGTGGACCACTTCTGTTTCTGCCGGTTCACACAGCGGAAGCGAGAGGGTGAGTGTGAATGTGGAACCTTTGCCAGGGGTGCTGGAAACCGTCAGATCGCCGTCCATCATGCGAGCGAGGTTGCGTGAAATTTCCAACCCCAGGCCGCTGCCACCAAATCGGCGCGCGGCGTGGCTTTCCACCTGGTAGAACCGTTGAAACAACCGCCCAATGGCGGCTTCGTCCATCCCGATACCGGTGTCGGTCACCACAAACTTCAGCGGGGCGACCTGGTCGGTTGGCGCAGCCAGCTCCACTCGCAGGTTGACCGAGCCCTGGGTGGTGAACTTGACGCCGTTTCCGATGACGTTGAACAGGATTTGCTTGAGCCGCGTGGGATCTGTGCGGACCCAGTGTGGCAATGCAGACGGACCATCCACTTGAAAGGCCAGGCCCTTGGCATTGGCGGTGCCTTGCATGAGGGCGGTGACGTCGTGGAGCAGGGCAGGCAGATTCACCGGTTGAGGCTTGATGGTCAGTTTGCCGGCTTCCAGGGCAGAAACATCCAGAATGTCGTTCAACAAAGCCAGCAGGTGCTGGGCCGATGTTTTAGCGGTTTGGACCTGGTCGAGCTGCTCGGCATTGAGCGGGCTGGTTTCCAGCAGGGTCAGCATGCCCAGAACCCCGTTGAATGGCGTGCGCAACTCATGGCTCATGTTGGAGAGAAAGCGCGTTTTGCCTTGGTTGGCCGCTTCTGCTTTGTGCTGGGCTTCGCGCAGCTCCTGCGTGAGTTGCTGCAGCGCAGCCCGTTCATGGGCTTCCAGCTGCTGGCGTTTGCGCAGCAGGAACGCCACAACGATCAGCAAACCCACCATGGCCATGGTGAGGTACTGAAGCATGTCGGCTTGCTGCCGAATGGTGGCCTGCTTGCTCTCGATGAGCCGGGTCATTTCGGAGTTGGCTGCCAGGCTCAAGGCTTGAATATCGGGCCCCATGGGGTCGAGCGCTATTTGCAATTGCAACATTTCAACCACAGAAGGGGTGTGGTTGAACACCGCATCGCCCAAAGCACCCATGGAAAGCAGGCGTGGGTGCGCCGTCTGGTATTCCGCTCGCCCTTCCAGCAGGGCAATCGACGGGTTGTCCAACAACAAATTGAGGCGACTGCGAAAAATGTCGTACCGCAGCGTCAGTTCATCCAAATCGGCATGCTTGGGGCTGGAAAGTGCGACGTCCAGCATGTGCCGCAGACGCAAATATTCACGCTCAAACTGGAACGTCAGCGCCGTGACCGAGTCCACATTGAGCTTGGCGTTGGCCTCAATGTCTTCCGACTGACGCCACTGGAGGTACAGCAACCCCACCAACATGCACACCAGCCCCAGCAAGCTGAACGTGAGCCAGGAGGCAAACGGTCGGTGGCCTTTCTTCATGCGGTTCAGGCCAGGTTGCGGGTTGGAGGCTGCACTGGGATTCATTGCAGCTCAATGGCCTTGAGTTGCCAGATGGAGCGCTCAAAAAACTTGGAAGACTTCAGCTCGGGTTTGCTGTCAAACGGGTACACGATGAAGAGCGGCCCTTTGGTGCGAACTGGAATGTCGGCATCGTCAATTTGATGGGCCAGCAATACGCCGTGTGCGGTCAGGTCGGCCGCTGGGATGGTGATTTTGTAGTCGTTCAGAGCCACTGCCACCACGGTGCTGCCACTGCCTTTGACCAGTGCCAATACATCTTTCAGTCGCGGTCCGGTGAATTTGACGGGCTTGGCATCCCAGGGTGTCTGGGTGGTGAAGCTGACCTGGGGCAGCTTTCGGATCATGGCCATGTCCAGTTTGGCGAGCGGCCCATCGTTGGGCTCGGCCACTTTGCCGGACAGGGTCAGCACCACCTTGCCTTGCGGTGCGTCCAGAGCATGGGCACACGGCCATGCTCCGGCAACCAGCAGCGCCACGCCCATCTGCAAGGTGATGCGAGACAGGGTGGTCAAGGGGTGGAAGCAGGGCACAGTTCGACTCTGGAAACGGCTTGAGCGGTGTGAATTCAGCAGGCACGCAACCCTGAATGGCATTCCTCAAGGCCGACTTGCCGCCGTATGTTGGGTCAATTGCTACCGATGTGCAACAAATCTGTGCCGCTGGCCGAGGTCAAAAGCCCGGTTTGGGTGTAAACCCCTAGCTTGGCGCGGGTGTCCACAATGTCCAGGTTGCGCATGGTCAGCTGGCCAATGCGGTCTGCGGGTGTGAACGGCGCGTTTTCCACTTTCTCCATGCTCAGGCGCTCGGGCGCGTAAGTCAGGTTGGCGGATTCGGTGTTCAGGATGCTGTAGTCGTTGCCACGGCGCAGCTCCAGGGCCACCTCGCCGGTGATGGCGTGGGCCACCCACCGCTGGGCGGCTTCGCGCAGCATCAAGGCTTGTGGGTCGAACCAGCGGCCCTGGTACAGCAAGCGACCCAGTTTGAGGCCGTTGATGCGGTACTGCTCAATGGTGTCCTCGTTGTGAATGCCGGTTACCAGCCGTTCGTAGGCAATGTGCAGCAGCGCCATGCCGGGGGCTTCGTAGATGCCACGGCTCTTGGCTTCGATGATGCGGTTCTCGATCTGGTCGCTCATGCCCAAGCCGTGGCGGCCGCCAATGCGGTTGGCTTCGGCCATCAGCTCCACCAAGTCGGTGTACTCCACGCCATTCAGCGCCACAGGGCGACCTTCCACGAAGCGCACCGACACTTCTTCGGCCTTCACCGCCACGTCGTCTTTCCAGAATGCCACACCCATGATGGGGTTGACGATGCGGATGCCGCTGTTCAGGTGTTCCAGGTCTTTGGCTTCGTGGGTGGCACCCAGCATGTTGCTGTCGGTGCTGTAGGCTTTTTCCACGCTCATCTTGTAGTCAAAGCCATTGGCAATGAGGAACTCGCTCATTTCCTTGCGGCCACCCAGTTCGTCGATGAAGGTCTGGTCCAGCCAGGGCTTGTAGATCTTCAGGCTGGGGTTGGTCAGCAGACCGTAGCGGTAGAAGCGCTCGATGTCGTTGCCTTTGAAGGTGGAGCCATCGCCCCAGATGTGCACATCGTCTTCCTTCATGGCGGCCACCAGCATGGTGCCGGTCACGGCACGGCCCAGTGGCGTGGTGTTGAAGTAGGTGATGCCACCGGTGCTGATGTGGAAGGCGTTGCTCTGGATGGCGGCAATGCCCTCGGCCACCAGTTGCTGGCGGCAGTCGATCAAGCGGGCCAGTTCGGCACCATAACCCATGGCTTTGCGCGGAATGGCGTCGTAATCGCTCTCGTCTGGCTGGCCCAGGTTGGCGGTGTAGGCATAAGGCACGGCGCCTTTCTTGCGCATCCACAGCAGGGCGGCGCTGGTGTCCAGCCCGCCAGAAAAAGCAATGCCCACTTTCTGGCTGGCGGGGATGCGTTCAAGAATAGTATTTGACATAAAAAATGGCCTCACCGCTTGTTGGGTGTTGAAAGTTTGCTATGAATCAGTGGGTTAGACCTTGCCGCCAGGCAGGCGGGTGCTTATCAGCCAAAGTGGCAGATGTAGTGGTAAGCCTCGGTGACGCGAATCTCGAATTGGCTGTTGCCGGGCACCTTGAACGATTCGCCCGCGCCGGACTGGACCCAGGCATCGGTGCCGTTCAATTTGTATTCGCAGCTGCCGGCCACGCATTCCATGATTTCGGGGGCACCCGTATTGAAGGTGAGGGTGGCGGGCAGGATCACGCCAACCGATTTTTTGGTGCCATCGGCGAAGGTGATGCCGTGGCTGACGCACTTGCCGTCGAAATACACATTGGCCTGGGTGGTGACGGAAACGCCATCGATGCGGGTGGTGGTCATGGTGTGAAGCTCAGATAAAACCCCCTATTTTAGGGATGCCGCCCCCGCACTTCGGCCCAAACCTCGGGCACAAACCCGATGGTCAGTTCCCCATCCCAGTCCACCACCGGGCGCTTGATGCAACTGGGTTGCTTGCGCATCAGGGTCATTGCACTGGCGGCATCCACCACCGCTAGGCGGGTGGCCTCGTCCAGTTTGTGCCAGGTGGTGCCTTTGCGGTTGAGCACGGTTTCCCAGCCCAGGTGTTCCACCCAGTGCGGCAGGGCAGGCTCTGGAACGCCTTGTTTCTTGAAGTCATGGAACACCACCGCAAGGCCCTGTGCCTCGAACCAGGCTCGGGATTTTTTGACGGTGTCGCAATTGGGAATGCCGTAGAGGGTGATCATGTGGCTCATTGTCCGGCAACCGGTATGCGGGGCGAAGGGCTGAGACAATGCGCCCATGTCTCTGTTTGCCCATTCCGTTTCTGTGCCCACCTCCCAGTCCACCCTGAACGAGTGGCTGGCCTACATTGAGCGCATTCACACCTCCACCATCGACATGGGGCTGAGCCGGGTGCAGGCCGTGGCCCAGCGCATGGGCTTGTCCAACCCCTGGCCTTGCCCGGTGGTGGTGGTGGCGGGCACCAACGGCAAGGGGTCTACCTGCGCCATGCTGGCTGCCATTTACCAGCAGGCGGGCTACAGGGCGGGTACCTACACATCGCCACATCTGGTGCACTTCAACGAACGCTGCCGGGTGGACGGCGAGCCGGTGTCCGATGCAGATTTGATAGCTGCTTTTTCTTTTGTTGAAAGCGGAAGGTCTCAGAATTCATCTAAAAATTGGTCTGAAATCAGCCTCAGCTACTTTGAGTTCACCACCTTGGCCATCCTCCACGTACTGGCCCATGCCGGGCTGGACGTGGCCATTCTGGAAGTGGGCTTGGGTGGTCGGCTCGATGCGGTGAATGTGGTGGATGCCGATTGCGCCGTCATCACCAGTATCGACATCGATCACACCGAGTTTTTGGGCTCCACCCGCGAAGCCATCGGGTTTGAAAAGGCAGGCATCTTGCGGACCGGACGCCCTGCCGTGGTCAGCGACCCGATGCCGCCGCAATCGGTGCGTGACCGTGCCCGTGAGATCGACGCCGACGTGTGGTGGGCCGGCGAATGCTTTGGCTCGGAAGGCGACAAGCAGCAGTGGGGCTGGAAGGCCTCGGCGGCACGGGGTGGGCGGCGTTACAGCGGCTTGCCCTACCCAGCGCTGCGCGGGGCCAACCAGTTGCTCAATGCATCGGGGGTACTGGCGGCGGTGGAAGCCTTGCGGCCCAAGCTCCCGGTCACGGCGCAAGCCATTCGAAACGGGTTGGTGATGGTGGAATGGCCGGGCCGTTTCCAGATCATTCCCGGTGAACCTGCTTTGGTGCTGGACGTGGCCCACAACCCGCATTCGGTGGCAGCACTGGCACTGAATCTGGACGCCATGGGGTTCTACCCAGTCACCCATGCCGTGTTCGGTGCCATGGCCGACAAAGACCTGGACACCATGTTGGCCAAGGTGGCGCCCATCATTGACCACTGGTACCTGTGCGATTTGCCCACCGCCCGTGCCGAGTCGGCCCAGGGTTTGGCCGAGCGTTTGCAAACGGTTCCAGGTGGTGCCCACAACGTGGCGGGTTGCTTCGCAGATCCACTTGCGGCGCTGGACGCGGCGGTCGCTGCCGCCACCTCGGCGGATAGAATCGTGGTCTTCGGATCGTTCTTCACCGTGGGCGGTGTGTTGCAAAACGGCACGCCCCGTCTGGCGGCCAAGCATCTTCAGCACTGACGTCTGCGCACCGATTTTTTGCCCGACTTTGCCAGGCGTTTTTGCTTTCTGACTTCCGCTTCCATGTCCATCACCCGCTCTGTGGCTGCCACCGAATCCCCACCCAGCGTCGAGCAGGTGCGCAAGCAGGCCAAGCGCAGGCTGATGGGCGTGGCAGTGCTGGTGCTGGCGGCGGTGGTGGTGTTTCCGTTGCTGTTCGACACACAGCCTCGGCCGGTTCCAGTGGACATGCCCATCGAGATTCCCTCCCGCAAGGTGTCCAAGCCTTTGCAGGTGGATGCGCCAGCGGTCACGGAAGCGGCTGTTCCTGTTGCGGCCTCGGAGTCTGTGGCACCACCAGCGGCCCGACCCGCCATCACTGAAACACGTGCATCTGACGCGCAGCCTGTGGTGAAAGACAAAGCCAAAACGGAGCCCGAGGAAGTCATCATCGAGTCCACCCCGGCGCGCAAACCAGTGGTGGCCGAAGCCAAACCCCTGGCCAAGTCCGATTCGAAGCCTGAAGCCAAGGCAGAGCCTGCACTAGCGACCGCGCCTTCAGTTAGCAAGGCCATTGCTGCAGCCGAAACTGCAGAGAAAAAGTCTGCGCCACCGGTGGCCAAACCAGCTCCTGAAAAAGCGGCAGCTGCACATCCCGCAGCTGCGGCGAATTCTTCGGTACCCACGGCACCTGCACACAACAAAGACGCCGACGCCGCCAGAGCGCAGGCCTTGCTGGAGGGCAAGCCCGCACCGGCTGCCAATACCGCAGCAACCGATTCCGCTTCGCCTCGTTTCATTGTTCAGGTGGGGGCTTTTGCCGATGCAGCTGTGGCCCAGGCCGCCCGCGACAAGCTGGAGCGAACCGGTCTGAAAACCTACACCCATGTCGCACAGCTGCCGGAGGGCAAACGCACACGGGTCCGCCTGGGCCCATTTGCCACCAAGGCTGAGGCCGAGAAGGCAGCAGGAAAAGCCAAGGCTCAGGGCTTGCCTGTAGCCATTTTGACGCTATGAACCTGTGAGCATCAATCCGCTCGATGGGGCTGTGGCTCTGGTGGTTGTGGTTTCGCTGGTGCTGGGAGCCTGGCGCGGGTTTCTGTACGAGTTGCTGTCGATTGTGGGATGGGTGGCGGCTTTTGTGGCCGCCCGGTTGTTTGCCGAAGATCTGGCCCCCGCCTTGCCCATGGCCGGTGCATCGCCCGAGCTGAAGTTGGTGGTCGCGTTTGTGGCACTGTTTGTGGCGGTGGCGTTTTTGGCGGGCATGGTGTCCTGGTTGGTGCGCAAGCTGGCCAGCGCCTCCGCTCTGCGCCCGGTGGACCGGAGCCTGGGGCTGGTTTTTGGCCTGGTGCGGGCCGCGTTGATTTTGGTGTTGGCAGGGTTGGTGGCGGGTGCCACACCTCTGGCCAAACAGGCGTTTTGGGTGCAGTCCACCACCGGTGAATGGCTGTTGTGGGCAGGCGGGCAGGCACGTGCCCTGTTGCCGCAGGATGTAGGAAAGGTACTGAACTGATGTGTGGAATTTTTGGCGTGGTCAGCCACGCACCCGTCAATCAGCTGATTTACGACGCATTGCTGCTGTTGCAGCACAGAGGCCAGGATGCGGCAGGCATTGCCACGCAAGATGGCCGCAAGTTTTACATGCACAAGGCCAAAGGCATGGTGCGGGACGTGTTTCGCACCCGCAACATGCGCAGTCTGCCTGGCAGCGTGGGTTTGGGCCAGGTGCGCTACCCCACCGCAGGCAATGCCCACAGCGAGGAAGAAGCCCAGCCGTTCTACGTGAACGCGCCGTTTGGCATCGTGATGGTGCACAACGGCAACCTGACCAATGCGCAGGAATTGAAGGCGCAGCTGTTCAGCACCGATCACCGCCACATCAACACCGACAGCGACTCCGAGGTGTTGCTGAATGTGCTGGCGCATGAACTGGAGCGCACCACACGCGGTCTCCCGCTCAAGCCAGCTGATGTGTTCGAGGCGGTTCGTGGGGTCAATCGGCGCATCCGCGGCTCGTATGCCGTCATTGCCTTGATTGCAGGCCATGGCTTGGTGGCCTTCCGCGACCCGTTTGGCATTCGCCCGCTGTGCCTGGGCGCGGGGGAAGATGGCTCCAAAGCCGTGGCCAGTGAATCGGTGGCGCTGGAGGGCACGGGCCTGGTGATGCAGCGCGACATTGCGCCTGGTGAGGCGGTGTTCATTGACTTGGAGGGGCAGGTCCACCACGCGCAATGCGCGGACAACGCCCGTCACTTTCCGTGCATGTTCGAGTATGTGTATCTGGCCCGCCCCGACTCGGTGCTTGACGGCATTTCCGTCTATCAAGCCAGGCTGAACATGGGTGAAACCCTGGCCAAGCGGGTGGTTTCCACCGTGCCGCCTGACCAAATCGATGTGGTCATCCCCATTCCGGAATCGTCTCGTCCCAGCGCCATGCAGCTGGCGCAGCTGATCGGGCGTCCGTATCGCGAGGGGTTTGTGAAAAACCGCTATGTGGGGCGCACCTTCATCATGCCGGGACAGGGTGTGCGCAAAAAATCGGTGCGCCAGAAGCTCAACGTCATTGCCAGTGAATTCAAAGGCCGCAATGTGCTCCTGGTGGACGATTCCATCGTCCGAGGGACCACCAGCCGCGAGATTGTTCAAATGGCCCGCGATGCCGGTGCCAACAAGGTGTACATGGCCAGCGCGGCACCCCCCGTGCGCTACCCCAATGTGTATGGCATCGACATGCCCACTTCCAGCGAGCTGGTGGCCCATGGTCGTACCCTGGAAGAAGTGCGCCAGATCATTGGTTGCGATGCGCTCATCTACCAGGATGTGGATGCGATGAAGCAGGCGGTCAGCGCGCTCAACACCGCGCTGGACGGATTCGATGCTTCCTGCTTCGATGGTGTGTACTGCACCGGCGATGTCACTCCGGGTGACATCGAGCGCCTCAACCAATCCCGCGTCAGCGGCCAGGAGGAGTCGGACGACACCTCTCGTTTGGCTCTGCCCAACGCCCAGGAAGCCTGACCATCATGGAAACGCCCAACGCCCTGCACCTCGAAACCCTGGCCGTGCGCGCCGCTGTCGAGAAAAGCCAGTACGGCGAAAATGCCGAAACCCTGTACCTGACCAGCAGTTTCATCCAACCCGACTGCGAAACCGCTGCCCGCCGCTTTGCCGGGGAAGAAGATGGCTACATCTACTCCCGCTTCACCAACCCCACGGTAGCCAGCATGGAAATGCGGCTGGCCGCGTTGGAGGGGGCGGAAGCTTGCCTGGGTACTGCCAGTGGCATGTCGGCCATTCTGTTGCTATGCATGGGCTTGCTGAAGGCCGGCGACCATGTGGTGTGTTCCCGTTCGGTGTTCGGTTCCACCATCAAGCTCATTGGCACCGAGTTTGCCAAGTTCGGGGTGGAAAGCACCTTTGTTTCTCAAACCGATGTGTCGGAATGGACGGCGGCCATCCGGCCCAACACCCGGTTGCTGTTTGCCGAAACGCCCACCAACCCGCTGACCGATGTGTGCGACATCCGCGCTTTGGCCGATGTGGCTCACAACGCGGGCGCGGTGTTGGCGGTGGACAACTGTTTTTGCTCGCCGGCATTGCAGCGCCCCATTTTATTGGGGGCCGATGTGGTCATCCATTCCGGCACCAAATACCTGGATGGCCAGGGTCGTGTGGTGGCGGGTGCAGTCTGCGGTACCTCCGATCTCATCAAGGGCAAGCTGCTCCCGGTGATGCGCAGCGCGGGCATGAGCCTGTCGCCGTTCAATGCCTGGGTGGTGCTCAAGGGCATGGAAACGCTGAGCCTGCGCATGGAGGCGCAATCGCACCGTGCCTTGGCCATGGCCCAGTGGTTGCAATCGCATCCGGCAGTGGCTCGGGTGCATTACCCTGGATTGACGACGCACCCTCAACATGAACTGGCCATGCGACAGCAGTCGGGCTTGGGTGGCGCGGTCTTGTCCTTCGATGTGAAGGCCGGCCATGCCACACAAGCGCGAGAGCGGGCGTTTGCCACCATCGACGCCACTCGCCTCATGTCGGTCACGGCGAATTTGGGTGATGTCAAAACCATCATCACCCATCCTGCCAGTACCTCGCATGGCCGCCTGACAGAAGACCAGCGCCTGGCCGCTGGTATCCAGCAAAGCCTGATTCGTGTGGCCGTTGGCCTTGAACATTTGGGCGACCTTCAAACCGATCTGGCCCGTGGGCTGGATGCCTTGGTCTGACTGCATTTATGACCGCTTCTCGCACTCGCACCCGTTTTGCGCCGTCTCCGACGGGCTTCATTCATTTGGGCAACATCCGTTCGGCCTTGTACCCATGGGCATTTGCCCGTTCCACCGGGGGTGATTTCATTCTTCGCATTGAAGACACCGATGTGGAGCGCTCCAGCCAGGCGGCGGTGGATGTGATTCTGGAAGGCATGGCCTGGCTGGGGCTCACGCCAGATGAAGGACCGTTCTACCAAATGCAACGCATGGATCGGTACAAGGACGTACTGGCGGATATGCAGGCCAAAGGCTTGGTGTACCCCTGTTACATGAGCGTTGCGGAGTTGGATGCCTTGCGTGAGCAGCAAATGGCCAACAAGGAAAAACCCCGCTACAACGGCACATGGCGGCCCGAACCCGGCAAGGTACTGCCACCTGTTCCCGAGGGTGTGCAGCCTGTGCTGCGTTTCCGCAATCCGCTGGAAGGCGTGGTGGCCTGGGATGACAAGGTCAAAGGCCGGGTGGAGGTGGCCAATGCCGAGCTGGATGATCTGGTGATTGCCCGCCCGGATGGCACGCCCACCTACAACTTCTGCGTGGTGGTGGATGACATGGACATGGCCATCACCCATGTCATTCGGGGGGATGACCATGTCAACAACACACCACGGCAAATCAACATTTTCCGGGCCTTGGGCCAGGAACCTCCGGTGTATGCCCACTTGCCCACGGTGCTGAACGAGCAGGGCGAGAAGATGAGCAAGCGCCACGGTGCCAAACCCGTGACGCAGTATCGCGATGAGGGGTATCTGCCTGACGCCATGGTCAATTACCTGGCTCGCCTGGGGTGGAGTCATGGCGATGACGAAATCTTTAGTCGAGAGCAGTTTCTGCAGTGGTTCAACCTGGACCACCTGGGCAGCAGCGCCGCACGTTTTGATGAAGCCAAACTGCGTTGGGTCAATGCCCAGCACATGAAGACCATGCCCGATGCGCAATTGGCTGCATGGGTTGCGAGTTTGCTGGCGGGGCGTGGCATTGCCGCCGATGACCGGTTGCCCATCATTTGTGCTTTGTTCAAAGACCGCTGCGATACCACGGTGGTGCTGGCTGATTGGGCGCAACGCTTTTACATGGATGTGGTTCCCCAACCGGACGACCTGGCCCAGCATCTGACGGAATCTGTGCGACCTGCCATTGCGGTGTTGATGCAAAAGCTGGCTGTATGTGAGTGGAGCAAGCCCGCGATTGCGGCTGCCATTAAGGAGACCTTGGGTGAATGTGGTTTGAAGATGCCCCAATTGGCCATGCCTGTCCGTGTCCTGGTGCTGGGAACTCCTCAGACACCATCCGTGGATGCCGTCCTTGAATTGCAAGGACGGGAAAAAGTCCTGCAGCTTTTGGCAAAAGCCTGATTTTCAGGTTAGAATTTTGGTCTTGCTTAACAACTGACAAGAGAAATCAATTCGGTTGTGTTTGCTGCCCAGAGGGGGTATAGCTCAGCTGGGAGAGCGCTTGCATGGCATGCAAGAGGTCAGCGGTTCGATCCCGCTTACCTCCACCAAAAGGTGGCAAACAAAGCATCAGTTTTCTAGGTTGACCCTATCGTCTAGAGGCCTAGGACATCACCCTTTCACGGTGAGTACCGGGGTTCGAATCCCCGTAGGGTCGCCACTGGAGTGGTAGTTCAGTTGGTTAGAATACCGGCCTGTCACGCCGGGGGTCGCGGGTTCGAGCCCCGTCCACTCCGCCAACATTTTTTGTCCTTTTGACCCTATCGTCTAGAGGCCTAGGACATCACCCTTTCACGGTGAGTACCGGGGTTCGAATCCCCGTAGGGTCGCCAAGTTTGTGGTCGCTTGGCTTGCATTGCAAGCAAAGATCGCCTGCCAGGAGTGGTAGTTCAGTTGGTTAGAATACCGGCCTGTCACGCCGGGGGTCGCGGGTTCGAGCCCCGTCCACTCCGCCAGTTACCGTTGGGGGTATAGCTCAGCTGGGAGAGCGCTTGCATGGCATGCAAGAGGTCAGCGGTTCGATCCCGCTTACCTCCACCAGAATCAAACCCTTGCAGTGTCTTCTGCAAGGGTTTTTTTATTCATTTCTTTTCCATACATGGATAAGCATCTGCGGGCTATCCAGTTAAAACAGGATGCTGTGAGTAAAGCGAACTGCCACAGTTGAATGTGCCCGAGCTTGGGTTGAAGCTGCAAATGGTTAGAGTGGTTGATCAGCTTGTCTTCTATTGGAAGGCTGATATTGTGGAGTCATTTTCGATTTGTTGGCTCAGCGCGGAACGCGTGGTGAACACACCACCCATTTTTCAGGCACTTCTTTCCAATTTATGCGACACCCTGAGCAACCGCAATCAACGGAAGTTTTTCCGCCAAGCTTGGCACCTCTCGAAGCCACCTTCTGGCAAGCCTTTACGTTCTGGCTCAAGCTGGGCTTCATCAGTTTTGGGGGGCCAGCGGGGCAAATTTCCATCATGCACCAGGAGCTGGTGGAGCGCAGGCGCTGGATTTCGGAACGGCGTTTTCTGCATGCCCTGAATTACTGCATGGTGCTGCCAGGCCCCGAGGCGCAGCAGCTGGCCACCTACATCGGCTGGCTCATGCACCGCACTTGGGGTGGGGTGGTGGCAGGGGCGCTGTTTGTGCTGCCCTCGCTGGCCATGCTCATCGGGCTGTCGTGGGTGTATGTGGCCTGGGGTGACCTGCCGGTGGTGGCCGGGTTGTTTGACGGCATCAAGCCCGCCGTCACGGCGATTGTGCTGCAAGCGGCCCACCGCATTGGTTCGCGTGCTCTCAAAAACAATGTGCTGTGGGGCATTGCAGCCGCGTCGTTTGTGGCGATTTTTGCGCTGAATGTGCCGTTCCCGGCCATTGTGCTGGCTGCGGCGGTAGTGGGGCATGTGGGGGGGCGTTGGTCTCCGGCCACCTTTCGCACGGGGGGCGGACATGGTGGGGCGGACAAGTCGTACGGCCCTGCCGTCATGGATGACCACACCCCAACGCCTGAGCATGCCCGTTTCCGGCTCACCCGGTTGATGGCCGTGGTGGGGGCCGGTGTGCTGCTGTGGGTCGTGCCCATGGGGGTGTTGGTGGCCCTCTGGGGTTGGGACCACACCCTCACGCAAATGGGCTGGTTCTTCACCAAAGCAGCTCTGTTGACATTTGGGGGCGCCTATGCGGTTTTGCCGTATGTGCACCAGGGCGCGGTGGAGCACTTTGGCTGGCTGAGTGCGCCGCAGATGATGGATGGCCTGGCGTTGGGTGAAACCACACCCGGCCCCCTCATCATGGTGGTGGCGTTTGTGGGGTTTGTGGGGGGCTACCTCAAAGCCTTTTTTGGCCTAGAGGCCTTGTTTCTGGCCGGAGCCGTGGCGGCTTGCCTGGTGACCTGGTTCACGTTCCTGCCTTCGTTTGTGTTCATTCTGGCGGGTGGCCCGCTGGTGGAAAGCACCCATGGCAGTGTGACGTTCACTGCACCGCTCACGGCCATCACCGCAGCGGTGGTGGGTGTCATCCTGAACCTGGCGCTGTTTTTCGGGTACCACCTGTTGTGGCCGCAAGGGTGGGGCGGTGGCTTCAGTGCGGTTTCTGCCCTGATTGCTGTGGGGGCTGCGGTGGCGCTGTTTCGCTACAAGCACAACGTGATGCATGTGATTGCCGTGTGTGCCGTTGTGGGTTTGATGGTACGGCTTCTGGCCGGTTGAGCGGGTGTGTTTTGGGGGATGGGCCTGTATTTTTGCTAGGTCAGAACATGACCAAAACATCCAGTCAAATCTTCCGTCTGTCTCCCCTTGTATGGGGCCTGACGGTGGCCTGGGGGCATGAATTGCCGCCAGTGATCATCCATGGTCACTACGACAATGCCATTGGTACCAGCGATGCGGCCAGCCAAGGCGTTGTGGGGCCGGAGCTGCTGAGCAACCGGGCATTGCTCAGGCCTGCGGAGGTGCTGGAATACATCCCTGGAATGGTGGTCACCCAGCACTCGGGCGACGGCAAGGCCAACCAGTATTTTCTGAGGGGAATGAACCTCGACCACGGCACCGACTTTGCCACCACCGTCAACGACGTGCCCATCAACATGCCCACCCACGCACATGGGCATGGCTACAGCGATTTGAATGTGTTGATTCCGGAGCTGATCAGCCGGGTGGAATACCGCAAAGGGCCGTATTTCGCTTCCGAGGGGGATTTTTCTTCTGCCGGTTCTGCCAACCTGGTGTACCGAACCCGGTTGGAACGCCCGATTGCCGAGTTGTCGGTGGGGCAACGGGGTTACCTGCGCGGTCTGGTGGCCGGCTCCAGAGAAATTGGCAATGACCTGACGTTGTTGGTTGCAATTGAGCGCCTGAACAACAACGGCCCGTGGGCGGTGCCGGAGGGGCTGCGCAAAACCAATGCCCAATTCATTCTCAGCAGTGGTGGCCAACGGGAAGGGTGGAGCAACAGCCTGTCGGTTTACTCGGCGCACTGGCGTTCGACCGACCAGGTGCCGCAGCGGCTGATTGACTCAGGGGCTTACAACGGTCAACCGTTTGGGCGGTTTGATTCGCTGGATGCCACCGACGGTGCCAAAACCAGTCGTACAAGCCTCTCAGGCACCTGGCACCAGGCGAGCAACGATCAGGTGACGCGGCTGGAGTGGTACGCCATCCGGTACAGCCTGGATCTGTTTTCCAACTTCACCTACAGCCTGGACCGGGCTAATGACCAGTTTGCTCAGACTGACCGTCGTACCGTGCTGGGTGGTCGTGCGCGCAGGACGTGGTTGTCGGAGCTAGAAGGTGGGCGAACCTGGCAAAACACGCTGGGCGTGCAGGTGCGCCACGACCGCATTCGTGTCGGGTTGTTTGACACGGTGGCACGTCAGATCGAAAGCACCGTGCGCGACGACGAGGTGAGTCAGACCCTGCTTGGCGTGTATGCCGAGAGTGAGCTGACCTGGAACCCTTGGCTGCGCACCCTGGCAGGCATTCGGGCCGATCAGCTGGCCACCCGTGTGCGTAGCCACGCCCAGTTGGAAAACTCCGGCACGGCCAGTGCATTCAAAGCTTCCCCAAAGTTTTCTGCCATTTTTGGGCCTTGGGCCAACACGGAGCTGTTTGTTAACGGAGGGCATGGTTTTCATAGCAACGATGCCAGAGGCACCACGGCCAAGGTGGATCCCAAAACCGGTTTGCCCATTGCGTCGGTGCCGGGCCTTGTGGGCTCGCGCGGGTACGAGCTGGGGTTCAAATCACAGTTGGCACCCGGTTGGCAAACGACATTGGCTGCCTGGCGCTTGGACTTTGACTCCGAGCTGGCTTATGTGGGCGACGCGGGCAATACCGAAGCGGGGCGCCCCAGCCGACGTACGGGGCTTGAATGGAGCAACCACTGGAGTCTGGGCGAGCATGTGCTGATGGATGCCAATCTGGCTTGGACCCGGCCTCGTTATACCAACTCGGATGCGGCCGGAAGCCACATTGCCAACGCCGTACAGAGGGTGGCCAACCTGACGATGGCCTGGAGAAAGGTGGGCCCGTGGTCTGGCTCGGTCGGGTTGCGCTACATCGGCCCCGCACCATTGGTGGAGGACAACTCGGTTCGCTCGGCTCCCAGTTTGACAGTCAATCTGCGGGTCAACCGCAAGCTGTCCAACGATTGGGATGTTGCACTGGATGTCCTTAACCTCACCAACCGCCAGAACAACGACATCAGCTACTACTACACCTCGCGTCTGGCGGGTGAGCCAGTGGGTGGCGTGGGGGATGTGCATGTGCACCCGGCTGACCCCAGAACAGTGCGCGTGACGTTCAAGCGTCAATTCTGAATAGGGGATGCTTTTGCTTTGTCCAGAATGAATTCCATGCAAGTGCGCACCGCCCGCGTCTGGTGCCGGTTGGGCATGGTCAGCAGGTACATGCGGGTGCCAAAAATGCTCAGCCGGTAGTCGTTGAGTGTGGTGACCACATCGCCACTGGCAATCACGTCCTGCACCACATAGTCGGGCACCAGCCCAATGCCCAGACCCGCCAGAATGCCTTGGCGCAAAAAGGGGTAGTGGTCTGAAATCATCGTGGGCGCCAGCAGCACTTCCTGCCGTTCGCCGTCCCGGTAGCCGCGCAAGGACAGTTGCCGCCCCACCACATTGGCGGTGATGAGGGGGAGGGTGCGCAACTGCTCCAGCGTGGTGGGCAAGCCGTGGGCCTGGGCATAGGCCGCGGAGGCGCAGGCCAGGTAGCGCACGGTGCCCATGTCGCGGGCCACCAGTTGCTGGGGTGGCTCAGGCAGGATGCGGATGGCAATGTCCACCTCGTCACGCAGGTTGTCCACCCGGTTTTCAAACAGCACGTCGAGCACGATGCCGGGATACAGGCTTTTGAAAGCGATCAGCCAGTGCGACATCACCATCTGCCCGTACCCACTGGGCACGCTGATGCCTACCCGCCCTTGCAAGCCTTGCCCCAGGCTGGTGATGGTTTCGCGCGCGGCCAGCATCTCGTTCTGGATGGTGCGGCCGTGTTCGTACAACCGCAGCCCTACCTCGGTGGGCTCCACGCGGCGGGTGGTGCGCCGTACCAGTTGCACCCCGGCCGATTTTTCAAGCTGTGCCAGGTGGTAGCTGACGTTGGCCCGCGTCATTTTGAGTTTGCGGGCCACCTGGCTCAGATTGCCGCACTCCACGATTTCGACCAGCAGGTTCAGGCTTTGAAGGTCCATGTTCAGGTGCTGTATTTGTCAAATTGATTTTGACAGTTTGTCAATTGTGTTTGGGATTGTAAAAACTCAATGGCTGTCCAAGAATGCGCGCTGTTCCCCAACAAAACACATGGAGACCCGCCGCATGGCCCACACGCCTTCTCACGCCACTTCCGTTCCAGCGGTTGCCACCCAGCGGCACGGCCACGTGCTCGTGATCACGGTCAACAACCCGCCGGTCAATGCACTGAGCGCCGCCGTGCGCCAGGGCCTGTTTGCCGCCGTGGAGCAGGCCGACGCCGATGCCGACACCCAGGCCGTGCTGATCGTGAGCGAGGGCAAAACCTTCATCGCCGGGGCCGACATCCGCGAATTCGGCAAGCCACCCGTGCCACCGTCGCTGCCCGATGTGTGCTTGCGGCTCGAGGCTTGCAGCAAGCCCGTGGTGGCCGCCCTGCAAGGAGCCGCCTTAGGCGGGGGCCTGGAAGTGGCGCTGGGTGCGCACTACCGCCTGGCGTTGCCTGCCGTGAAGGTAGGCCTGCCCGAGGTGGACCTGGGTCTGATGCCCGGTGCCGGCGGCACGCAACGCGCCCCGCGCCTGATGGGCGTGAAAGCCGCCGCCGAATTCATGCTGAGCGGCAAACCCATTGGCGCGCAAGCGGCGCTGCAAGTAGGGCTGATTGACCGCATCGTGGACACCGCGAACGCGGTTGCCAGCGACGGCAACCGCCCCGCGTTGGACGCCGGTCTGGCCTATGCCAACGAACTGCTGGCCAGCGCCGCACCCGTGCGCCGTGTGCGCGACATCGCCATTGCCAACCCCGAAGCCGCCTTGGCCGAGCTGACCGCACTGGCCGGCGACACGGCCAAAAAATCAAGCGGGCTGTTCTCTCCACTCAAAATCATCGAAGCCGTGCGTGCTTCGGTGGAGTTGCCGTTTGACCAAGGCATGGCGCTGGAGCGCCGCCTGTTCCTGGCCTGCATCGACAGCCCGCAACGCGCTGGCTTGATCCACGCCTTCTTTGCCGAACGTGAAGTGAGCAAGGTGCCGGAAGCGCGTGCCGCTGCGCCGCGCACGGTGGCCAGCCTGGCCATCATCGGCGGCGGCACCATGGGGGCGGGCATTGCCGTGGCCGCGCTGGACGCGGGCTTGCCGGTGGTGATGGTCGAGCGCGATGCCGACTCGATTGCCCGTGGCGTGATCAACGTGACCAAGGTGTACGACGGCCTGGTGGCCAAAGGCCGCATGACCGAGGCGCAGAAGGCGGCCACATTGGCCCGCTTCAAGCCCAGCACCGACTACGCCGACCTGGCTGACACCGATCTGGTGATCGAAGCCGTGTTCGAAGACCTGGCCGTCAAAAAAGCCGTGTTCCAGCAGCTGGACGCCGTCTGCAAACCCGGTGCGGTGCTGGCCACCAACACCTCGTACCTGGACATTGACGCCATCGCGGCCAGCACGTCGCGCCCGCAGGACGTGATCGGGCTGCACTTCTTCAGCCCCGCCAACATCATGAAGCTGCTGGAGATCGTGGTGCCCGCACAGGTCAGCCCCGATGTGGTGGTGACCGCGTTCGAGCTGGCCAAACGCATGAAAAAGGTGCCGGTGCGCGCAGGGGTGTGCGACGGCTTCATTGGCAACCGCATCCTGGCTACCTACAAGCAGGCTGCCGACTACATGATGGAAGACGGTGCCAGCCCCTACGAGATTGACGCCGCCGTGCGTGGCTTTGGCTACCCCATGGGCCCCTGCCAGGTGACCGACCTGGCCGGTGGCGACATCGGCTGGGCCACACGCAAGCGCCGTGCGGCCACGCGCGACCCCAAAGCCCGTTACGTGGGCATTGCCGACCGCATCTGCGAGCGCGGCTGGTTTGGCCAAAAAACCGGCCGAGGCTTTTACCTGTACCCGCAGGGTGCCCGCACCGGCCAGCCCGACCCCGAGGTGCTGGCCATTGTGGAGGCCGAGCGGGCCAAAAAAGGCATCACCCCGCGCAGCTTCACGCCCGAAGAAATCATGCGCCGCTACATGGCCGCCATGGTCAACGAAGGGGCCAAGGTGCTGGCCGACGGCATCGCGCTGCGGCCGCTGGACATCGACGTGACGTTTCTGTACGGCTACGGCTTCCCACGCTTCCGCGGCGGCCCCATGAAGCACGCCGACACGGTGGGGTTGGCCACCATCCTGGCCGACATCCGCACCTTTGCCCTGGAAGACCCGCTGTTCTGGCAGCCCGCACCGCTGCTGGAAAAGCTGGTGGCCGAAGGCAAAGACTTCGCCAGCCTGAATCAAAGAGGCTGACCCCCATTTATCCAGGAGAACCTTCCCATGCGCCAAGCCGTCATCGTTTCGACCGCCCGCACGCCGCTGACCAAATCGCACCGCGGCGAATTCAACATCACCCCCGGCCCCACGCTGGCCAGCTTTGCCGTGCGTGCGGCGGTGGACCGCGCAGGCATTGACCCCGGGCTGATCGAAGACGCCATCCTGGGTTGCGGCTACCCCGAAGGCATCACCGGCCGCAACGTGGCACGCCAGACCATCATCCGTTCGCAACTGCCGCTGTCCATCGGCGGCACCACGGTCAACCGCTTTTGTGCGTCGGGTTTGCAGGCCATTGCCATCGCCGCCGGGCGCATCGTGGTGGACGGCGCACCGGCCATGATCGCCGGTGGGGTGGAAAGCATTTCGGGCATCCGCTCACGCCAGGACGGTCAGAGTGGCCTGGACCCGTGGATCGTGGCGCACAAGCCCACGCTGTACATGGAAATGATCGACACCGCCGACGTGGTGGCCCGCCGCTACGGCATCAGCCGCGACGCGCAGGACCGCTTCTCGGTGGAAAGCCAGCGCAAGGTGGCCGAGGCCCAGGCAGCAGGCCGGTACACGGAAGAAATCGTGCCCTGCACCACGGTGATGGCCGTCACCGACAAGGAAACCGGCACGGTCAGCCAGCGCGAAGTGACCGCCACCGCTGACAACTGCAACCGCGCCAGCACCACGCTGGAATCGTTGGCCAAGCTGGCACCCGTGAAGGGGCCAGAGCAGTTCATCACCGCAGGCAACTCGTCACAACTGTCCGACGGGGCCAGCGCCTGCGTGCTGATGGAAGCCGCCGAGGCCGAGCGCCTGGGCCTGCAACCGCTGGGTGCCTTCCACGGCATGGCGGTGGCCGGTTGCGAACCGGACGAAATGGGCATTGGCCCCGTGTACGCCGTGCCCAAGCTGCTCAAGCGCCATGGCCTCACGGTGGATGACATCGACCTGTGGGAGCTGAACGAGGCCTTTGCCTCGCAAGCCCTGTATTGCCAGCAGACGCTGGGCATCCCGGCCGAGCGCCTCAACGTCGACGGCGGTGCCATCGCCATCGGCCACCCGTTTGGCATGACGGGCGCGCGCCTGGCGGGCCACATCCTGCTGGAAGGCCGCCGCCGCAAGGCGCAGGGCCAGCGCGTCAAGTGGGGCGTGGTGACCATGTGCATTGCCGGGGGCATGGGTGCCGCCGGCCTATTTGAAATTTTCTGACCGCATTTTTTCGAGGAACCACCGAGATGGACGTTCAATTCACGCCCCAGGAGCAGGCCTTCCGCGACGAAGTGCGGGCCTTCCTGACCCACAAACTGCCCGCCCGCATCGCCAACAAGGTGAAAGCGGGCCAACGCCTGAGCAAGGCTGACCAGGAGGAATGGCATGCCATCCTCAACGCTCAGGGCTGGCTGGCCAACCACTGGCCCCAGGCCCACGGTGGCCCGGGCTGGGGCGCGGTGGAAAAGTTCATTTTCGACACCGAATGCGCCCTGGCCGGTGGCCCCCGCATCGTGCCCTTTGGCGTGAACATGCTGGGCCCCGTGCTCATCAAATACGCCAACGAGCAGCAAAAGGCGTACTGGCTGCCGCGCATCCTGAGCGGCGAAGACTGGTGGTGCCAGGGCTATTCCGAGCCCGGCGCGGGCTCTGACCTGGCCTCGGTCAAAACCACCGCTGTGCGAGTCACCGACGAAACAGGTGACCATTACATCGTCAACGGCCAGAAGACCTGGACCACCCAGGGCCAGCACGCCAACATGATTTTTTGCCTGGTGCGCACCGACCGCGAGGCCAAGGCCCAGTCGGGCATCAGCTTTCTGCTGGTGGACATGAACTCGCCTGGCGTGGAGCTGCGCCCCATCCGCACGCTGGACGGCGACCACGAGGTGAACGAGGTGTTCTTCACCGACGTGAAGGTGCCCGCCGAGAACCTGGTGGGCGAAGAAAACAAGGGCTGGACCTACGCCAAATTCCTGCTCACCTACGAGCGCACCGGCATCGCAGGCGTGGGCTTTTGCGTGTCGGGGCTGGCCAAACTGAAGGTGATTGCCGCCCGCGTCATGAAAAACGGCAAGCCGCTGGACCAAGACCCGCTGTTTGCCGCGCGCATGGCCCGCGTGGAAATTGACCTGGAAAACATGAAAACCACCAACCTGCGCGTCATTGCCGCCGTGGCCGGTGGCGGTGTGCCGGGGGCGGAAAGCTCCATGCTCAAGATACGGGGCACCGAAATCCGGCAGGAAATTTTGTCGCTCATCCGCCGCGCCATGGGGCCGTATGCCCTTCCGTTTGTGGAAGAAGCGCAGTACGAAGGCTATGCCGAGCCGCCGCTGGGCGAACCCGAGGCCGCCACCGCCGCGGCCAACTACTTCAACTACCGCAAGCTGTCGATCTTCGGTGGCTCCAACGAAATCCAGAAAAACATCATCTCCAAGATGATTTTGGGCCTGTGAGCCGCGCAAGAAGGACACACACATGAACTTCCAACACACCGAAGACCGCCGCATGCTGGCGGATTCACTGAACCGCTTTTTGTCTGAAAAAAATAGCATAGAACGATGCCACACAAGCGCTGAAGGCACTTTTGGCTATTCAAAAGAGGTGTATGCCGGGCTGGCCGAGCTGGGCACCATTGGCGCGCTGTTCCCCGAAGACGCTGGCGGCTTCGGCGGCACGGGTTTTGACGTGAGCGTGGTGTTCGAATGCCTGGGCCGCAACCTGGCCGTCGAGCCCCTGCTGGGCGCGCTGGTGGTGGGCCAGGCGCTGATCGCGGCGGGTACCGACGCGCAACGGGCGCAGCTGGAGGCCATCGTGGCGGGCGGCACCGTGGCCGCGCTGGCGCACGACGAGCCCGGCAGCCATTACGAGCTGACGCACGTGGCCACCACGGCAACAAAAACGGCGACTGGCACCGCAGATGGCTGGGTGCTGAACGGCGCCAAGGCCGTGGTGCCCGTGGGCGATTCGGCCGACCTGCTGCTGGTGTCGGCCCGCACGTCAGGACACGCGCAGGACGCAGACGGCATCAGCCTGTTCCTGGTGCCGGGCACGGCAGCCGGGTTGGCCAAACGTGGCAATGGCCGCATCGACGGCGGCCGCACGGCAGAGCTGACATTCACCAACGTCGCCGTGGGTGCCGACGCGCTGCTGGGCACCGAGGGCCAAGGCTTGGCGGTGCTGGAGCGCATCAGTGGCTACGCGCTGCTGGCGCTGGCGGCTGAAAGTCTGGGCGCCATGGACGTGGCCAAAGACCAGACGCTGGAGTACCTGCGCACCCGCAAGCAGTTCGGCGTGCCCATTGGCAGCTTCCAGGCGCTGCAACACCGCATGGCCGACCTGTTGCTGGAGGTGGAACAGGCCCGCTCGGCGGTCATCAACGCTGCGGCGGCCATTGACGATGTCGATCGCATCACGCGGGAAAAAGCCTTGTCTGCTGCCAAAGTCAGCGTGGGCCGCATCGGCACACTGGTGGCCGAAGAAAGCATCCAGATGCACGGCGGCATTGGCATGACCTGGGAGCTGCCGCTGTCGCACTACGCCAAGCGGCTGGTGATGATCGACCACCAGTTTGGCGACGAAGACCACCACCTGGCCCGCTTCATCGCGCTGGGCCAGGCTGACACCGCCGAGGCTTGAACCATCATGGCCACCATGAACGCCCAGACCACCACCGATGGCACGGTTGCCGACGCCCTGCTGACCCGACGCGAAGGGGCCGTGCTCGTCCTGTCGAACAACAACGTGGCCGCGCGCAACGCGCTGACCATCGAGTTCTACCTGGGCGTCAAGGCCGCGCTGCAGGCGGCTGCCGCCGACCCCACGGTGGGCGCGGTGGTGCTGACGGGCGAGGGCGGGCACTTTTGCGCCGGGGGCGATTTGCGCCAGCTCATCAAGCGGCGCGAGCTGCCGGTGAGCGAGCGGCGTGAACGGCTGGAAGGTCTGCACGACCTGATCCGCTCGGTGCGCGACTGCCCCAAGCCCGTCATCGCCGCCGTGGAAGATGCTGCGGCCGGTGCGGGCCTGTCGCTGGCGCTGGCGTGCGACATGCTGGTGGCGGCCCGCAACGCGGTGTTCTCTGTGGCCTACGTCAAGGTGGGCCTCACGCCCGATGGCGGGGCCACGGCCTTTTTGGCCGAGTTCGTGTCGCGCCAGGTGCTGACCGAGTTGTGCCTGACCGGCGAGCGCGTCAGTGGCGAACGCCTGCACGCGCTGGGTCCGGTCAACCGCTTGGCCGAGCCCGGGCAGGCGCTGAATGCTGCGCTGGCGCTGGCCCGCCAGGTGGCCGACGGCCCCACGCAGGCCATGGCCCGCATCAAAGACCTGTGCCGCCACGCCCACCGCGATGGGCTGGAGGCACAGCTGGAGCGCGAAGCCGGCCACATGGTGCTGGCGCAGGAAAGCGCCGAATCGCTGGAGGGCATTGGCGCCTTCCTGGACAAACGCCCCACCGACTACGTGAAGCTGCGCCACCTCCCCAAGCCCTGAACGCTGAGCCTGACATGCAAAACCCAACCGCCAATTCCGACACCACCCAGTCCGACCTGCCCCTGAGCGGCGTGCGGGTGCTGGACCTGTCCCGCGTGTTTGCCGGGCCGCTGTGCGGCCAGGTGCTGGCCGACTTTGGCGCCGAGGTCATCAAGGTCGAGCACCCCGGCCGGGGTGACGACACGCGCGACTGGGGCATCCGCATCGGCAAGACCGAGACCACCTACTACAACGGCATGAACCGCAACAAGCGGTCCATCACGCTGGACCTGCAAAGCCCCGAGGCCTTGCGCATCGTGCAGCAACTGCTGCCGCAGTTCGACGTTGTCATCCACAACTTCAAAACCGGCGGGGCCGAAAAGCTGGGCCTGGGCTACGAGCAGCTCAAGGCCATCAAGCCCGACCTCATCTACTGCGCCATTGCCGGTTACGACAGCAGCGGCCCCGAGGCCAAGCGCCCGGGGTACGACCTGGTTATACAGGGCGAGGCAGGGCTGATGGCGCTGAATGGCGACGCGGGCATGCCCCCGCTGAAGTTCGGCGTTGCAGTGGTGGACATGATGACCGGCATGTACGCCGCGCAGGCCGTGCTGGCCGCGCTGTTCCGCCGCGAGCGCACGCAAAAAGGCCAACTGATCGAGATGGCGCTGTACGACTGCGGCCTGATGGTCACCGGCTACTACGGGCTGGACGCGCTCATTTTGGGCAAAGACCCCGCGCGCTATGGCAACGCACACCCGTCCATCGTGCCCTACGGCATGTTCGAGGCGGCAGACGGCCCGCTGATCATTGCCGTGGGCAACAACAGCCAGTTCGACAAGTTCTGCCGCCAGGTGGTGATGCGGCCCGACATCGTCGAAGACCCCCGCTTTGCCACCAACGTGGAGCGCGCTCGCAACCGCCTGGCGCTGGCCCCCATGGTCACCGAGCTGATCCGCCAGTTCCCGCGCGACGTGCTGCTGGAGCGGCTGACCGCGCACGGCATCCCCTGCGGCAGGGTGGCTGGCCTGCACGAAGCACTGACCAGCGAACGCACGCAACGCGGCGGGCTGGTGCAAACCATGCCGCACCCGGTGGCGGGCAGCACCCACGTGTTTGCACCGCCCTACCGGCTGGACGGGCAGCGCCTGCCCATCCGCAACGCGCCGCCCACGCTGGGTGAAGGCACCCGCGACGTGCTGACCCAACTGCTGCAGATGAGCAATGAACAGCTTGAGGCGCTGCGCGCCCAGGGCGTGCTGACGCTGCCCGAATGAACAAATACACACCCGGAGACCTTGACATGACCGCTTCCTTCCCCCGCCGCAACCTGACCACCGCGTTGGCCGCCTTCACCGCGCTGGCCACCTTTGGCCTGGCGGGCACCGCCTTCGCCCAGAGCTGGCCCACCAAACCCATCAAGCTCATCGTGCCTTACGCCGCAGGTGGTGCCACCGACATCACGGCCCGCACCATTGGCGAAAAGCTGTCCACCCGCCTGGGCCAGCCCGTGCTGGTGGACAACCGGGGTGGGGCAGGGGGCGTCACCGGCACGGACGCAGCGCTCAAGTCGCCCGCCGATGGCCACACGTTGCTGGTGTCGCTGGGCACCACCATGCTGATCAACCAGTTTCTCTACGAGAAACTGCCCTACAACCCGCAGAAAGACCAGACGCTTATCACGCAAATTGCCCTGGCACCCGTGGTGCTGCTGGTCAACCCGCAGCTGCCGGTGTCCACAGCCCCTGAGCTGCTGGCGTACATCGAGAAGAACAAAAGCAAGGTGGCCTATGGCTCGTGGGGCATGGGGTCGTATGCCCACCTGGCCGGGGCCTGGTTGTCGGACAAGCTCAAGGCCGACATGAACCACGTGGCCTACAAAGGCGAGGCCCCCATGCTGCAAGACCTGGTGGGTGGGCAACTGCAAATGGCGTTTGCCAGTTTGCAGTCGGCCAGGCCCTACATTGAGTCCGGCAAGCTCAAGCCATTGGCTGTGACAGGGCTTCAGCGCATGGATGCGCTACCGAAAGTCAGCACCATGACTGAGCAAGGCATCAAGGACGAGGTGTTTGTGGTCACCGGCTGGCTGGGCATGAGCGCCCCGGCCAAGACCCCGCCCGAGGTGGTGGCCCGCCTGGGCACCGAGGTGCAGGCCGTGCTGGCCATGCCCGACGTGCGCGAGCGCATCCAGCAAATGGGTTTCTTGCCCGTGGGCAGCAGCCCCGAGCAGTTCAGCACCCAGTTCAAGAAGGATGCTCCCGTGTGGGAACGCGTGGTCAAGGTGTCGGGTGCCAAGCTGGACTGATGGCCAGGCGTTGACATCTGGGCGACGGATCTGGCGGTCCGTTCGCCCTACGCTGCCGATATGGCCGTTACCCAAAGGATTCAGACCATGAGCAAGCCTTCCGTTTCTTCGTCCATGCTTTACATGAAGCGCCGCACCTGCATGGCTGCCGTGGTCGGGGCTGTGGCAGCCCTGACGGGTACCGTCGGGCTGGCGCAGGCCTGGCCCACCAAGCCCATCAAACTGGTAGTACCCTTCCCACCGGGCGGCCCCACCGACACGGCGGCCCGCATCGTGGGCATGAAGCTGGCCGAGCGGCTGAAGCAACCCGTGGTGGTTGAAAACCGTGCCGGGGCGTCCGGGTCCATCGCAGCGGTGCAGGTCATGAAGGCCGCGCCCGATGGCTACACCCTGATGATGCTGGCCACCCCCACGCTGCTGGCCCCGCACCTGTACAAAAAGGCGGGTTACCACACGGTGAACGACTTCACACCCGTGGCCACGCTGTACGACCTGCCCATCGTGGTGGTGGTCAACCCCACCCAAATGCCCACGGTCACCGACGTGCAGCGCATGATCACCCACGCCAAGGCGCAGCCCGGCCAGCTCAACTACACCAGCTCAGGGCCCGGCAGTTTCGGCCACCTGAGCATGGAGCTGCTCAAGCAGATGGGCAACTTCGACATGCAGCACGTGCCCTACAAAGGCGGCGTGCCCGCCATCACCGACACCATCGGTGGCCAGGTGCCGTTGATGTATGCCGACCTGGTGGCGGCCCTGCCTCACATCCAGTCGGGCAAGCTGCGCGCCATTGCGGTGGGTTCGCCTGAACGGGTGAGCGTGCTGCCCAATGTCAGAACCATTGCCGAGCAGGGTTTCAAGGGCTTCGATGCCGTGTCCTGGGGCGGCTTGCTGGCCCCGCTGGGCACGCCCAAAGCCATCGTGGACCGCGTGGCGGCCGAGTGCAGCCAGATCCTGGCCGAGAAGGACATCCAGGACAAGCTGCTGAACGTGGGCGCGATCGCCCGCTTCCAGGGCCCTGAGCAATTGGCGCAGCGGGTGGCGCAGGACTACACCAAGTGGGGCAAAGTGATTCAGGACAAAGCCCTTTCTGTCGAATGACCGCCGTGCCCTCGATTCACCCGGACACGCCGTTCACGCCCTTGCCCGAACGCATTCGGGTGCTGGCTTCGGCACAACCGGCGGCTCGGGCCGTTCAGGACCCCGACCGCGCCCTGACCTACGCCGAGCTGGACGCCCTGATGGACCGGGTGGCCTCAGCCCTGCAGCGCGACGGCGTGTTGCCGGGCCAGGCCATTGCGGTGTGCGCCACGGCTTGTGTGGATTACGTGGTGCTGTTTCTGGGCGCACTGCGCGCAGGCGTGGTGGTGGCACCACTGGCCCCATCCGTCACGCCCGATACGCTGGGCGCCATGCTGCGCGACGCGCAGGCGCAGCATCTGTGGGTCGATGCCAGCACCCAGGCCCTGGTGCCTGCCCAATCAGCAGACGATGGCGTGCCCAAGGTGTCCATGTTGGCTGACCTGGGCACCTGGATGGCCCCGCCAGGCGCACAGCCGCTGCCGGTGGCCATCGCGCCCGAGGCACCGTTCAACATCATCTATTCGTCGGGCACCACCGGCACGCCCAAGGGCATCGTGCAGTCGCACGGCATGCGCTGGACGCACGTGCGCCGGGGGCTGGCCTATGGCTACGGCCCCGGCAGCCGGGCGCTGCTGTCAACGCCGCTGTACTCCAACACCACATTGGTGGTCTTTTTCCCCACGCTGGCCTTTGGCGGATGTGTGGTGCTGATGCCAAAGTTCGATGCGCGGCGTTACTTGGCACTGGCGCAGCAGGAACGCATCACCCACACCATGCTGGTGCCGGTGCAATACCAGCGGCTGATGGCGGTGGCGGACTTCGATGCCTTCGACCTGTCGGCCTTTCAGATGAAGTTCTGCACCAGCGCCCCGTTTTCGGCGGTGCTCAAGGCCGAGGTGCTGCGCCGCTGGCCCGGCGGGCTGGTGGAGTTCTATGGCATGACCGAAGGCGGCGGCACCTGTTTGCTCAACGCCCACGAACACCCCGACAAGCTGCACACGGTGGGCAAACCGGCCGAAGGGCACGACATCCGTCTGATTGACGAAGACGGCCGCGAGCTGCCACTGCGCAGAGTGGGTGAGGCCAAGTGTGATGGCGCGGGTGAAGCCGTGGGCGCGGTGTTGGGTGAGCCGGTGGGCGATGTGGTTGGCGAGGTCGTCGGACATTCGCCGGGCATGATGACCGGCTACCACAACCAGCCCGACAAAACCCGCGAGGCCGAATGGTTCGATGCCACGGGCAAGCGCTTCATCCGCACCGGCGACGTGGGCCGCTTCGACGCAGATGGTTTCCTAGTGCTGATGGACCGCCGCAAAGACATGATCATCAGCGGTGGCTTCAACGTCTACCCCAGCGACCTCGAAGCCCAGTTCCGCCAGCACCCCGCCGTGCAGGACGTGGCCGTGGTGGGCATGCCCAGTGTGCAGTGGGGCGAAACCCCGGTGGCCTTTGTGGTGCTGCATGCCGCCGAACAGGCCACGGGACATGCGACCGAAAGCTCCGCTGAAAGCGTGACCGCAGACAGCCTGCGGGACTGGTTCAACGCCCGCGCAGGCAAAACCCAGCGTGTGGCTGCCGTGCATGTGGTGGGTGAACTGCCCCGCAGTGCCATTGGCAAGATTCTGAAGCGGGAACTGCGCGACAAGTTGCTCGCAGTTTCCGAGCCCGGCAACGCCCTCTGACCATTCAACCGAGACCCACCATGCCCGCATTTCCGCGATTGCCCTCCACCCAGTTCACCCGCCGAGCCCTGCTGCAGGCCTCCACCGCCACCTTGGCTGCTGCGGCTGGTGTGCCGGCTTTGGCCCAGGGTACGGCAGCCACGGCCTGGCCTACCAAACCCATCAAACTGGTGGTGCCCTACACCGCTGGTGGTTTCACCGACCAAATGGCTCGCCTCGTGCAGGCCGGGTTGCAAAAAGCGCTGGGTCAGCCGGTCATTGTTGACAACAAGCCGGGGGCCAACAGCATCATCGGGGTGGACGCGGTGGCCAAATCGGCCCCGGATGGGCACACCTTTGGCGTGGTGATTGCGGCCTATGCAGCCAACACCAGCCTGTACCCCAAGTTGCCCTACAACCCGCGCAAAGATCTGGTGGGTGTGTCGCTGATGGGGGTTTCGCCTTTGTTGGCGGCGGTGCCCAACAACGCACCCTTCAAAAACGCCAGGGAACTGGTGGCCTATGCCAAGGCCAATCCCGGCAAGATCAGTTTTGG
>Ga0228698_1000505_pt1 | contig 29104 bp, 27 predicted proteins | sample McNCre117_Aug_MG_FD_178015 | JGI IMG/M metagenome (GOLD analysis project Ga0228698, IMG submission 178015) | Freshwater microbial communities from McNutts Creek, Athens, Georgia, United States - 1-17_Aug_MG | ecosystem: Environmental > Aquatic > Freshwater > Creek | place: USA: Georgia...
CAGCCGGCCGTCGCGCTTGATGGCGGCCACAAAGGCCGACACGCGCTGCGCCCACGGCTCGTCGCCCAGCTTCACCGGGTAGCCGTACTGCAGCACGTGGAAGGGCTGCGGCGGCGACACCAGGCGGGCCCAGTCGGCGTTGTCCAGCAGGCGGCGGCTGTAGGGGTAGTCGGTCATGAACACGTCAACCCGACCCGCTTCCAGCTCTTGCTCGCGGGTTTGCGGCGGCTTGATCACCACCATCTTGGCCTGCTTCAGCGCTGCCGCCATCACCGGCTCCATGAAGGTGCCGGCCTGTACCGCTACCTGCATGCCAGCCTTGTCGATGTCGTCCCAGGACTTGATCTTGCTCGAGCGCGTGGTCACGCCATAGATGTCGCTTTGCAGATAGGGCTGCGAGAAGCGGAGCTTTTCAGCCCGGGCAGGCAGCACGGCCACGGCGTGCATCGCGATGTCGCACTTGTCGGTGGTCACGTCCTCGATCAGCTTGGCAAACGATGACTCGACGTACTGCAGCTTGACGCCCAGGTCCTTGGCCAGTTCGGTCGACAGGTCGATGTCGATGCCCACCAGCTGTTGCGTGCGGGGATTGCGGAAGGTGATGCCGTAGTAATCGGGCCAGATGCACACCTTGAGCGAACCGCTGGCTTGAATGCGATCAAGCACCGGCCCGGCCATGGCGGCGGGGGCGGTCGCCGCCAGCGCGGCCACCATCAGCAGCGGGGCCATGAGCCTCTGGCGCTGGAAACAGGCCATCGACTGGAGGGTGTGGGTAAGCAGCGATTTCATGATGAACAACAACCGGTTGATGCACGGCGAAGTGTGGCAGTGCCGACCCTGTCGTGCACACCAGAATCCGAGCATAAATGCTAAAAGTTGCCCAATTAAAACAAACGGCGACAAACTGCGCCAGCACTGCAATCGGGGGGCAGCAGCCCGATCACGGGCGGGTTGCCGGGGCGCTCACTTCTTGTTCAACCGCAGCACGTCGCCTTCCTGGTGAAGGTTGAAGCGGCTGAGAAAGCTGTTGCCCAGCAGCACCAGAGGCATCTCGGCGGGCACCACGACGGCGGCCACATTGGCAATTTCGACATTGCCCACACGCACCGAACTGAGGTTGATGCTGTAGATGGGCACGGGCCCGTTGGCCGTCTGGGTGACACCGGGGCGGCCTTTTTTCCAGTCCAGGCCGATGCGCGTGGCTTCGGTCTGGCTCAGGGCCACTGCGGTGGCGCCGGTGTCCACCATGAAACTGATGGCCTTGCCGTTGATGGCACCGTCGGTACTGAAATGCCCACCCGGCCCCATCGGGATGATGATCTGGCTGAGGTTGGCGGGGGTTTCCTGGGCGCCCAGGCGAGCCGGTTGCGCGCCCAGCCGCAACGACAGCAGTTGACCGGCCACCTCAACCTGGGCCTGGCCATCCGCCAGTTTGCGCAGGGTGACGCCCCGGGCCGTGGCGCCCACTGCCAGCACCTGGGGCTGCCCGTCGATGATGAGCAGGGCCTTGTCGGCGCCCATGCTGCCGGACAGCGACACCGATTGCGCCCGCAGGTCAGGGTGCGCCAGCACCAGCAGGCCGGCCGCAGCCAGGCATGCCAGGCGACGCGCAGGAGCTGGCGAGCGCTTCATTGCGGCATCAATCTCGGAAATTGTTGAAGGCCAGCGGCACGTCGGGCACTTCCTTGCGCAGCAGGGCCATCGCCGCTTGCAGGTCGTCGCGCTTGGCGCCGGTGACGCGCACGCTGTCGCCCTGAATGGCCGCCTGCACCTTCAGCTTGCTTTGCTTGATGGTCTGCTGGATTTTCTTGGCGGTGTCCGAATCAATGCCCTGCTTCACCGCAACCGTCAGGCGAACCTTGTCACCGCCCATTTTTTCGATCTTGGCGCTGAAATCGAGGAAGCGGATGTCCACACCCCGCTTGCTGAGCTTGGCGGTCAGCACGTCCTGCACCTGGGCAATCTGGAAATCGCTGTCAGCATGCAGTTGCAAGGTGCGCTCCTTGCCGGTTTCGGTGGATTCGATCTTGGCCGAGGTGCCCTTGAAATCGAAGCGCGTGCCGATTTCCTTGTTGCTCTGGTCTACCGCATTGCGCAGTTCAACCAGGTTGGGTTCGAGCACGGTGTCAAAGCTGGGCATGGGATCGTGGCTGGGCAGGTTGAGAATGCAGAAAATTTTGCCATGCGCATCGGCTGGACGATGCGGCTGGGCGAAGGCTGGTCATGCAAAGCCCATGCGGGTCAGCAGGCCCTGGGCGGTGTCCAGCCGCTCGCGCAACTGCTGCGCAGCCCACTGGCACGCTGGTGCGTCGGCCTGGGTGCCCATGGCCTCCAAATGGGCCGCCAATTCACGCACGCTGCGCAAACCCAGGCTGGCGGCGGCGCCCTTCAAGGCATGCGCCAGATCGGTCAGTTCAGCGGTGCGGGCCTGGTCCAGCGCAGCCAGCAAGCGCGCCCGGTTGCCCGATTCATCCTTGAAAAAGCCCTGCAAGATGGATTGGTAACCCAACAGCGACACCCCCAGGCAGACTTCGCCGATCACGCCCATGTCCAGGTGTTCGGTCACATCGGCCGCGCGGTAGCGTCGACGGGGCGTCACGGGCGTTGGGGGCTGGTTCATAGGGGCAAGGGCCTTGCAGGCCCGGGTGGATCCGGGCTGGTCGCGTGCACTGTAACGCTGGCTGCGTGACATTGCCCAGATTGGCCGGCCACATCACGACGGCATGCTGGAAAATGGCGCCAATGTCTGCTTCCACACCCGGCCTGCTCATCGAGCGCGACCACAGCCTGCGCGACCTCAATACCTTCGGGTTGCCCGCCACCGCCCACACCCTTGTGCGCATCCACAGCGATGCCGACGTGCGGCGGGTGCTGGATCACCGCGACCTGGGGCTGGCACCCAAGCTGGTGCTCGGCGGGGGCAGCAACCTGGTGCTCACCCGTGATCCGCAGGCCGTGGTGCTGCGGGTGGAGGTGATGGGCAAACGGCTGGTCGAGACCCGCGACGACGCCTGGATCGTTGAATTCGGCGGCGGCGAGCGCTGGCATGACGCCGTGAGCTGGACGCTGGATCAAGGCTTGCCCGGCCTTGAAAACCTGGCCCTGATCCCGGGCACCGTGGGCGCGGCGCCTGTGCAGAACATCGGCGCCTACGGGCTGGAGCTGGCCGACCGTTTTGAGTCACTGGATGCGGTGGACCTGGTCACCGGCCGCAGCGTCACGCTCAGCGCGGCTGCCTGCGCTTTTGGCTACCGCGACAGCGTGTTCAAGCACACCGGCTTTGGCGGCCTGGCGGGCAAGAGCCTGATCACCCGCGTTCGCCTGCGCCTGCCCCGCCCCTGGCAGCCGGTGCGGGGCTACCTCGACATCGAGCGCCGCATGCAGGAGACCGGCAAGCACGAGCCCGACGCCCGCACCCTGTACGACTGGGTCTGCGCCATCCGCCGCGCCAAATTGCCCGATCCGGCGCAGGTGGGCAATGCCGGCAGCTTCTTCAAGAACCCGGTGGTCACCGCCGAGCAGTGCCGCGACATCATTGACCGGGATCCGCACATCGTGCACTACCCCCTGGAAGACGGCCGCTTCAAGCTGGCCGCCGGCTGGCTCATCGATGCCTGCGGCTGGAAGGGCAAGCAGGTGGGGCAGGCCGGTGTCTATGAGCGCCAGGCCCTGGTGCTGGTGAACCGGGGGGGCGCCACGGGCGCCGAGGTGGTCACGCTGGCCCGTGCCATCCAGGAGAGTGTGTACGGCCGTTTTGGTATCCGCCTCGAGCCCGAGCCGGTCATCGTCTGAGTGCCTGGCGTCTCCCCGGCGACATTTCGCGGGTTCGGGGGGATGTTGGCCCGGGCCGGCTTGGGGTACACCCTTGCCAGCTGAACTTGTTGAGGGCCCGTCCAGGGCCTGTGAACCCTGCCCATGACCGCCTCTGCACCCCGTCCCCACGAAGCCATCTGGCCCAAGCGCCTGCCCCGTGAACTGGTCATTCCCGAGACCAGCCTGTGGTTCAACCTCGAAGTCACCGCGCGCCGCTACCCCAACAAGGCGGCCTATGTGTTTTTTGGCCGCACGCTCAGCTTTGCGCAACTGCTGACACAGGCCGAAGCATTGGCCGGCTGGCTGCAGGCCCATGGCGTGGCCAAGGGCGACCGCGTGGCGGTGTTCATGCAGAACTGTCCGCAATACGTGGTGGCGGTGCACGCCGTGATGCGCGCCAACGCGGTGGTGGTGCCGGTCAACCCGATGAACAAGGCCGACGAATTCGGCCACTACATCACCGACCCCGGCACGCGTGTGGTGCTGACCACCGCCGACCTGGCCGGCGTCGTGGCGCAGGCCAATGCCGCACTCGATCCCGCCTTGCAACTGCGGCACATCGTGGCCACGCGCTTCACCGATGCCATGCCCGACGTGCTGGAGGCCGAAGAAACCCCCTCGGCGCCTATCCTGCAATGGCTGCAGGCCGACCCGGCCCTGCCCGAAGGCACGGTGCGCTGGGTCGATGCCCTGGCGGCCGGCCACGTGCCGGGCCCGCACACGGCCCAGCCCGATGACCTGGCCCTGCTGCCCTACACCAGCGGCACCACCGGCCTGCCCAAGGGCTGCATGCACACGCACCGCACGCTGATGCACAACGTGATGTCAGGCGGCATCTGGGGCCATGCCGGGGTGGAGGCCGTGTCGCTGGGCGTGGTGCCCATGTTCCACATCACCGGTTTCATGTACGGCTGCATCGGGCCGGTGGCCGGTGGTGGCACCACGGTCATCGTGCCACGCTGGGACCGTGAACTGGCCGGCCGCCTGATCGCCCGCTACAAGGTCACGCACTGGACCTGCATCCCCACGATGATCATCGACCTGTTCGGCAGCCCCAACTACGCCAGCTTCAACCTGTCGAGCTTGAAATACGTGTCGGGCGGTGGTGCCGCCATGCCCCAGGCTGTGGCCGAGCGCCTGCAGAAAGAATTCAACATCACCTTTGCCGAGGGCTACGGCCTGACAGAAACCGCGGCACCCACGCATGCCAACCCGCCCGAGCGGGCCAAGCTGCAGTGCCTGGGCATCCCCATCATCGGCACCGATTCACGCATCATCGACCCCGACACCCTGGCTGAGCTGCCCATCGGCGAAACCGGAGAGATCGTCAGCGCCGGCCCGCAGATCTTCAAGGGCTACTGGGGCCACCCGGCTGCCACCAAGGCTGCCTTCATCGAGCTGGACGGCAAGACGTTTTTCCGCACCGGTGACCTGGGCCGCATGGACGAAGAAGGCTACTTCTTCATCACCGACCGCCTCAAGCGCATGATCAACGCCAGTGGCTTCAAGGTGTGGCCCAGCGAGGTGGAGTTGCTGCTGTTCAAGTGCCCGGCCGTGCAGGAGGCCTGCGTGATCGGCAGCCGCGACGCCTACCGCGGCGAAACGGTGAAGGCCGTGGTGGTGCTGCGTGCCGAGGCGCGCGGCAAGACCACGCCCGAAGACATCATGGCCTGGGCCCGTGAGCACATGGCGGCTTACAAGGTGCCGCGCATCGTCGAATTTGCCGACAGCCTGCCCAAGAGCGGCTCGGGCAAGGTGATGTGGCGCCTGCTGCAGGAGAAAGAGCCGGGCTAGGCTTTTTCGAGCAGGTCTTGCGTGTCGGGGTGGCGGCGCATGTAGGTGCGCACATAACTGCACACCGGACGCACCTGCCAGCCTTGAGCGCGGGCGTGGGCCAGCGCGGCGTGCACCAGCACGGCTGCCAGGCCCCGGCCCTGCAAGGCTGCGGGCACACCGGTGTGCACCAGGTGCATCACCGTGCCCACCAGGCGGTAATCGGCCTCGCAGCGGCGGCCATCCACCACCGCCTCGAAGCGACCGGCTTCGGGGTGGTGGGTGACAACGATGGCGGCCTGCTCGCTCATGATCAGGGTTGGGTCTTGCCGCCCAATTGCTGCCACAGGAAGCTGAATTCCAGCGCCAGCATGTCGGCCTTTTGCGTGTTGTCGGCTGCGCCCGCGTGGCCACCTTCGATGTTCTCGTAGTAGAGCGGTGCGTGGCCCTGCTCGGTCATGCGGGCGGCCATCTTGCGGGCGTGCCCAGGGTGCACACGGTCGTCGCGGGTGGACGTGATCAGCAGCACCTTGGGCATCTTCACGCCGGCCTTGACGTTCTGGTACGGGCTGTAGCGGCCGATCCAGTCCCACTGCTCGGCCACATCCGGGTCACCGTATTCGGCCATCCACGAGGCGCCAGCCAGCAGCTTGTGGTAACGGCGCATGTCCAGCAGGGGCACCTGGCACACCACCGCGCCAAACAGCTCGGGGCGCTGCACCATCACGGCGCCCACCAGCAGGCCGCCATTGCTGCCGCCTTCGATGCCCAGTTGCGCCGGGCTGGTGACCTTTTGCGCGATCAGGTCTTCGGCCACGGCGGCAAAGTCGTCGTAGCTGCGCTGCTTGTTGGCCTTGGTGGCCGATTGGTGCCAGCTGGGGCCGTATTCGCCGCCACCGCGGATATTGGCCACCACCAGCACACCACCCTGGCTGTACCAGGCCGTGCCAAATGCAGCCGAGTACCAGGGGTTCAGCGAGACCTCGAAGCCACCATAGCCATACAGCAGTGTGGGATTGCGGCCATTGGCCGTGGCGCCCTTGGGCCACACGATGAAGTAGGGCACGCGGGTGCCGTCACGGCTGGTGGCAAAACGCTGCTCGACCTTCATGCCCTGGGCATCAAAGAAGGCCGGGCGGGCCTTGAGCGTTTCGAACTTGGCCTGGTTCGTCTGGCCCAGCATCAGTGAATCGGGCGTGACGAAGTCGGTGTAGGTGAGCGTGAAGTGCTCGGCCAGGGTGTCGTCCGCCAGTTCCGAGTCATGGAGGGCGCTGGCGTGCAGCGTGCCGGGATAGGGTGCATCGATGGTGCGGCCCACCCACTTGCCATCATCGAGTTTCCAGGCTTCCAGGCGGCCGGCCACGTTGTCCAGCACATTGAGCAGCACCTGGCTGCGCGTGGTGCTGTAGCTGTCCAGCGATCGCGTCTTGCTGGGCGTGAACAATGCCTGCATGGCGGGCATCTGCTCGGCGGACTTGGCCGCCAGCACCGCCTTGGCATCGGTCACCAGCAGCGTGCCGGCGGGCCAGTTTTGACCACCGATCTGCCAGGCGCTGCGCAGCTTGAGCAGCAGGCGCGGGCCCCAGAACTGGAACTGCACATCGCTGGGCAGGTTGATCTTTTGCTGGCGATCACCCACCTGGATGAACTGCTCGTGGTTGTAGAAATCCAGCGCGCGGTCAAAGACCACCCGTTCAAAACCAGGGGTGTGGTCCACGCTGACACCGGCTGCCACGTCTTGCTTCTGGCCTTCAAACACGGTGGTGGCGGCTGTCAGGGGCTGGCCCCGGCGCCACAGCTTGATCACACGCGGGTAGCCTGAATCGGTGAGCGAGCCCGCGCCGAAATCTGTGCCCACGTAAATGGCGTCGGGTGAGGCCCAGGCGATGTCGGTCTTGGCCTCGGGCAGCTTGAAGCCATCGGCCACGAAGCTGCGCGTGCGGGTGTTGAACTCGCGCACCACGGTGGCGTCGGCGCCACCCCGCGACAGCTGGATCAGGCAGCGTTCGTAGGTGGGGCCCAGGCACTGTGCGCCATGCCATACCCAGTTTTCACCTTCGGCCTTGGCCAGGGCATCCAGATCGAGCACGGTTTCCCAGGCTGGTTCGGCCTTGCGGTACTCGGCCAGCGTGGTGCGACGCCACACGCCGCGCTGGTGCTGGGCATCACGCCAGAAGTTGTAGAGCGCATCACCCTGGCGGCTGAAGTAGGGAATCTTGCTGGTTGAATCCAGGATGGCCTTGAAGCTGTCGCGCATGCTGGCAAAGCGCGGAAAGGCCTGCAGCGCCTGGCGCGATTGCGCGTTGCGCTGGCGCACCCAATCCATGGCGCGTTCGCCTTGCACGTCCTCCAGCCAGAGGTAGGGGTCGGCTGGGGAAGGGTCGGCGGCCATGGCGGTCAGGGGAGAAAGTGCAGACAGGGCCAGCAGCAGCGCGGCCCAGGGGCGGTACAGACGGGTCATGAGCAGGGTGCCCTCGTGGGGCATCATGGTGGCAAGCGGTGGCCCATGATAGAGCCAGCCGATTGCCCCTGACCCTGGTGGTTTTGCCAGAGGCCACCGGCTTGCGGGGGCTTATTGGCCGCCGTTCCAAAGGCGCTGCGGCACCACCTCGACTGATTGCTCGCCAGCGGTGACGTACACATGGCCGTCCTGGATGCTGATCTGCAGCTGCATCGAGCGCTGGGCCAGGGCCGCCAGGGCCTGGCTTTGCTCGTGCGGCAGTTGCCACACGGTCAGGTTGCGCAGCCGGGTGATCTTGTTGGCGATGCCGGCATACCAGATGTGTGCCGAATGGCTGTAGCAGTACAGACTGACCTGGTCGGCCTTACCGCAGGCCTTGATCAGGCGGCGCTCGTCGGGCTGGCCCACCTCGATCCAGTGCAGGATCTGGTCGGACAGGTCCTTGTGCCACAGGTCGGGGTCGTCGGCCTCGGCCATGCCGCGGGCCAGTTGCAGCGTGCCGTTCAGATCGTCGGCGGGCACGTTCAGGGCGAAGGCCAGCAGGCGCACCATCAGGCGCTCTTCGGTCTCGGAAGGTTGCAGCGGCAGCGTCAGTGCATGGTCGCCATAGACGTTGCGGTCCATGTCGGCGATCTGCAGCGTGGCCTTGTAGATGGTGGCTTTCAGGGCCATGGTGTGGGGTGGCGTGTTCGCTCAGGTGGGCTGATAGGCCAGGCGAACGTAGATCGGGGCAAAGGCCTCGGCCTGGGTGATTTCAAGCAGGTGTTCACGCGCCAGCTCGAGCATGGCGATGAAGGTGACCACCAGCACGGGCACGCCGCGTGTGGTGTCAAACAGCTCGTGAAACTCGACGAAGCGGCGGCCGCCCAGGGTGCGCAGCACGATGCTCATGTGCTCGCGCACCGACAACTGCTCGCGGCTGATGCGGTGATGCTGGTTGAGCTTGGCCCGGCGGATGATGTCGGCCCAGGCTTCTTTCAGATCCACCACCTCCACATCCGGGAACCGTGGCGCCAGGCTTTGCTCGATGTGGATCTGTGCCCGCAGAAAGTCGCGGCCGATCACGGGCAGGCGGTCCAGGCGGGCGGCGGCCAGCTTCATCTGTTCGTACTCGAGCAGGCGGCGCACCAGCTCGGCACGTGGATCGGCCACCTCGCCGCCGTCGTCGCTCTTCTTGGGCGGCAGCAGCATGCGCGACTTGATCTCGATGAGCATGGCCGCCATCAGCAGGTATTCGCTGGCCAGCTCCAGGTTCTGGCGGCGGATCTGGTCGACATAGGCCAGGTACTGGCGCGTCACATCGGCCAGCGGGATGTCGAGGATGTTGAAGTTCTGCTTGCGGATCAGGTAGAGCAGCAAGTCCAGCGGGCCTTCAAAGGCCTCCAGGAAGACCTCGAGTGCATCGGGCGGGATGTACAGGTCTTGGGGCAGCTTGAACAGCGGCTCGCCGTACAGCCGGGCCAGCGCCACCCGGTCAACGGGCAGGGCATCGGGGTGCGGCACCGGTGCTGCGCCCTCGTCACCCGGCAGCCGCGGCGGGGTGTCCACCGGCTCGGGGGCGGGCGGCAGGTCAGGCTGTGCCGCCTGCAACGCGGGCACAGCACCCAGGTCGCTGGCGGGGGTGTCGGCCACGGTCAGGGCAGGTTCAGCGCGACTTCGGGCGCGAGAAGTACACGTAGGGCGCTTGCGGCACGCGGGCCGCGCGGAAACCGGCCTGGGCCTGGCGGTCGATCTCCTTGTCCCACAGCAGGGCGCGGCCGGCTTGCTGCTCGGCTTCGAGCGTGGGCTTCTGGGCCTTCAGGCTTTCGATGAAGGCGGTGACTTCGGACTTGTAAGGCTTCCTGAAGAATTCCATGGCGGTCGTCCAGTTCAACACTTGGGGTAACCCAGTAGTTTAAGGCGCTTGGCGGCAGGCGGCGCAGCCGTCGTGGCAGCATGGCGGCCATGCAACAGGAAATCGAGCTCAAATTTCGCATTCCCGCGGGTCGCCTGGCGGCTGTGCGGCAAGCCGTGTTCACCCACAAGGCCAAGGTGCTGCCGCTGGCCGCAGCCTATTTCGACACGCCGGGCGAGCACCTGGCCCAGGCACGGGTGGCCCTGCGTCTGCGGCGCGAAGGTGAGCAGTGGGTGCAGACGCTCAAGGCCCAGGCCGCCGATCCCCTGGTGCGCCTGGAGCACAACGTGGATGTGCCCGGCCCGCAGCGCCCCGAACTGGATCTGGCCCGCCACGCCGGCACGCCGGCTGGTGAGCGGCTGCATCAGGTGCTGCAGGCGGCGCCCGGCCAGGCCCTGGCCACCCGCTACGCCACCGACATCCAGCGCACCTTGCGGCCCCTGCGCCATGCCTCGGGCGCGGTGATCGAGTTGGCGCTGGACGAAGGCCACATCCTGGCCGGGCCGCACAGCCTGGTGGTCAGTGAGCTGGAGCTGGAACTGCTCAGCGGCCAACCTGCTGCCCTGCTGGCCGTGGCCGAGCGCTGGGCGCGCCGCTTCGGGCTGTTGCTGGATACCCGCAGCAAGAGTGAGCGCGGGCACCTGCTGGCGGCCGGTCAGGGCTGCTCGGCACCGCTGGCGCTGAAGCCGCCGGCCGAAGGGGCCAGCCACCGGGCGCAACTGGGCGCCTGCCTGGGCCCGCTGCTGGCCTCGGCCAGTGTGCTGGCCGATGACGACCTGACGCCGCCCCAGGCACACCTGGCCGCCCTGCAGCAGGCCATGAGCCGGTTGGCGGCCACGCTGGCAGCCTGGGGTGACCCACCCGTCGACGGCTTGGGTCATGGTCTGCTGGCCGCAGTGCAGGCCCTGCAGGCGCGGGTGCAGGCCTGCCCGGAGGCGGGTGTGCATCGGCTCATGATGGCGCCATCGACGCAGGCGCTGTGGCTGGCCCTGTTGTGGCTGGCACAGGGGCGCTGATCAGCCTTGGCTGGCTGCGGCGGCGCCGGTCATCGCGTCGTCCACGCTGGGCACGATGTGCTCGGCGCCCAGTTCGGCTTCGAAGCCGCTGCGGCGAATCAGGCCCAGCGGCTGGGCATTGACATTGGCCAGCACAAGGGCCGTGCCCTGGCGGCCCAGCGTGCTGTGCAGTTGCTGCAGCGCGTCCAGCCCCGAGGTGTCCATCGAGATCAGGCGGTGCATTTCCAGCACCACGCAGCGCGTGCCCGCGGGCAACTGGCCGGGCAGGGCCTCGATCTTGCCCACGGCGCCGAAAAACAGCGACCCAAACAGCTCGAACACGGCCACCCCCTCCGGCACTTCACCCTTGCTGGGTGCATGGGGTTGCACCGAGAACAGCGTGCTCATGCGGTAGATGAAAAAGCCGCAGGCCATCATCAGGCCCACTTCAACGGCCACCGTCAGATCGAACACCACCGTGAGCACGAAGGTGCCTACCAGCGTGGCCCGATACGGCAGCATGAAGTGCTTGAGCCGGGCAAATTCGCGCCACTCGCCCATGTTCCAGGACACGAACATCAGGATGCCGGCCAGCGCCGACAGCGGCACATGCAGGGCCAGCGGCGCTGCCACCAGCACGATGGCCAACAGGGTGGCGGCATGCAGCACACCGGCCACGGGCGTGGCCGCGCCCGCCCGCACATTGGTGACGGTGCGGGCGATGGTGCCGGTGGCCGGGATGCCGCCAAAAAAAGGCGTGATCAGGTTGGCCACGCCCTGGGCCATCAGTTCCTGGTTGGGATCATGGCGCTCATGATGGGGTGCCATGTTGTCGGCCACACGCGCGCACAGCAGCGATTCGATGGCGCCCAGCAACGCGATGGTGATGGTGGGGATCAGCAGCAGCTTGGCGGTGGCCCAGCTGAACTCGGGCAAGGCCATGGCCGGCAGGGCCTGCGGGATGCCGCCAAAGCGTGTGCCGATGGTTTCAACCGGCAGCTTCAGCAGCACCACGGCCAGCGTGGCCCCCACCAGGCCGATCACCGTGCCGGGCAGGTGGGCCATCCAGCGGCGCAGATGCGGCAACACGCCCACCGGCACCTCGGGCATGGTGTAACTCTTGGGCCACAGCACCACGGTGGCCAGGCAGGCCAGACCCACTGCAAAGGCCGTGGGGTTGAAGCTGTCCAGGTGGTGAGCCAGCACGTTGATCTGGCTGAAAAAATCACCGGGCATCTTGCCGATCTGCAGGCCCAGCAGGTCTTTCAGCTGCGACAGGCCGATCAGCACCGCGATGCCATTGGTGAAGCCGATCACGATGGACACCGGGATGTAGCGCACCAGCGCCCCCAGCTTGAGCCAGCCCATCAGCAGCAGCAGCACGCCGGCCAGCGAGGTGGCAATGAGCAGGTTCGCCAGGCCGTAACGCTCGACGATGCCGTAGACGATGACGATGAAGGCACCTGCCGGCCCGCCGATCTGCACCTGAGAGCCGCCCAGCGCCGAGATCAGGCAGCCCGCGATGATGGCGGTGAAGATGCCTTGCTCGGGCTTGACGCCCGAGGCGATGGCAAAGGCCATGGCCAGCGGCAGGGCCACGATGCCCACGGTCAGGCCGGCACCCAGATCGGCAAAGAATTGCGGGCGCGAGTAGCCCTTCAGCGCATCAAGCAGACGCGGGCGAAAGCGGTGAAATCGGGTGGAAGGCGTGGACATGCGGGCTCCGGGTGCGGGTCGACAAGGCTGGGCTTGAAGACCGCGGCGGGCCGCTGTGGTGCAGGCGGGCGATGTAGCGCCGGCGGGCGGACATCATCGCCACGCGGGGATCGGCATCGATACACCTGAGCATGGGCCCATCATGCCACCGTTGCCCGGCACCGGGCTGACGGCATCAGGGCGCTGCGCTGCGCTTGATGGAGGGGTCGGCCGACATGGGGTTCCAGATGGGCTCGAAGCTGAAAGGCGCCGGCTGGCCGGGCGCGATGCGAACACGCACCGCGTGCATGCGCGGCGCGCCAAACACCTGCAGCCGCCACAGGTTGGTGATGCGCTGGCCCGCCGGGTTGCGAAAGGGCTGGTCAACCTTGTAGTGGTGGTCGTCACCATGGATCAGCAGCACCGGGAACGGCGCACGCTCGGCCAGCGGCAACAAGGTGTCGGTGATGCTGCGCTTGAACGAGGGGCTGACCTTGGGGGCCTTGTCGCGCCCTTCGTAGTGCAGGGTTTCGGCCTGCGTGGCCAGCACCAGGGCACGGGCACCTTGCTGGCGGGCCAGTTCAAACGCGGCCCGAATCCAGTCGGCGTTGGCCGCTTCGCGCGCCTGGGCCTCGGCCAGCCAGGCCGGCTCGGTGGCGTCCAGGCCGTTTTCGGGGCCCACGGTATGAAAGGTGGCGAACAGCACGCCTTGATGCTGCCAGCGCAGGTTCTCGACGTAGTCCGGATGGGCAGGCATCAGATCGGCCTGCCGTTGCACCGCGATCGGGCGCAGGCCCAGCGACTTCGCCTGGGCAAAAAAGCGCTTGCGCAGGGCGGCCAGGCGCGCCAGCGGGTTGTCTCCCCGCCGCTGGCAGTCGATCCAGTCGTTGTCGCCGGGTGTGTAGACCAGGGCCCGCGAGAAGCGCTGGAAGTTCTGCTGCGTGAGCGCGTAGGACTCGTCGCTGCACTCGGCCGTGCCTTCCTTGAAATCGCCCACATGGATGGCGAAGGGCAGGCCGGTGTCGTTGATCTGGCCGATCAGGTGGTGCCAGGCCGGCCCGACGTTCCAGTCCGGGCCGTAGGGCATGTCGCCCAGCGCGACGAATTCGACCACCTGCGCAGGCGCGGCCCAGGCAGGCAGGCAGGCTGTCAGGCCGCCAGCCAGCGCTGCGCGCCGTGACAGGCCGGGCATGGTGGTGCTGATCAGCGCACCCGCATGCCGGGCTGGGCACCGGCTTCAGGCGACAGCACAAAAATGCCCGGCTGGGCTTTTTCGTCGGCGTGGCTGGCGGCCAGCACCATGCCTTCGCTGATGCCGAACTTCATCTTGCGCGGGGCCAGGTTGGCCACCATCACGGTGTGGCGGCCGATCAGATCAGCCGGCTTGTACACGCTGGCGATGCCCGAAAACACATTGCGGTGGCGGCCTTCGCCCACGTCCAGCGTCAGGCGCAGCAGCTTGGTCGAGCCCTCGACCGCTTCGGCGTTGACGATCCTGGCGATGCGCAGATCCACCTTGGTGAAATCGGTGATGGTGATCTCGTCGGCGATGTCTTCGCCGCCCGGGGCGGGCGGGGTTTCAACCGGTGGTGCCGCCGGCGTCAGCAGGGCCTCGACCTTGGCCGCATCCACGCGCTGCATCAAGTGCTTGTACTCGGCGATGCGGTGGTGGCCCAGGGCGCGCTCGGCATCGGCAAACTGCATCGGTGCCACCTGCAGGAAGGCTTCCACCTGTGCGGCCAGGGCCGGCAGGATGGGCTTGAGGTAGATGGTCAGCAGGCGGAAGGCCTCGATGCACACCGAGCACACATCCTGCAGCTGCGCCAGGCGGGCAGCGTCGTCACCGGCCAGCTTGGCCAGTTCCCAGGGCTTGTTCTGGTCGACGAACTCGTTCACGCGGTCGGCCAGCAGCATCACCTCGCGCACGGCCTTGCCGAAATCGCGGCCATCGTACAGGGCCTCGATGGTGGCGCGGTGGGCGCGCAGGCCATCGAGCAGGGCGCGGCCTTCCACGCCCAGGTCACCCGACAACATGCCGCCAAAGCGCTTGCTGATGAAGCCAGCGGCGCGGCTGGCGATGTTGATGTACTTGCCCACCAGATCGCTGTTGACGCGGGCGATGAAGTCTTCGGGGTTGAAGTCGAGGTCTTCGACACGCGCGTTGAGCTTGGCGGCGATGTAGTAGCGCAGCCACTCGGCGTTCAGGCCCAGCTCCAGGTAACGCAGCGGGCTGATGCCAGTGCCGCGGCTTTTGCTCATCTTGTCGCTGTTGAGCGTGAGAAAGCCGTGCACATGCACCTGGTCGGGCACCTTGCGGCCGCTGAAATGCAGCGTGGCCGGCCAGAACAGCGTGTGGAAGGTGACGATGTCCTTGCCGATGAAATGCACCTGCTGCAGATCGGGGTCGGCCAGGTAGGCGTCCATGTCCTGGCCACGGCGGTTCAGCAGGTTCTGTAGCGAAGCCAGGTAGCCGATGGGGGCATCCAGCCACACATAAAAGTACTTGCCCGGCGCATCGGGGATCTCGATGCCGAAATACGGCGCATCGCGGCTGATGTCCCAGTCGCCCAGGCCGGTGTTGCCTTGCTCGTCGCGGGTGAACCACTCCTTGACCTTGTTGGCCACCTCTTGCTGCAGCTTGCCGTCCTGCGTCCATTGCTCCAGAAAAGCCACGCAGCGCGGGTCGCTGAGCTTGAAGAAGAAATGCTCGCTGGTCTTGAGCACCGGCGTGGCACCCGACAGGGCCGAGTACGGGTTTTTCAGCTCGGTGGGGGCGTACACCGCGCCACAGTTTTCGCAGTTGTCGCCGTACTGGTCCTTGGTGCCGCACTTGGGGCATTCGCCCTTGATGAAGCGGTCGGGCAGGAACATCCCCTTCTCGGGATCAAAGAACTGCTCGATGGTGCGGGTTTCGATCAGGCCGTTGGCCTTGAGCTTGCGGTAGATCGCCTGCGCCAGCTGATGGTTTTCGGGGGCGTCGGTCGAGTGCCAGTTGTCGAAGGCGATGTGAAAGCCGTCGAGGTAGGTGGCACGGGTGGCGGCGATGCCGGCCACAAAGGCCTGCGGCGTGAGGCCGGCTTTTTCGGCGGCGATCATGATGGGCGCACCGTGGGTGTCGTCGGCACACACGAAGTTCACCTCGGCACCTTGCATGCGCTGGGCCCGCACCCAGGTGTCGGCCTGGATGTACTCCATCATGTGGCCGATGTGGAAGGCGGCGTTGGCGTAGGGCAGGGCGGTGGTGACAAAAAGCTTGCGGGGCATGGGCCAACCTCGGTGCGGATCAACCCTTGATTGTAGAAGGCCCCGCCTGGGTGTGTGCGCTGCAGCATGGGGGCTGTCAAAGCCCTACGCAGGCCCAGGTTGATGGCCGGCGCGGGTGCGTCCGATAGACTGCCCGGTTGGCATCGCCCCTCCCATCGACCCTATCCATCCCGCCACCATGTCCGCTGTGAACGAATCTGCCCTGCTTGAAGCGCTGAAGACCGTGACCGACCCCCACACGGGCAAGGATTTCGTCAGCACGCGCCAGTTGCGCAACCTGAAGGTCGACGGCGACGACGTGGCCTTCGAGGTGGAGCTGGGTTACCCCGCCAAGAGCCTGCATGCCGGTCTGCGCAAGCAACTGATCGATGCGGCGCGGCAGGTGCCCGGCGTGGGCAATGTCAGCGCCACCGTCAGCAGCCGCGTCACCGCCCATGCGGTGCAGCGTGGTGTGCAACTGCTGCCGGGCGTCAAGAACATCATCGCCGTGGCCTCGGGCAAGGGCGGTGTGGGCAAGAGCACCACGGCCGTCAACCTGGCCCTGGCCCTGGCCGCTGAAGGTGCCACCGTGGGTGTGCTGGACGCCGACATCTACGGCCCCAGCCAGCCCATGATGCTGGGCATCAGCGGCCGCCCCGAAAGCCTGGATGGCCAGACCATGGAGCCCATGCGCGGCCATGGCCTGCAGGTGGCGTCCATCGGTTTTCTGGTCGAGCCCGATCAGGCCATGATCTGGCGCGGCCCCATGGCCACCCAGGCGCTGGATCAACTGCTGCGCCAGACCAACTGGCGTGATGTGGATTACCTGATCGTCGACATGCCCCCGGGCACCGGCGACATCCAGCTCACGCTCAGCCAGCGCGTGCCGATTACCGGCGCCGTCATCGTCACCACGCCGCAAGACATCGCCCTGCTTGATGCCAAGAAGGGCCTGGCCATGTTTGAAAAGGTGGGCGTGCCCATCCTGGGTCTGGTCGAGAACATGGCGGTGTACTGCTGCCCCAACTGCGGCCACACCGAGCACATCTTCGGCGCCGATGGCGGCCGCAAGATGGCCGAGCAATACCACCTGGATTACCTGGGCGCGCTGCCGCTGAACATGAGCATCCGCGTGCAGGCCGATTCGGGCAACCCCACCGTGGCGGCCGAGCCCGATGGCGAGATCGCCGGCCTGTACAAGGCGGTGGCCCGCCAGGTGGCGGTCAAGATCGCCGAGAAGGCCAAGGACTTCTCCAGCAAGTTCCCCGCCATCAAGGTCAGCAAGGACACCTGACGCGCCCGTTGAGCGGCCATCGCGGCCGCTCAAGGCGGGTGTGGCGCAGGCCGATCAGGCCGGGCTGGTTTCCCAAGGGGGCACGCTGCCGGGCGTTGACGCCGGGGCGCGGGCGGGCGCGGCTTCGGGCGCACCCGCGGGCTTGGCCGCTGGCGCGGCACCAGCGCCAATCGTCTCTTCACCGCCCAGTGCGTCGATCAGGTCGTTGATCATCGGTGCCAGCTCACCGGTGGCAATCGCCGCATCGGCGTCAAAGCCTTCGTCGGCCTTGGCCTGGCGGCCCTCGAACACGCCATCCAGAAAGCTGATCTTCTTGATCTGCAGGCCTTCGGTCAGCATGAACGACACACGGCCTTGCCAGCTCAGGGCCAGCCGGGTGGGGCGCTTGCCCTCGGCGATGTGCTGGGCGATCTCGGCGATGTCCAGCGGGTGGCGGGCGTAGCGCACCACCGGCTTTTCGCCGTCGGCGGCCTTCAGCTCGCAATCGCGGTCAATCGTGAAGCCGGCCGGCGGCTCGCCCGACACCAGCCAGTCGGCCATGGCGGCAGCTGGCGACAGGGCGGTGTTGATCAGCTGCGCTGAAAAGCCCGGCAAGGCCTGGCCGATGGCGGTCAGCACCTCGTCGGCGCGGCTGGCGCTGCCGGCGTCGATCACCAGCAGGCGCTCCTGCGGCGCGATCCACACCTTGACGGCGGCGCGCTTGGTGAAGGCCATGGGCAGCAGATCCAGCAGGACCTGGTCTTTCAGCTCACGCTTTTGCTTCTTGCCGGGCTGGCGGCCGGTCTGCTTTTCGATCTGTTCGGCCAGGGCATCAACCTGGCGCTTGACCACCGAGCCGGGCACCATCTTGCTTTCGACCATCAGCTGCAGCAGCCACTGGCCGGCCACGGCCTCGGCCAGCACGCCGTGGTCTTCACCGCGGGGCGGCACCCAGCCGATGGAGCGGGGTTGGGTGGCACCGCACTCGACAAAGCGGGCGCCATCCAGGGCTTCTTCGATCTGGGCCACGGTGGCCGTCCAATCGGCACCCAGGCGGTACAGCATCAGGTTCTTGAACACGCGCGACTCTCGGCAGGCAGAAAGCCGGCGATTGTGCCCGCTTGGCTGCACCCGGCGGCGGCCGGGTGCGCCCGGTCAGGCCGTGGCGGTGGCCACCACCGGTGTGCGCATCAGGTGATCAAAGGCACCCAGGGCCGCCTTGGCACCTTCGCCCACGGCGATCACGATCTGCTTGAAGGGCACCGTGGTGACGTCGCCCGCGGCATACACCCCTGGCAGGTTGGTGGCCCCCTTGGCGTCGATCTCGATCTCGCCGTGGCGGCTCAGGGCCACGGTGCCCTTCAGCCACTCGGTGTTGGGCACCAGGCCGATCTGCACGAACACGCCTTCCAGCGGCAGCTCGTGCGACTGGCCGGTGGCGCGGTCGGTGTAGCGCAGGCCGTTCACCTTCTGGCCGTCGCCCGTGATCTCGGTGGTCTGGGCCTGGGTGTGCACGGTGACATTGGGCAGGCTGCGCAGCTTGGCCACCAGCACGGCGTCGGCGCGCAGGGCGTCGCCAAACTCCAGCAAGGTGACCTGCGAGACGATGCCCGCCAGGTCGATGGCGGCTTCGACGCCCGAGTTGCCGCCGCCGATCACGGCCACGCGCTTGCCCTTGAACAGCGGGCCATCGCAGTGCGGGCAGTAGGCGACGCCCTTGTTGCGGTAAGCCTGTTCGCCGGGCACGTTCACCTCGCGCCAGCGTGCGCCGGTGGACAGGATGACGCTGCGGCTGTGCAGCGTGGCGCCATTGGCCAGCTTCACGCCCACCAGGCCGCCGGGCTCGGTGGCCGGTATCAGTTGCGTGGCGCGCTGGGCGTTCATCACGTCCACCTCGTACTGGCGCACATGCTGCTCCAGGGCGACGGCAAATTTCGGGCCTTCGGTTTCTTTCACCGAAATGAAGTTCTCGATGGCCAGCGTGTCCAGGGTCTGGCCACCAAAGCGCTCGGCCAGTACACCGGTGCGGATGCCCTTGCGGGCCGCGTACACGGCTGCGGCCGCACCGGCGGGGCCACCGCCCACCACCAGCACGTCATAAGGCGCGGCCTGGGCCAGGCGGGCGGCGTCGCGCTGCGCGGCACCGGTGTCCACCTTGGCCAGGATGTCTTCAACCACCATGCGACCCTGGCCAAACACCTGGCCATTGAGGAACACCGTGGGCACGGCCATGATCTGGCGCTGGGTCACCTCGTCCTGGAACAGGGCCCCGTCAATCGTCGTGACCGACACCTGCGGGTTCAGCACGGCCATCAGGTTCAGGGCTTGCACCACGTCTGGGCAGTTGTGGCAGCTCAGCGACATGTACACCTCAAACTGCAGCGGGCTGTCCAATTGCTGGATCTGCTCGATCACTGCGGCCTCGACCTTGGGCGGGTGGCCGCCGGTTTGCAGCAGGGCCAGCACCAGCGAGGTGAATTCGTGGCCCAGCGGGATGCCGGCAAAGCGGATGCGGGCAGGCTGGCCCGGCTCGCCCACGGTGAATGATGGCGTGCGCTGGCCGTCATCGCGGCGGCTCACGGCCACCAGCTGGCTCAGGCTGCGGATGTCTTCCAGCAGGGCCAGCAGTTCAACCGACTTGGGGCTGTCGTCCACCGAGGCCACCAGCTCGATCGGCTTGCGCAGGCGTTCGAGGTAGGCCTTGAGTTGGGTCTTGAGGGCGGTATCGAGCATGGTGTTCTCCGGCAGAGGGCAAGGGCTGCGCCAACCCGGCCCTTGTGGGGCCTGGCGGCGTGGCTTGAAACGGGGTTGTCGTGGGGGCCGGGTGTCCGGCGGGGCGTGAGGCGCTGCGGTGCGACGGCCTCACGCCCGGTGATGCCCCCAGGGCGGGGGCACCAGGTCAGACCAGGTCCAGCGAGGAGGCCAGGGTCTCGGCGCCCGGGGTCCACTTGGCGGGGCAGACTTCACCCGGGTGGCTGGCCACGTACTGGGCGGCCTGCACCTTGCGCAGCAGTTCCTGGGCGTCGCGGCCGATGCCGTTGTCGTGCACTTCGCACAGCTTGATCTGGCCTTCGGGGTTGATCACGAAGGTGCCGCGCAGGGCCAGGCCTTCTTCTTCGATCATCACGTCGAAGTTGCGGGTGATGGCACCGGTGGGGTCGCCGATCAGCGGGTACTTGACCTTGCCGATGGTCTCCGAGGTGTCGTGCCAGGCCTTGTGGGTGAAGTGGGTGTCGGTGGACACGCCGTAGATCTCCACGCCCAGGGCCTTGAAGGTGTCGTAGTGGTCAGCCAGGTCGCCCAGTTCGGTGGGGCACACGAAGGTGAAGTCGGCCGGGTAGAAGAACACCACCGACCACTTGCCCTTCAGGCTGGCTTCGGTGACGTCGATGAACTTGCCGTTCTGGTAGGCGGTGGCCTTGAAGGGCTTGACTTGGGTGTTGATGAGGGACATGTGGTTCTCCTGTGGGGTTGAAAGAAGCTGCGATGGGATGAATGTTAGGTGCGCTGCAGCATTGTTTGGTTGAATTGATTGAATGGCAACGATTGATGATTGCTATTGATGCCGACTCAAAACGCTGGTGAATGTCTTAAATACTGTATAAATAAACAGTTTTGACACCGGCCACCGGCCATGACCCCCGCCTACGCCGAGCTTCACTGCCGCAGCAACTACAGCTTTCTGACCGGCGCCTCGCACCCCGAAGAACTGGTGGCGGTGGCCCATGAGCAGGGCTACACCGCACTGGCCTTGACCGATGAATGCTCGCTATCGGGCGTGGTGCGCGCCCACGCCCAGGCCAAGCAACTGGGCCTGCACTTCATCGTGGGGGCGCAGATGCAGCTGTCCCTGCCCGGTGCCCGGCCGGCCCCGGCAGCGGGCCTGGGCACCCCGTCTGAAGGCGTGCTGGCCGGCCATGCCGCACCGCGCCTGCTGCTGCTGGCCCAAACCCGGCGCGGCTACGGCAACCTGGCCCAGTGGATCAGCGTGGCGCGGCGCCGCGCACCCAAGGGGCAGTACCAGGCCTTTGCCAGCGATCTGGAAGGCCGGGTGCCCCATGCACCGTACCTGGCAGGCCTGCCCGATTGTTTTGCGGTGCTGCTGCCGGTGCACGGCCAGTCCTTCGAAACCGTGTTTGCCCACGCCATGTGGCTGCAGACCTGGTTTGGCGGCGCCCAGGGCCCGGCCAGCCGCTGCGCCATCGCCATCGAGCTGCTGCATCGCCCGGGTGATGAGCACCTGCTGGAGGTGTTGCCCCGCGTGGCCAGCCTCACCGGCCTGCCGCTGGTGGCCTGCGGTGATGTGCTGATGCATGCCCGCTCACGCGAGCCCCTGCTGGATGTGCTGACCGCCACCCGCCTGAACCGGCCCGTGGCCGAGGCCGGCCTGGCGCTGGCGGCCAATGCCGAATGCTGCCTGCGCTCGCGCGAGCGCCTGGCCCGGCTGTACACGCCGCAGTGGCTGGCCGAATCGGTGCGCATCGCTGCCAGCTGTGCGTTCTCGCTCGACGAACTGCGCTACGAATACCCGCAAGAGATCGTGCCCGCCGGCCACACCCCCACCACCTGGCTGCGCGCCCTGACCGAAGCCGGTGTGAAGCGGCGTTTTCCCGAAGGCGAGCCGCCCTCGGTGCGCAGCGCCATCGAGCACGAGCTGGCGCTGATCCAGCAACTGGGTTTTGAGCCTTACTTCCTGACCGTAGCCGACATCGTGCAATGGGCCCGGCATGAGCGCGGCATCCTGTGCCAGGGCCGGGGCAGCGCGGCCAATTCGGCGGTGTGCTACTGCCTGGGCGTGACCGAGGTCGACCCGGCCCGCACCAGCCTGCTGTTCGAGCGTTTCATCAGCGCCGAGCGCAACGAGCCGCCCGACATCGACGTCGATTTTGAGCACCAGCGCCGCGAAGAAGTCATCCAGTACATCTACCGCAAATACGGCCGCCACCGGGCCGCACTCACCGGCGTGGTCATCAGCTACCGGCCACGCTCGGCCCTGCGTGATGTGGGCCGGGCACTGGGCATCGATCTGGACCGCATCGCCGCCGTGTCGCGCGGCCAGCAGTGGTTTGACGGCAAGACCATCGCCCCCGAGCGCCTGCGTGAGCAAGGGCTCGATCCCGATTCGCTGGTCTGCCGCCAATGGACGGCGTTGACGCAGCAGCTCATCGGCTTTCCCCGGCACCTCAGCCAGCACCCGGGCGGCTTCGTGATCGCCCGCGACGACATCTCGCGCATGGTGCCCGTTGAAAACGCGGCCATGGACGACCGCACCGTCATCCAGTGGGACAAGGACGACCTCGATGCCCTGGGCCTGATCAAGGTCGACATCCTGGCCTTGGGCATGCTCAGCGCCATCCGCCGGGCCCTGGAGATGGTGGGCGCCAAGCAGGGCGGCGGGCCCTTGCCCATGCAGCAGGTGCCCGCTGAAGACCCGGCCGTCTACGACATGCTGTGCCGGGGTGACAGCGTGGGCACCTTCCAGGTCGAAAGCCGGGCCCAGATGAGCATGCTGCCGCGCCTCAAGCCCCGGGCTTTCTACGATCTGGTGATCGAGGTGGCCATCGTGCGGCCCGGCCCCATCCAGGGCGGCATGGTGCACCCCTATCTGCGCCGCCGCTCGGGCCAGGAGCCCGTTGATTACCCCAGCGATGAGGTGCGCCAGGCCCTGCAGCGCACGCTGGGTGTGCCGATCTTCCAGGAGCAGGTGATGCAGCTGGCCATCCTGGCCGCTGATTTCACCCCGGGCGAGGCCGACAGCCTGCGCCGCGCCATGGCCGCCTGGAAGCGCAAGGGCGGCCTGGGCCCGTTTCACCAGCGCCTGGTGGGCCGCATGGTGGCCAAGGGCTACACGGCCGAGTACGCCGAGCGCATCTTCAAGCAGATCGAAGGCTTTGGTGAATACGGCTTCCCCGAGAGCCATGCCGCCAGTTTTGCGCTGCTGGTGTACGTGAGCGCCTGGCTCAAGTGCCGCCACCCCGATGCCTTTTTGGCGGCCCTGCTCAACAGCCAGCCCATGGGCTTTTACGCGCCCGCCCAGCTGGTGCGTGACGCGCGTGAGCACGGTGTGCACGTGCGCCCGGTGGACGTGCTGCACAGCCCCTGGGAGACCGTGCTCGAAGCCCCCGATCAGCCCGATGCCCCGCTGTGGCCGGTGCGCCTGGGCCTGAGCCGCATCATCGGCCTGAGCGAAGCGGCAGCCCAGCGCATCGTGTCCGCCCGTCAGGCGCTGGCCCCCGGGCAGGCCTGGGCCGATGTTGAAGACCTGGCGCGCTGCGCGCAGCTCGATGCCCACAGCCTGCAACTGCTGGCCCAGGCCAATGCCCTGCAGGCCCTGGTGGGCAACCGCCACCAGGCGGCCTGGGCCGTGCGGGGCGTGGACACCCGGGCACCGGCCCTGCTGCAGGGCAGCCGCACCCACGAGGCCGGCATCACCCTGCAGGCGCCTCCCGTCGGCCAGGCCTTGCTGGCCGATTACCGCAGCACCGGCCTGTCGCTGCAGGCGCACCCGCTGGGTTTGCTGCGCACCGAGCTGGCGGCCTTCAAGGTGCAGCCGGCGGCGGTGCTGGCCCTGTGCCGCCATGGGCAACTGGCGCGTGCATCCGGCCTGGTCACCCATCGCCAGCGGCCGGGCACGGCCAATGGGGTGGTGTTTGTCACCTTGGAGGACGAAACCGGTGCCGTCAATGTCATCGTCTGGCCGAAGGTGGCCCAGGCCCAGCGCCGGCCGCTGCTGGCGGCCACCTTGCTCACCGTGTACGGCGTGTGGCAATGCGAAGGGCAGGGCGACGGCCAGGTCAAGCACCTGATCGCCCAGCGCCTGGTGGACCACAGCCAGCTGCTGCAGGGCCTGGTCAGCAAGAGCCGGGATTTCCATTGAGCTGTGCACCCCGCCAAAGCACCCGCGCCGGCAGGGCGCCCGCACTTGCCCTGAAAATGCCGCCATGACCACGCCCGACAACACCTCCCCGCTCATGCCCGACACCCTGCAATGGCTGCCCGCCCAGGGCCAGCCCGAGCAGTTGATGATCCTGCTGCACGGCTGGGGTGCCAATGCCCACGACATGGCGCCCCTGGCCCAGGTGCTGCGCCAGCAGTTTCCGCAGGCCGCCGTGCTGGCTCCGCACGGCTTTGAGCCGGTGGATACGCAGTTGGCCGGGCGGCAGTGGTTTTCGCTGACCGGCATCACCGAGGCCAACCGTGCCGCCCGCGTGGCCCAGGCTCTGCCGCGCCTGCACGACTGGGTGCGCGCGGCCCAGGCCGCCACCGGCGTGGGCCCGGCGGCCACGGCCTTGTTCGGCTTCTCGCAGGGCTCGATCATGTCGCTGGAGCTGGTGCAGCAGCACGATGGCCTGGCGGGCCGGGTGCTGGCCTTCTCGGGCCGCTATGCCAGCCTGCCCAACCAGGCCCTGGCCCACACCACGCTGCACCTGTTCCATGGGTCGGACGACCCGGTGATCCCGGTGTCGCAGACCAAGGCCGCCATCCAGCGGCTGGCTGATCTGCAGGCCGATGCCACCGCCGACATCGCCGAAGGCGCCGGCCACGAGATGCCCATGGCCCTGATCCAGCAGGCCCTGCACCGCCTGCGCAGCCACATCCCGCACCGCACCTGGGCGGCGGCCATGGGGGCCGTGCCCGGCCTGGCCGATCGCACCGAAGTCGACCACCTGGACGCCACCGCCTCCGACGATCCGTCCACCGGCCCGCACTGAACCCGTTATGCTCTTTCTGCTGTCACCCGCCAAGTCGCTGGATTACGAACGCAAGCTGCCCCGTGCCTGGCTGAACCGCGCCACCGAGCCACTGTTCACCGGCCAGGCCGCCCAGCTGATTGACCTGCTCAAGCCCCTGCCGGCGTCGGCCGTGGCCCAGCTGATGGACCTGTCCGATGACCTGGCGCAGCTCAACGTGGCCCGCTACGCCGCCTGGGCGCCGCAGGCCACACCCCACAACAGTCGCCCGGCCGTGCTGGCCTTCAATGGGGATGTCTACGACGGGCTGGACGCCACCACGCTCAAGACCACCGACCTGAGCTGGGCGCAGCAGCACCTGGTGATCCTGTCGGGCCTGTACGGCGCGCTGCGCCCCCTCGACAGCCTGCAGCCCTACCGCCTGGAGATGGGCACCCGGCTGGCCCATGCCCAAGGCCCCGATCTGTACAGCTTCTGGGGCGATACCGTGGCGCAGTACCTGCAGCAGCGCCTGGCCGACGACAGCAGCCCCGTCATCGTCAACCTGGCCTCGCAAGAATACTTTCGCGTGGCCGACCGACCCTTGCTGCGCTCGGCGCGCATCGTCACCTGCGTGTTCGAAGACTGGAAGGTCGACCAGTACAAGGTCATCAGCTTCTTTGCCAAGCGCGCCCGCGGCCTGATGGCGCGATGGGCCATTCAAAACCGCGTGGCCAGCGCCCGCAAGCTCACCCAGTTTGAAGCCGACGGCTACACCTGGGACAAGGCCGCCTCGCAGGCGGATCGGCTGGTCTTCAGGCGGCGCGTGGCCGATTGAACGCCGGCCCGGCGGCGTTAGGATGCCGGCTGTCGCGTCGCCCTTTCACGCCATGAGTTCCTCGCAAGCCATCACCCCCGAACTGCGCCAGTGGATCACCGAGCAGGCCCGCGCCGGCTGCCGCCCTGAAGACGTGCTGGCCTCGATGAAGGCCAGCGGCTGGCAAGAGGACGTGGCCCTGGAGGCCATGGAGCGCACGCTGCGTGACATGCTGGGCCAGCAGATGCAGGCCCAGGCCGAGGCGGCCAAGGTCTTGCCGCCGGCCGTGCCCGTGCCCGAACCCGCCGTCGCGGCGTCGCCCAGCAGCCTGTGGGCCCATGACCGGCAAGTCAAGGTGCTGCTCAGCATGCGCAACCCCCGTGTGGTGGTGTTTGGCGGCCTGTTGTCGGACGACGAATGCGATGAACTGGTGGCTGCCGCGGCCCCGCGCATGGTGCGCTCCGAAACCGTGGTCAACGAAACCGGCGGCAACGAGATCAACCCTGCCCGCACCAGCGAAGGCATGTTCTTTGGGCGTGGTGAATCCCCGCTGTGCGAGCGCATCGAGGCCCGCATCGCCGCGCTGGTGAACTGGCCGGTGCAAAACGGCGAAGGCCTGCAGGTGCTGCATTACCGGCCTGGTGCCGAATACAAGCCGCACCATGACTACTTCGACCCCGAGCAGCCCGGCATGGCGGCGGTGCTGCGGCGCGGCGGACAGCGTGTGGGCACCCTGGTGATGTACCTCAACACGCCCGAGCAAGGCGGCGGCACCACCTTCCCGGATGTTGAACTCGAAGTCGCGCCCATCAAGGGCAATGCGGTGTTCTTCAGCTACGACCGCGCCCATGCCGTCACCCGCACGCTGCACGGTGGCGCGCCGGTGATCGCCGGTGAAAAGTGGGTGGCCACCAAGTGGCTGCGCGAAGGCGAATTCATCTGATCGCGGCTGTCAACCGCCAGCCCGGCCTGGGCGTTGAAGGGGGGTGCGCATTGCACCCCAACAAGGAAGACACCATGAACAAGCTCATCGCCGCCCTGATCGCTGCCACTTTCAGCCTGGGTGCTTTCGCCCAAGCCGCCACCCCGGCCCCCGCTGCTGCTCCGGCCGCCGCCGCCGAAAAGAAGGCTGAGCCTGCCAAGAAGGCTGCCAAGCCCGCCAAGAAGCACAAGAAGGCCAAGAAGGCCAAGGCTGCCAACTGATCGGCCTGCTGCCCTGACGTGAAAAAGCCCGGCGCTGCCGGGCTTTTTTCATGGTGGCTGCCGCCTGTCTATCAGGCGTGTTCAGCGGCCATCGGCCTGCATCTTCTGGTATTCGAAGTATTTTTGGCCGCCAAAGGCCAACGTGCCCATCAGCACCGCACCGCCCACCAGCAAGGCCAGTACCGCTGCAATCACCGCCAGCCAGCCGCTGGCCGGCATGGTGGCGCTGGCGTGGTGGCGCTCAGCCCACTTCTCGTCGGGCGTCAGGCCCAGCACGATGGTCGACAGCATGGCGATCGACAGCATCAGCCCCAGCAGGGGTATCAAGGCCCAGGCCAGCAAGTCGTCCTGGCCCAGGTTGCGCATGCGGATCACCCCCACCAAGCCAATCAGGGTGGGCAGAGGGTGCAGCCAGGCCCACATATCGCGGCGGCCATACAGGTAGAAGCGGTGGGCACCCAGGCTGCCCAGCGTCAGGGCCAGCCAGGCGGCCACGGTCTTGGATTTGTTGTCGAGGCTCATGGCGCCATTGTCAGGGCGCCGGGCTGCTGTCGCCGGGGCCCAGGCTGCGTTGCATCAACACCACGTCCAGCCACCGATCAAACTTCCAGCCCGCCGACTTGAGCACGCCGGTGTGCTCAAAACCCAATGCCCGGTGCACGCCGATCGAGCCGGCATTGGCCGAATCACCGATCACCGCCACGATCTGCCGCGCGCCGGCGGCTTCGCAGCGGGCCAGCAACTCGGTCAGCAGCAGCGTGCCCACGCCACGCCCGCGGGCATCGGCATGCAGGTAGATCGAGTCCTCCAGGTAAAAGCGGTAGGCCGGCCGCGGCCGAAACTGGTTGGCGTAGGCGTAGCCCAGCACCTGGCCGCCTTGTTCGGCAACCAGCCAGGGCAGGCCCTTGCCCAGCACATCGCGGCGGCGGTTGGCCATCTCGGTTTCGTCAGGTGGGGTCAGCTCGAAGGTGCCGGTGCCGTGCACCACGGCATGACCGTAAATGGCGGTGATGGCGGGCAGGTCGGCCTCGGTGCTGGGGCGGATCAGGACGGGTTGATCAGGCATGAAAGGTGGCGCGATTGGCAGGTTTGTGAAAAAGGGATGAGCCACAAGTGCCCGGCTCGGATTAGAATGCCAGGTTTTCAGCGACGGTCTGCGGCAACGCAGGCGTATCTACGGCGCTGATTTTGCTGCCGCAGACGGCCCGGCCTGGATGATCCAGCCCAAGCGCTGCCTGCGGTAACCATGATGGTTCGGCCTCGAGTGTCTCCCTGGCTGGCCTGTCGCCTACGAAATTTCGGAAGATCAACATGGTCGTTATTCGACTCGCTCGTGGCGGCGCCAAGAAGCGCCCGTTCTACAACATCGTGGTGGCTGATTCGCGTGAGCGCCGTGATGGCCGCTATCTGGAGCGCCTGGGTTTCTACAACCCGATGGCCGCTGGTGCCGAGCAGCCTCTGCGCGTCGCCCTGGATCGCGTGAGCTACTGGCAAGGCGTTGGCGCGCAGATGTCGCCCACCGTCAAGCGTCTGGTGGGCAGCGCTGCCAAGGCTCAAGTGGCTCCGGCCGCTGCGGCCTGATTGCACCCATCGCCGGGGCGCCGCCTGCTGTCATGACTGCGGCCGCGCCTGGCGATTTCTCAGAGCCCGCCTTTCCCGACGATGCCGTCGAGGTGGGGCGTGTTCTGGGTGCCTGGGGGATCAAGGGCGGCATCCGTGTGCAGCCCTTCTCCAAGGATCCCAAGGCCCTCTTTTCGTCTCGGCGCTGGTTTGTCAAGCCGCCTGAGACCGCCTTGCCCAGCGCCGTTGTGCGGCCCGGCACGGCAAGCTTCCACTTTCCGCCGGTCCTGCGCATCACCAGCAGCAAGGACCAGGGCGACGCCGTGGTGGCCACTGCACAAGAATTGCCCGACCGCAATGCGGCCGAGGCCATGAAGGGTGCGCGCATCTTCATTGCGCGCTCCAGCTTCCCCACCGCCGGCGACGGCGAGTTCTACTGGATCGACCTGATCGGCCTGTCGGTCGTCAACCGCGAAGGCGCCTTGCTGGGCACGGTCACCGACCTGCTCGACACCGGTGCGCACAGCGTGCTGCGGGTGCGCAAGCCCGATGCCGTCGAGGGTGGCTCACTTGACGAGACCGAGCGCCTCATTCCCTTCGTGGCTGCCTTCATCGACGACGTGAGCCTGGCCGAGCGCCGCATCACCGTCGACTGGGGCCTCGACTACTGACGCACGGCGCACCATGCGCTTGACATCGTCACGCTG
>Ga0228698_1000506_pt1 | contig 29096 bp, 40 predicted proteins | sample McNCre117_Aug_MG_FD_178015 | JGI IMG/M metagenome (GOLD analysis project Ga0228698, IMG submission 178015) | Freshwater microbial communities from McNutts Creek, Athens, Georgia, United States - 1-17_Aug_MG | ecosystem: Environmental > Aquatic > Freshwater > Creek | place: USA: Georgia...
GCTAGCTTGTCCGTTCACTGTGTTGGCAAACTCGTTGATGCTCCACCAAGTAAGCCACCACTGGGCGCCGACACTTAGGTCATATTTGTATCGCTCGGGCGTCATCAGAACGGCTCGACGACACGGGCGGGACGACGCTCAGCCAGTGTATGCGCGATACCCGACAGGGTAGCTTGCGATTTGACATGTGCGATATCGCGGCCGGGGTGGTTGTTGCCCGGCTTGGCGCGCCACTGATGGCGTTCCTTGTAGACACGCCACGGGTTACCCTGCCCGTCATAGGCGACATACTCGCCATGGTGGTAGGCAGAGGGTTCGACATTGGGGGGAAGAGCGGCCATGATGTTACCTTTCGAAGTAAGGGCCGTGTGTGGTTACTTGGTAATGGCGTAGATCAAGAACGCCACAGCGTAGACAGCAACCGCAGCAGCATACCCGATCATGATAGCGGCACCGATAGGTGCGCCCAAGGAGCCGGCGATGAACGCGGCGATGAACGCCACAGCGCCGGAAATAACGAACGCAATATCCATGATGTTACCCTCCGGGGTATACAGGTGTTATGGTGCAGCGGTGGTTTCGTGTATGCGCGGATAGTCAATGTGCAGCGCTGCGCGCTGCACAACTGGAGAGCCTGTTACCCTACTGGGTATCAGTTGCGCGGGGCGGCGAGGGCGTGCACCGGCACCATCCCGCGCTTGGCGAGGAACGCCATCGCTTGTGCCGCTTCCTTCTCGTCCTTGGTCATGGCCGGCACTTCGCCACCTGCCTCGACGATCGCTGCTTTGAGATCCGCCAGCGCCAAGTCAGTCTCCGGCCGCGGGTAGTCGCTGGCAATCTTGTGGAGCGACTTGTACGCAGCGGCGAGCTTCTCAATCTCACCCTTGTCAGCCTTGTCGGGTTTGCAGACGCACGCCGTGATCTGTTCGTCCGTCAGCTTGGTGTCGGGCGTCTCCAGCTGGGCGCGAGCGACGTCCAGCATAGCATCAAAGGGCGACTTGACCTTGGGGCCATCCTCGTTACCCTTCAAGGTAAGGGCAATCTCAGTGGCGCGCTTGAGCATGCCAGCGGCGCTGTCAAAGGGATCGTTGAGGATCGGCAGCGCGCCCATCTTGATGACCTGACGAAACTTGCTGACCTGCACCTTGGTGCTGTTGTCCACCAAGGACGCGTCGGGCTTGGGGCCAGACTTGTTAATCCCGACGGACTTCACGCCATCAAGGTAGACGGCGTACATCTCCTTGGCGTCGTCTTCATCGACGACACCCTCACGCTCCGCCAGCTGAAGGGCTGCTTTGCTGCGTGACATGCTGCCTTCCCCCTCACTTGCGCCGAGCTTCTTCATGGTCGCCAGCGCTGCGTCATACAGGGGCTGGATGTTGCTTTGATTGGTCATGGTCATTCTCCGGTTTGGGTTGTGAATGCGCGTGGCGTCTTCGTGTCGCCACGCTGTTTTGAATCTGTGTAGTTACTCCGCGAGGTTACTCGGGAATATCTTCGACTGGCGCAGGATCTTCGTCATCCTTTGCCTTGGGGAAAGCTTCTTCGACGAACGCGTCAAACGCGTCGCCCAGTGCTGTCTTTTCAAAAACAGGCGGGATATACCGCTCACCGAAGGTCGGCATATACTCCTGTTCGGCAGGTGCCTGCATGCTACCTTTCAAGGTAAGCGACACTCCACGCATGCCATCCAGACCGCCAGCGGAGAAAAGCTGATCCACTGATGCATCGTTTGCGCCGCGCCGATGCCGCATGACATAGGATTTACGCAGCTTTTTCATACCCGCCACGAGTAGTTCGGCTTCCACCAGAGCGGCAGAAACAGCACGAATCCCCTGTACAGGCTCCAAATCGAACAGTTCCTTATTCTTCAATCTTACGATTGACAGCTCAGTTGACGGCTTCACTTATGTTACCTCGCTAAGTAGTGAAGAAGTAACGCCTAGATATGCTTTTCATGAAAGCATGTCAAGATGTTACGATGTTATTTGTTGTCTTGAGGGGGTGAAAAAGGCTGTTTTAAAGAATAAGCATCGAGCGGGTAGGCTAAGCCATTGATATTACTGTATATTGTCTTATTCTTTATTCTTTAACATTATTGTACGCTGACAGCTATCAAGTGGAGGGTTAAAGTGAAAACATGATATTTGAGGGGATGATAGGATCAAGTGGAGACTTGACATAGGTTACCTATCGGCCGCTGGCTGCTGTTGATATATGAATTAAAGAATAAAGAATAAAGAATAAGAAAAGGAAAACCCTCCGGCGCCCTAACCCCTTGATCTCACTCACTTTTCTTCTGGCGGCTCTTTTCTGCGGCGTTGCCCTGCCTGCTAACCCCTTGATATTACATCATTTTATTTTTCGCGGGTGTTAGCTGTGCTCTTGAATGCGCGTTTCGTGCTGACACACTACATCTTGTGGCGCTGTCTATAGGTAGACCCCCGTGGGGTAGACGATCACTATATGTAGTGTTACCCCCTCAGGTACGCGACCATGCGAACTTGGTGCGCTTGCCCAAGGCTTCACGGGTGGCGAGTGCAAGCGCGCGTTGGGCGATGATCTTGGCTGCGTGGTCAGCTTTCAAGCTTTCCAGCGTGACAGGAGCGGGGCGAGGCACGAGCTTGCCACGGATCATCTGATACTCGCCACGCGGTGCAGCAAGCTCAGTGTAGCTTGCCTGTATAGCATACTCAGTTGCTTCAGCCTTGGCCTTTACGACCTTAGCTTGCATTGCACGGTTAGGCATTGTTACCTCCAGAGGTAGGGCCTTACATGATAACACCACCAACCTTCGCAAGCCTTGCCTAGCGGGTTAGCCCCTACTGTCGGAGTGTTATCGTGAAAGGCCCTAAGCACATCGCGGATCAAGTCCGGCTGCGTTGGCGCAGATTGCACCTAGGGCAATTCCGTTTTCCCATGCGATTTTTCCGTAAGTAATTCCCGCCGTGCAGTCCTGACAATCAAGTCAGCGACCCTCAGCGGACGGCTGTGCAGGGTAATATCCCCCTATGAGCCGACTAGCATGGCATGATCAACGCATGTTGTGATCACCTAAAGAGCACAGGCCTAGCAGTCGGTGGCCGTCTTACCGTTGCACCCTAGACTTGGGGGGCGCTGTTCCCGTGTCATGATCTGATGTTTTGATCATCCACACCCTAGACTTGGGGGGGTTTACCCGGCCGGGTACCCCCACCCCCATATGGACATGCCCCCACCCCACGGGGGGTTCTTCTTTCAGGTACCTTACAAGCTTACATGCTATAAAAAACTAAATACCCCACATATACCCGCTTGATATATACCCCACACTATAGTACATCTACTCTATGAAAACATATCAGCTCAGCACCCCGCCTCGAATGCCAGGTATTTACCTTATCCGGCATAAACCCACAGACCGGCTATATGTCGGCCGGTCGCTAGACCTGTTTAGGAGATACTCAGATTGGAAGTTATCGCTTACAACCCATCTCGGGATACGCTCCTCAGCGATAAAGGAACTAGCCAAGCAAAGTTGCATCGACGATTGGGAGTTTAGTACTCTTATCGTTTACCCTGGAGCAACAGACGAGCAGCTTTCTGAGTACGAAAACCGGGCTGTTTCTAAGATAGGGGGCAGCTCGCCAGACCGGCTCTTGAACACTATTATGCCTAGTACCCCGCAAACGCCGCGCCCCCCTGGCGGTACGACGTCGCCAAAATCAGTGATTACCCTTGAAGGTAAGCCTACCACATACTCGTCTGCTGCAAAGATTTTAGGGTGTACTCCTAAGCAAGTGCAGAAGCGCATGGCACGATACAGAGGGCGGGGGGTTTACGAAGTGGAGGTAGAGGAGCTGAAAACCCTTTCCGAAAAATACCGGGCATAAAAAATGACATGGTAACATAACAGCAACATAGTAACTTGACATCCGACTACCCATAAAATAAAGTGCCCGCGTCACCTGTACCAAGCCTCGCCTCTACCAGACGCCAGCAAGGCCTCCCTTGCTGGCGTTACCCACCCAGGTAATAACACTGGCGCACCCCCAAAAATTCCAGTATAACTGCGGGGACAATCCATAGGAGCTCCCCATGGCGGATAACTTCGTTCAGGTTTCCAAGAGCATGGAGTCGCCCGCGACGCGGCACTTCTCGATTACTGCTAACGACTCTGTCCCACTGGCGGTCCGACCCCGAGCCCTGTATGTGCTGACCACGGGTAACCTGGTTATCAAGGACGAGTCCAACGTCACCCTTACATACCCCGTCGTGGCGGGCCAGGTGGTGACCTTCCGGGCGATGTACATCACGACAGCATCTACGGCTACGGTGGTTGGCTGGGAATGATTGGGTTCGGGCTCTCTCTGTGGGATAACAGCTCCGGCGCTGGCGCCTCCCCTCTGGCGCTCTACGCCAATGGTGAACCCGGTCCGTGGATCTCTCCGTCCAATATTATGAGCCTGTTTCAGGACTCCATCGGTACGACGCCCGTGACGGCCTACGGCCAGCAGGTAGGCCTCGCGCTGGACCAGTCCAACACGATGGCGCTGGGACCGGAACTGATTTCCGGCTCGTGGACGCTCACTGTGGCGGGGACGGCAACGGCAACGGAAGTTCCTGCAGGGACGCTCAACCTGACTGGCGATGGGACAAACAGCGCGATTGCGGACATGTCCATCGCGACGGTCATTGGTGCGACTTACAAGCTGACTGCTTCAGGGTCAGGTTCCGCTGCTGGTTTCCAGATCGGTCCTACGCAGGGCAGTAGCGCTATTGCTAACGGGTTTTTCCCCGCAGGGCCAAATACTTCGACTTTTGTGGCAACCTCAACAACCACTTGGTTGCGCTTTAATCGGTCAGCAGTCGGCACTGCTGTCGTCACCACCATCTCCGCCCGTCAGGTCACGCACCTCGGCAGCGAGCGGATCACCAACGGGGCGTTCCCGACTGACCTTAGCGGGTGGACGCAGGCCAATACCGGGGCTTCGACTGTCACTTGGTCGGCTGGCGTGGCGCTGTTCAATACGAATGGCGTGGATGCTGCGCGACTTCGGCAATCCTTTCCCACGGTTGTCGGTGGAACCTATCTAGTGTCAGTTGGTGGCACTGGAATTAACGTTGGTATAGGAACGATAGCCGGGGCAGTTGATATTGTAGGGGCTGTAACAACCCCTACTCAACCAACCTTTACCTTCGTTGCGACTACCACTACGACTTGGTTCAATACGTCTTCCGCCATCAACGGCTCCACACTCGACAACGTAACCGTCCGCCAGATCATCCGCGACGGCTCGGAAATGAACTCCATCCTGCCGTGGACCCTGACTGTCGCAGGCACCGCCACCGCTACGGAAAGCCCGACCGGGACGCTCAACCTCACGGGGGATGGGACCAATTCCGGCAACGCAGACAAGTCGTTTTCGACTGTCGCTGGGGCAACGTACAAGGTCAGCTTCACGGTCGCAACGACAGCAATTTTTGCATCGGTCGGCGTCACGCAGGGCGCGTCAGGTATCGTCGCGGCCACGTCTTTCAGCGCTGGCGCTGGCAGCTTCTACTTCCTCGCAACGGGTGCGACTTCATGGGTGCGCTTTGCCAAGACGGGCGCGGCGCTATCCATCGTCTCCAACATCTCCGTCAAACTCGTCGCTGGCGCTCACGCCTCGCAGCCGACCTCGACCAAGCGCCCCTACTACGGCCAGTGGCCCGCGCAGAAGGCACGGAACCTCGCGCAGTATTCCAGCGATCTGAGCAATGCCTATTGGATCAAGCAGGCTGGTGCCTCTGTGGCTGCTGCTGGTGTGAATACCCCGCTGGGCAACCCGGCGTGGACGATCACCTACAGCGCGATTGACGGAACTGCGCAGGTAAAGTCAGCAACGCGCACGGTCGTCGCGGGTGAAGTATATACTGTCTCGGCGTGGATTTCAGCCGGAACATCTCCCGCTGTGTCCTTGCGGCTTTTTGATGGTGCAGGAACAGTTGTTCCCGGCGCACCTTCCATAACCCCCACGGGGTCAATGGTTCGCTATACCTTCTCAGCGGCAATGCCGAACGGCGGGTCTGGGGCTTTCTTTGACATTCGGGGTTCGTCAGTCACCGCAGGCACCGTCATCGTCGGGGATATTCAGTGGGAGTTGTCCTCCACCGCCTCTGCCTACCAGAAGCAAACCGGGGCCGGGGTCTACTCCGATCCGCTCTACCGGAACTTGGCGAACGGGTCGGCTGATGTGGGGAACACGACCTATTGGTACGGATCGAACGCGAGTGCTGGGATCACCTACACCAAAATTGGATCAGGTATTGATATTGATGGTCTACCTTATGGTGATTTTACTATTTCGGGCACGGCCTCCACAACCGCCTCTCCCGACCTATACGTAATCACTAACTCTCGCGCGCCTGCGGCCCTCAATCAAGTCTATACATGCTCCGTTATTTCGCAGGTGATAGCAGGTACACCACCCCCCGGTGGAAGTGGGACGAGACTTGATGTGGTTGGGGAAACGGCACCCTCTACAATAGTAGAAACTTCTTTTGGGTCAGCCGGGGTAACAGGGACTGCCTCCACTAAGTCCACTACTCTTACTGTGGCAAATGCAGCAACAAACCAAGTCCGGTTGCGTGTTACGGAAGCAATCGCCAGTGGAGTGACGGTCAACTACACCGTTCGCATCAAAGCCCTCCAGTTCGAACTCGGCACCGCCCGCACCGCCTACCAAGCCAACTACTCGCAGTACCAAGTCACGGAGGCTGGGCTGCCCTCACCGGCGGGGCTGCTGTTCGACGGCGTGGATGACTTCCTTGTGACGCCGACGATCACGCCGGGGACGGATAAAGGACAGGTGTTCGCTGGGCTGCGGAAGCTGTCAGATGCGGCTCGGGCTATATTTGCTACGCAGCAAGGGACGGCATCGCGGCTGTCGCTTGAGGCTCCGGGTTCGGCGCTAAACAACTACACAACTACCTCCGGTGGATCAACGCTTGCGGGAGCAAATAGCGGAGCCATTCCTGCCCCTATCGCGTCCGTTGTCACTGCACTGGACGATATTTCGGGTGTGTCGCTGACTCTTCGCGTCAATGGCGCTCAAGTGGCCTCCAGTGCGGCAACGCAGGGTACTGGCAATTATACTGCTGGCGCTGTAACCCTCGGGACTAATGGATCAAGTCCCTTCAATGGCGTCATGAACGAGTTCGTCATGCGGTTCGGGCCAAACCTCACCACTGGCCAGATCACGTCGACCGAGTCCTACACCAACTCGAAAACCGTCGCATACTGATGATCATCTGGCATGACATGGGCGGGTCAGTCGATGAACGGCTGGCTCAGATGCAAGCCCTCGCCTACACTCATGTTGAAATCCGTGGTACCTGCGTTTCCGCCTGTACGCTCTTCCTCGGCTTGCCTGATGTCTGTGTATGGCCCGAAGCCATATTAGGTTTCCACGGTCCCCGCACAGCCCTCCCGGGCATACCCCTACCGCGCCGGGACTGGGAGCGCGTGACAACGCAGATGGGGCTGGAGTACCCCCTTGCCCTGCGCCAGTGGTTCATGGAGGTCGCTCGGTACCACACAGGGGACTATCTCGTCTTGAGCGGGGCGCAGGTTATCGCACTGGGAGCTAGAGCCTGTGACTAGCTGGTGGATCTTACCCTGTGTGGTAACTGGAGCAGTCGCTTGGATACTGCTCCTGGGTCACTTCTTCTAGGTCCAAGCCCGAGACGTCACTTGCTCGCGTGGCGCCCTGTTCCTCGGTCTCAGCCGGTTGGCGACCATATCACTCATACCACCATGAGAAGCTACACAGGCGTACTGGAACGCGTCTGCGACGTGGCTGTACTCATTCTTGTCCGGAGTGGGCTTACGCACCCCGCCGCGCGTCTTACCGAAGCGGTAACCCCCAGAGAGAGCGCGCACTAGCATAGGACAGCGTGACTCGTCGATAAGTACCGCCGGGCCACCTTCACGAGACCCCAGGAGCCAGCTCTCCACGGCGTTGAGGCGCTTGCTGATATCGTTGGTGGGGGCAGGGTAGGCAAGGAGCCCGTTGCGCTTGATGAGGTCGAACGACGTCTCTTCGTAGAGTGTCGATCTCTGGTTACCTGCGGGGTCACCCACGATATAGAGTGCCTTACCAAGATACCTCGGGTTCATCAGTACAGGACGAATCGCGCGCTGCAGTTGGAGCTCAAGCCCGATATCCTCGGCAATAATCTCTTCGAGAACGAGCAGCCGGCCGCGGTGATCGGGCTGACAGATTACAGCACAAGGATCTCGGCCGAAGTCGAGTCCGACAATGATAGGCCAACCCGAAACTGGCGTGAGATCATTGACGCAGTGCCAGTGACGATTGAAGCTCTCACGGAATACCGCCGTACCCGAGGGGTCATCGCCATACTGAGCATGCACATAGCGCTTGCACCATGTTGGGGAGTTAGATCGGATGAAGCGCTCATAGTACTTTCTACCTTGCCCCCTGCGGACCTCGTCTGTTACCGGAAGCTTCAGTGTTTCCGGAGTCTGTGTAAGCCATTCTAGGTTCTCTGCATTATCTTCCATACCGCCAGGCTGAATAAAGATCTGGGCGTCTGGCGGCGGCATAGACATGAACTTATGCCAGGGGGTACCTTCTGACGGCATGTTTGTGTCGCAGATAATACCAGACCAAGAGCAGCCACCTAGGGTAGCGCCGGGATAACGGCCGCAGCGACCTGCAAGCGGGGACATTAGGTCCACGTTCATCTCAATGGCTTCGGACATCCAGGCCCCGGTAAGCTGGAGCGACAAGAGACGGGCTTGATCTTCAGGGTTATCGAGTGGGATTAGGAGCCATTCACTCCGCACATCTCCGACTTCGATGTATATTGTGCTTTCTGAAACCTTATAGCTTGCAACATGCTTCAACCAGTCTTGAATATCCTTTAACACAGTGTCACGCAGCTGTTTTAATGTAGATCGCACCACAGCAAACCGGGTATATCTATATCCATCTGGGGACGGCGCCTGCTCCAGCGCCCTACGAAAAAGTTCAAAAAGGCATGCAGTGGTTTTACCAGAACCAACAGGACCTGCAATTAACCTAGTGAACGACTTTGACCGCATAAATGCTGCGCAAGTCGGAGGAGCTGTATAGTTAATCGCTGGCATAGTTATCCCTCATCTACGATACGAAGCAGCTTCAGCTTAGCTCTTTCGAGTAGCCATAGGTTGTTGGGTCCGTCGGACATCGAAGACGCGAAGTACTCGCTGCCGTCTTCCATCTCTCCGAGAACCAACACGCTCGATAGCTTACCCAGTGCAGCCTTTAGAACTCGATCCGGATCAAGATCCAGAGTAGTAATCCCGTTGAAATTTACGACATTCTCAGTCATTTCAGCCTCGCACGATTGGTAAACTGGTTGTATTTGAACTCGGAGGCCTTGTGACCGGATGCCTTAGCTGCCCGGTCCTTGGCGCGGCCGGCCGCACCCATCGCCTCACGAGTCTTACCCTTCGAGGTAAGTTCCTTGGTCCCGGGCTTGAGATCCCCAGCGCGCTGCAGCTGCTTGCTGGCGACGGCATAGGCCTCCTTCTCAGGCATTCCCTTGGCTTTGAGTTGGGATACCAGTCGGTCATAGAGCTTCTGCATCAGTTCATCCTCACAGGTTTGTTTCCAAGGGATATCGTAAACCACTTGCCGTCTTTATCCGGACCAGCGACGACTACAGTAGCCTCTTCAAACTCGCAGTCTTCACCATCGCAATCGAACATCTGCGTAACAGGGAGCCGCTCCTGATCCACAATAGCCACGATGCCATCAGCAGTATCCATCACGCGAACATACTCAGGCATCGCCTTCCTCCTCGGTCCAAGAGAACTCAATATCCGGATCATCTTCAGCAGGATACTCGCCGACGGTTACCTTGGGGGTAATATCCCGCTCAACGCGAAGCTGCTGGTCTGCGCCCAGATTGATCGTTACGGTGAGCTTCTCACCGGTGCCGACATCCCCTACGGTCCGCTCAAGTCCGGCTAGCTTGGTAATCGTCTTGAACACTTCAGTCTTGTGCTGCAGCGCCTCCTTAGAGTCGTGCATGCGAGTGTAGAACTCAGGGAGCGCCTCTTCTACCATTGAGAGGGCCTTCATCTTTACCCGCTCCTTGGTATTGATAGCGCTGTTCCACTCTTCGAGGGCGCCCTTCAGGTATGCCTTGAAGGTATAGCTCTCTTTGATGCTCTGCCAGCTATAGTCGTCAACCTCATACGTAGCCAGGATGTCGCCGATTTCTCGGATGTCCATGGCAATTTCTCTGGCCAGTTTCAGCAATACTGCATCGTTGAAACTAGGCTGTTGCACGGCGGTGGTAGCCATAAAGCTTTCCTTCCCACGAGGAACAGTTGCATTACCCCCTACTTATACTGTATCTATAGGCAAGTCGTCGAGAGTCAGGATATTTCAATGGCAGAAGCACTTGGCGCAGTCTTGCGCGTTGTAGGACCCAATCAGCTCGATGCAGCTATAAAGGCTCGCGACGAGGAGGCCGCCGCTGTCCAAGATGCAGCTTCCTCAGGTAACCAAGGTTACCCCGCTCTGTCGAGCCATATTCGCGGTGAGTTCGATATGATGAAGCGCCACCGCAACAACGCAGTGGCCGGCTGGTCTGACCGGCTCCTCAGTGCGCTCAGGGCCTTTAACGGCCAGTACGACGCCAACAAACTGAACGAAATCCGGAAATTTGGCGGTTCTGAGACCTATGCGCGTATCATTGCGATGAAATGTCGCGGTGCCAGCTCACTTCTGCGGGATGTTTACCTGTCTCCCGATCGCCCATGGGGGCTTGATGCTAGCGACGATCCCAAGATTCCGCCGGAGATCGCACAGGCAGTGACCCAGCTGGTTCAGAGCGAAGCCCAGTCTATGTCTGTCATGGGGCAACCCCCGGATATTGCCAAGATCCGCGACCGAACTATGCAGTTGATGGAGGCCGCACGCCAAGCTGCCAAGAAAAAAGCCGAGAAAGGCGCCCAGATCGCCGAGGATAAGCTCGATGAGATCCTGAAAGAGGGTGGATTCTACAAGGCTCTGGCTGAATTTCTGGTCGATTTGCCCCTTTTTCCGTTTGCAGTGATCAAAGGACCGGTTGTCCGGATCATGCCAGTAGTTACCTGGGAAAGTAACCAAGCCAAAATCCAGCAAATCCCGCGCCTGACTTGGACGCGGGTATCTCCATTCGATGTTTGGTGGACCCCCGGGGTCTCAGATATCGAAGATGCGTCGGTTATCGAGCGCACAAGGCTCACACGAGCCGATCTGAACGACCTTTTAGACCTTCCGGGGTACGATCAGGACGCTATTCGGTCGGTTTTGGACCTCTACGGGCGCGGAGGACTCAACGATAGCGTTGATGTTACCGATGCAGAGCGCGCGTCGCAGGAATCTCGTGAAAACCCGACACTGAACCAGTCCGGCCTGATCACATGCCTTGAATTTACAGGGAATGTGCAGGGGAAAATGCTCCTTGAGAATGGCATGGATGCAAAAACGATCACTGACCCACTTCGCGACTATTTCGTGCAGGCTTGGGTGATCGGGCAGTTCATCATCAAGGTCCAGCTGGCGCCAAGCCCGCGTAAACGACACCCTTACTATATCACAAGCTTTGAGAAGGTACCGGGTACCCCAGTAGGTAACGGTCTTCCGGACATCCTGTCTGATATCCAAGAGGCTGGTAACGCCACCCTACGCGCCCTGATTAATAACTTGAGCATAGCGTCAGGCCCGCAGGTTGTTGTGAACGACGACCGACTAGCGTCCGACGAAGATGGCGAAGAAATCTATCCATGGAAGCGCTGGCATGTTCAGAGTGACCCGATGGGAAACAATAGTTCCCAGAAGCCGATCGACTTCTTCCAGCCTCAGTCTAATGCCCAAGAGCTGCTCGGCGTATATCAGCAGTTCGTCAATATGGCTGACGACCTCTCGGCCATTCCCAAATACCTATCAGGGTCCGGTGCCTCCGGCGGGGCGGGGCGCACTGCCTCGGGCCTGGCTATGCTCATGGGTAATGCCTCTAAGATCCTCCAGACGGTGGCTGCGAACATCGACCGCGACGTACTTGAGCCTCTTCTGAGCGCGTTGTTTGATATGGTGATGCTTACTGATCAGTCTGGCATCCTGACCGGCGAAGAGAAAGTCCGCGTCCTTGGCGTTTCTGTGGCCGTCCAGAAAGAAACCCAGCGGGCTCGCCAACTTGAGTTCCTTCAAACGACTGCTAATCCAATTGATGCTCAGATCATCGGACCCAAGGGTCGAGCTGCTATCCTTAGAAATGTTGCAACTACCTTGGGTCTTCCCGGAGAGGAGATTGTCCCCTCAGAAGACCAGCTCGATGCTATGCAGAAGCAAGCTCAGGCCATGGCGCAGTCTCAGGGCGTACCCGGGCATGCAGGTGTTGGACAGCAGGCAGCAGAAGCCCAAGGGGCACAGCCTGGACCTCTTGGGAAGGATATGGGTCCTCGTACAAATATCGCTGGCGGGGTGGGCTAATGCTGTACCCCGAGTGCCCTCCTAACCGCCGCTTCAGCATCGAGAATATTATCAAAAGTCCCTACGCGGATGATCACAGAGACGATATCGACGAACCTGGCAAACCTAAGTTCAACACCCCAGAATACGGGTACGAGCTTCCAAGTATGCAGGATCGTGCAACAAGGAAGGCGAGGAACACATGAAGGCAGCAGTTCGCCAGATCAGAGGGCCGGGCATGAACCTGGGACTAAAGAAGCCCCGGGTTAACTTTATTGCCAAGCCCAAACCGTATAAGCAGCCCATGGCCATCAAGAAGGCCATGGAGTCTACCCCAAGTTCCTACTTGAGCCCGAGCTCAGCTGGAAAATCGCAGAAGCTCCCCAAGGCCCCTAAGGCCCCTAAGGCGCCGAAGCTCCCGAAACCAAACTCCTACCTTTGAGGTTCAACATGAAAAACTCTAATTCGGCCCCGAAGGGCAAGGAAAAAACCGACAAGTCGGGCTCCTTCGCTAAGGGCGGCACTACCAAGATGTTCTCGAAAATGGGCGCTGCTCCGGATACTGCCGGAACGGCTAGCGCTACCACGGCTCCCAAGTTTGACAAGAACCCTGCTAAGGGCGGAACCGGCCGCATGTTTGGCGAACAGAGCTCTGATCCGTCTCTACCCGGCACTTCTTCACCCAACAATGGTCGCCATGCTCCGAGCAACAAGTTCGGCGCCAATGGCGGTAAGGGTAAAATGTTCGGTAACACTGGCTCCACTCCGGCTCGTGCCAAGTAATCATAGAAGGATATGAACCATGTCTGTACGTAAGCTTTTTCTCGACCCCAACGACTACCCGGGGGCAATCGCTGATCTCAGCTCCGTTACCAACGCTATCACGGCGGCTGCCGGCGGCGGTCAGGCCAACGCTGTCGCTCTGGTCTCGACCTATAACCGCGTCACGACCGTGGCTAGCGCCGCGGATTCTGTGAAGCTTCCGGCCGCAGTGGCTGGTTCGCGCGTGGTTGTGTTCAACAAGGCCGCGTCGAACTCACTGAACGTCTTCCCGTCTACTGGCGACATCGTCAACGCTCTGTCGGCAAACGCAGCCTATGCGCTGGCCGCCACTAAGGGTGTTGAATTCATCTGCATGGTCAACGGTACCTGGGACACCATCCTGACTGCCTAAGGAGGACTAGCATGGAAGATCCAAACTGGCAGCGCACTGACTACAAGAAGACAGCTGCTCCGAAGCCTGCGCAGGCTAAGAAGCAAACCCTGGTCACTACGGCCAAGATGGGTAAGGCTCTGAACTCTGGATCTATGGATATTCTCCATATGGGAAAGAAAGCAAAGTGAGCCTAGACAATGATTTGATCCTCGCATCTGCGAGGCTTGCAAGGAGCGCCCCCGACAGCTGGAGACAGTTTTCGGAGGCGCTATCCGCCTACTCTTCCAACCAAATATCCAACTGCGTAAAGTCCCCCCTCGAAGAACTGCCCAGAGCCCAAGGACGTGCCCAAGCAATTGCGCACCTCTATGGCCTCTTGGCAGAATGCCTTACGAGCGCGGACAAAATCGAAGGAAAACGCAAGTGAGTGTAACGCTTCAGGACGATCCGAATATCAAGCTTCCCCGGTCTGTACGCGAAGCTGCGGCAAAAGCCGATCAGATGTTCCATTCGTATCGGGACTTCCCAGTAAACGAACCGACGAAAGAGGGCACTGACATTACCCCTCAGGTTACCCAGGATGGTAACCCCGAGCTGGCCGCTACTACCTTGACGGCCGATGTTCAAAACCCTGCACAGGTTACCCAAGAGGTAACGCAGCAGCCTACCGAAGACGACCAGTCTTGGGAGCACAAATATAAATCCCTTCATGGGCGGTTCCTCCAATCTCAGGGGCAGAATCGCAGCATGGCGGATCAAATCCGTGATCTGCAGGGTGTCATTGCTACTATGCAGGCTACGGCAGCGGCAGCTCCGGTTCCGCAAGTTTCCGACTTCAAGTTCGAAAGCCAGTTGACTCCAGAGGAGATCAACGACTACGGCGCGGATCTTCTGACCGTCGTCGGCAAGAAAGCTCGTGAGGAGTTTGCCCCGATCGCGAAAGCGTATGAGGCGAAGATCGCTCAGCTTGAGAGCCGGCTGGAAGGTTTCTCTGGGTTCGTCCAACAGGACTCGCACCAGAAACTGGTGTCCACACTTGATGCTCGGTTGCCAAATTGGCGCGAAATTAACACCAATCAGCAATATCTCGATTGGTTGAGCTTGCCTGATCCCTATTCAGGTGCTATTCGTCATGATATGCTGAAAGCAGCATACGCTCAGGGCAACGCCCCCCGTGTTCTAGCTTTCTTTAATGGCTTCCTCGCTGAAGAGGCTGTTGTGGACCCCGTGGCTAAGGAGCCGGACCAAAAGACGGTAACCGTCGATAAGGTCCCGCTCGCGACGTTCGCGGCACCCGGCAGAGCAAAGACGGCGGCATCCGCCCAGGCGCCCGCTGAGAAGCCCATCTTCACACGCGCTCAAATTGCTGGTTTTTACGCGGACATCTCGCAGGGCAAGTACCGCGGCAGAGATGACGCGAAGAACAAAGCCGAAGCAGAGATCTTCGCAGCACAGCGTGAAGGGCGCATCCGTTGATAACCTTCATCTGAGGAACTGAAACATGGCACTTCCGACTTCTGGCTTCCCAATTTCCACCGGTGTCTCGTCCCCGTCGATCTATCCGACTGGCGGTACGGGTAACGCCTTCCAGAGCAACGGTTTCATCCCGGAAATCTGGTCTGGCAAACTGGTCGAAAAGTTCTACGCCTCGACTGTTCTGTCGGCTATCTCGAACACCGACTACGAAGGCGAAATCAAAAACCAGGGCGACCGCGTTAAGATTCGCACCAAGCCGACGATCACCATCCGTGACTACCGCGCTGACGGTACGCTGGCTCTGGAACGCCCCGAAGGCTCGAACATCGAGCTCTACATCGGTAACGGCAAGTACTTCAACACGATCATCGACGACGTGATGGATACCCAGTCCGATCTGAACGCTTTGTCTATTTGGTCTGACGACGCTGCGCAGCAGCTGAAAATCAAAGTCGACACCGATGTTCTGGGCGGTATTCTCGGCGGCATGAACGCCAAGAACAAGGGCACCACCGCTGGCGTTATCACCAGCTCGATCAACCTTGGCGCCTCGGGCACCCCCCTGACCACTGTAGCTCGTTCGCCGTCGGCCGGTCAGGTTGAAATCTTGGACGTTATGCTCCGCTTGGGCCAGTCCCTTGACGAACAGAACATCCCGGAAGAAGGCCGCTGGATCGTGCTGCCGACTTGGGCCATCGCTCAGCTGAAGTTCTCGGAACTGCGCCAAGCCTACCTGACCGGTGACTCGGTCTCGCCCATGCGCAACGGCCGTGTCGGCATGATCGACCGCTTCACGATCTACTCGTCCAACCTGCTCCCCACCGGTGTCGCCGGCGGTCTAGCAGCTGGCGAGTTCGCAGTCTACGCTGGCCATGCCCACGGTCTGACCTTTGCATCGCAGATCTCGAAAGTTGAGACCCTGCGCTCGGAGCTGACCTTCGGTACGGTCCTGCGCGGCTTGCAGGTCTATGGCTACCAGATCGTCGACGGTACCGCTCTGGCGCAAGCTGTCGTCGTCAAAGGCTAAGGAATAGCTAGGGGGCCTAACGGCCCCCTTCTCCACAACCTCTGGTCCATACGGAAGGATCTAAAATGGCTCGTTTTGCTGCCTCTCAGACTAACCTCGGCGACTCGATCAACGTTGCGGTTGACGTCGCTAATGCCGGTCACCAGCGCACTGTTACTGCGATTGCGACCAACAACCCGACCCTGACCGCTGCTCAGCTGGTGAACGGTATCGTTCAGCTCTCTGGTCAGACCGCTGCTCAGAGTGTTACCACGGATACTGCGACCAACATTATCGCAGCGATTCCGAATGCTCAGGTCGGTCAAACTTTTGAGCTGATCGTCCAGAACGGCCACACGTCGGTCGCTACGGCGACCATTGTTGCTGGTTCCGGTGTTACGGTGACCAACACCTACGCCTCTGCTGCTCAGCCGATCACCACGACCCGCCAATATCGCGGCGTGATCACCAACGTCGGTACTCCCGCCGTCACGATCTACCCCGTCGGCCAAGTCGCGTAATCTAATGGGGGGCCTTACCGCCCCCCATTACCTCATGGGGTAAGAAGATGGCACTCGATACAGTCCAAGATTACATCGACCGCGCCAGGGTACTTCTGCTAGATCAAGTCGACCCTTATCGGTATCCAACGCTTGATCTTGTCGAAGCTCTCAATCTCGGGATTCTTGAGGCTCGCCGGCTTCGCCCTGATCTCCTCAAAGCGTACTTCGATACTACGCTGCCTGACTTTGACGGTTCAAATATGACCCTCACTGTGCCTATTGACCCAATGTACAGGGTAGCGTTTGTATACTATATTTGCGGCCAAGCGCAGTTGCGTGACGACGAGAACACTCAGGATAGCCGCGCAGCGGCCTTCTTGAACAAGTTTGTGGCTCAGCTGACTACCATTCAAGCGTGAGGGGATCATGACTAGCGTAGATATGACTCGCCTGATCAATCACGCTAAAATTCGCCTCCCCGGCGCGCTGGATGCGGCTATCCAGATGGAACTGTTTGCTCTGATGAACGAGTTCTTCCAGAGCACAAATATCTGGTTCCAAGATATCGCATTTGCTGTGACTCCAACATCAGATGCGTACATTGATAACCCCGCAGCCTATACATACACGCTGACTCCAACTCTGGGGTCTATCAGTCGTTTGGTGGGGGTGATCGACTCTGCAGCTATCCCGCAGCGGGCATACATGCCAATCCTCGGGAGTGTGGTGCTTGCCAACTCGCCCAACATATCGAGCACCTATACGGCGCGAGTGTCCCTTACGGTCACTGATCCGGTGACTGTTGATGGATATCCGGATTTCCCTGCATGGATCTTGAACAAGTACGGCAACGATCTCCTCGAAGGCCTTCTCGGCCGGATGATGTCGCAGATTGCTAAGCCCTACTCCTCGCCCCAGATGGCGATTTTCCATACCAAAAACTTCAAGCAGGCAGTAAACCAAGCCCGGGCTGAAGCAATGCACCAAAACGTATACCGTGGGCAGAATTGGCGGTTCCCGCAGACGTTCGCCAATAGCCGCCACCAACGCCGCTGAGGTACATCATGGCAGTCACGAACAAGTTCTACCAGTTCACCAAAGACCTGATCGACGGGAAGCACATCTTCTCAACACATACCTATAAGATCATGCTGACCAACACGGCGCCCGTAGCTACGAACCAGGTTAAGGCAGATATTACCGAGATCGCAGCCACCGGTGGGTATACCGCAGGAGGTAACACCACGACGATCACGGAGAGCACCACTTCTGGCACGGCCAAGATCGTGGGCTCCAACGTGGTGTTCACTGCCACCGGGGCTCTCGGTCCGTTCCAGTACGCTGTGATGTACAATGACACCCAGACGGTGCCGGCAAAGCCGCTCGTCTGCTGGTGGGACTATGGCTCGTCTATCACCATGGCAAATACGGAAACTCTCACCGTGGCGTTCGATGCAGCCAACGGTATCGTGACAGTCGTCTAAGGGGGAAGCATGACAATCCTAACCAAACATGTGTTTCAGTCTGCCAAAGCTGATGGCCCTGATTCAACGATTGTTCAACCTTCCGACTGGAACGACACCCACAATATCACCCTCGCAGCCGGCAAAGTTATGGGCCGCGACGCTTCCGCTGGCGGCGCTGTACAAGAGCTTCCGCTGGCCTTTGATGCGACTCTACAGTCGATGGTGCCTCCAAGCGGTACTACGGCGCAGCGCCCGTCTGTCCCTGTTGCGGGCATGCTTCGCTACAATACGACTCTGGCGCAGTTTGAGATTTACCGTAACGGAGCCTGGCAGCCGGTAGGTAGCAGCGCCTACTACAACTCTATCTCTCCTACCAACCCCAAGGCGGGTGATCTATGGTACGACTCCGTAGGCGGGCTCCTGATGACTTATACGGGGGCTGCATGGGTCGCTGCGGTCATCACTTCCGCCGTCGGCCTCTCCATTGTTCAGGCATCTACGCAGGCTGCCGCTCGCACGGCAATGGGTGCTCAGGCTCAGGATGCTGAGCTAGATGCAATTGCAGCTCTCGGAAGCACGGGATTTGTTACGATCACCGGTGCCGGTACGGCCGCATCGCGGAACATGGTTGCCGGTACCGGTATTACGGTCACTAACGGAAACGGTTTCTCTGGTAACCCCACCATCGCGATCAATAGCGCGGCATCCATCACTGGATCAGCCAACTATCCGACAGACGCAGCTGTGAAAACCTATGTGGACGGTCTGACGAGTACATCGGCTATCTTGACCGCGACAGCTGCGCTAACCGCTGGCGGGGTCGGAACTTATGGATTCTTTGATACGGTGCTGGCTGCGACTACCTACGCGCTTGGCGGTACTGTAGCCGGATCGTCATTGATCTGGGCTTCGGTTGGCCCCGGCGGCGAAGATATCTCCGGAAACCCTTCCGGCACTTGGCGGGCTCTATCTGTTAAAAGTAGCGCAGCAGCGAGAGCCGGACTTTTTGTGAGGACTGTCTGATGGAAAACGACGTCAACATCCGCAACTGCAGAGCTATTGTAGATGGACGAATTGACTGCGAAATTGAGCATCCGGTCTTTGGCTGGATACCCTTTACCGCCGATGCAAACGACGTGGAACCACACGGTAGAGCAATCCATGCCGCAGCGCTGGCCATGCTTCTCTCCGGAAAAGCTTAATGCGTACTGATACGGGAATTGAATATGGCCGACGAAACCTCTTGGCATCTGGATAAAAAAGTGCCCATAGCATTCATATTTACCATCATCCTGCAGACCGCCGGAGTCTCGTACTTTATCTCGGGATTAAGCTTTGAGGTCAGCGAGGCCATCAACCATAACACCACGCAAGACAACCGACTGGATGCCTTGACGACTACGACGCAGAGCCAGGCAGTCCTGACAGCTACTGTCACCCAGCAAATCGCTGGGCTGAAGGACACTCTGGAACAGGTACGCGAAGACCAGAAAGAAACAAACTCACTGCTTAGGCAGTCGCTCGGTAAGCAGCCGTAGCGCAACAGTTGAACCGCTTAGTCATAAGTGTTATAGCTTACCTACTGCGGTAACCTTTAGGGGATAACATGACCAGAACTTGGGATGCAGTCAGTGCTGAACGCCTCAAGGGAGTCCACCCCGACCTAGTCACCCTTGCAAATGCCGTACTTCAAAAGGCCCCGTGGCCCCTTCGCGTTACAGAAGGTCTCCGGACGATTGAGCGCCAGAAACAGCTCGTTGCCGGTGGGTTCTCCAAGACTATGAACAGCCGTCATCTTACGGGGCATGCGATTGACATCGTCCCCTACTTCGACGTGAACCACGACGGCAAGATTACAACCGAAGAGATGTATCGGCGCGATGGGTTCAAAATCTTGATCCCAATCGCGAAGCACTGCGCTGATACGCTCAAGATCGAAGTTACTTGGGGCTACGACTGGGGCTGGGATATGCCCCACTGGGAATTGAACCGCCGGGTATATCCGGCTTAGGAGGAACTATGAAGGCTGAAGAAGTTTGGGGCATTATCCGTACTGTTCTCGCTGCCCTTGGCGGCGTTGCTGTCGGTAAAGGCTGGATCGACAATGAGCTGCTCACTGCGATCCTGGGCGGCGGCGGCACGATCTTTATCGCCGTATGGTCGGTTCTGTCTAAGCGGGCAAGTAAGGCAGGGTAATGCTCAGCTTTGCGCTTGCCCTCATACAGGCGGCTTCCGCGCTGTTTCGCTACCTGGAGAGGTCAAACCTTATCCATGAGGGGGAACAGCTGCAAATCGCAAAAGAACTGGAGGCCGCTGCTCGGGCTGCCTCCATCAGCAAAAAGATTCGGGAACAGGTAAATGCGCTATCCAGTACCGAAGTTGACTCTCGTCTTTCTGGTGATTACCGCAAGTAACGGATGCACCCCGACGACTCGGGACGCTTCTTTGCAGTCTATGCCAAGCCTATGCGCCTCGTTTGAGGTCATTCATCCGTCTAGGGAAGATATGTTGACCACAGATACCAAGCGTCAGATCTTGGCACATAACGAAGTTTACCGGGCTATGTGCCCCATTGCCTAAGGTGGTAACATGACAAAAAGCTCTGGTTTTGCAGCGGAATTTGCCAAGCAGCGCGCTGCACTTGGCGCGGGGAAGACGTTTACCTACAACGGTAAGTCATACTCTACCAATCGAGCAGACGACGCCAAGCAACCAAAAGTACCCAAGCAGCCGGCTGCGACCCCGATTAAGCCACCGGCAAAGATATCGGTGAAGACTCTCGGTCCATCGGGTCCGCAGATCGCACAAGACACGATGCGGGCGCTTGGAGTTAAATCTCCGTCCGGCCCAAGCCCCGCTCAGAAGAACCCCTCTCTGGCGACGTACCAACCGTCCGGCGGTGACTTCCGTAAGGGCGGCATGGTTCGTAAGCCCACAGCAAAAGGAAAGAAATGATTATGGGAAGACCTCGTAAAATCGTAGCTGATACCCTCGCCGCAGAAGACGGCGAAATGACCATCGTTGCTCCTCTGACCGAAGAAGAGCTTGATGCTACTGAAGCCGAAGAGCTTATTGAGGAACCCGCCGCAGAAGAAGTTCCGGTCCCGGAGTCGACGCTGCTGGAAATGCAGGCCGGCGCTGCTGCTGTCCGCCGCTACCAGGCCATGGCTGATCTGGCCGCTGCTCAGACTGCCGAATCCAAGGAGTAACTCTAGTGCCGCCATTGAAGCTATCCAATTTTGGCGGCATGATCCCTGCAGTGGACCCTAACCTGCTGCCGGAAAACCAAGCGCAGCGCGCAGATAACGCCTGGGTATATCGCGGGACTGTAGAAGGGTTTCGAGCTCCTGCTCTTGTGCATACCCTCACTGATCCTCTGGCTACAAAAGTTTACCGGATTCCGATCGAATACTATGACAAGGATCACATCCCGGACTCGTACTGGCTTGAGTTCGAGAACACCGATGTCGACGTCATCAGTACACCAGTAGTCAACGATACCTACGACCGCTACTACTGGGCATTCTCCCAGACTGGTGGTGGCGGTGTCCCACAATATAACACGAAAGCTCGGATCGCTGCAGGACAAGCGTCGTTCACGCTAGGCATTCCTCGTCCCAGCTCTGCTCCGCTTGTCACCCGGATTGCCGGGAAATACTTCATCAATGCCTATGGCACGAGCGTAAAGGTGACCCAAGGCACTGGCACGGTCATCTATTACGGCCGTTCTTTTGGGCAGGATAGCGACTCATTTGGCACCGGGGGCGTCAATCCTACCAACCCGTCTCAATACGGCGCCACGCAGGCTATCTCGTCTACCCGCGGCAATATGGATCAGTCTCCGATTGCGTCTGGTAGCTCTACCCCACGCAACCAAGTCTCTGTACTTGGGAAGCATGTCGAGCTTCGGTATGGCACCGTAACTGCTGGCAAGCGCATAACGATTACAGATACCTCGCAGGTAACTCTCGGAACTCCTCCGACGATCGACCCGGTTTACTCTACGCCTATCTACACTGGCAGCGGAGTAGCCGAGACGCGGGCCTATGTATACACCTGGGTAAGCGCCTATGGAGAAGAGGGGCCACCCTCTCTGCCGACCACCTATGACGGCTGGAGCGGAGACCCATGGATCATCCAGCTGACCGCCCCTCTGAGCGGCGATACGACTAACCGCAACCTATCCAAGACGCGCGTATACCGCACCGTCACTGGCGTCGGCGGCTCTACCACGTACTTCTTTGTGGCGGAGCTAGATATCGCCATTACCACCTATACCGACACGACTCCAAGCACTGAAGTCGTCGGCAACAACCTCCTGCAGTCATACTACTACGAGGCTCCTCCTACCGATCTGGAGGGGTTTGCCATGCTCCCCAACGGCATCGTGGCAAGCTGGAGAAAGAACGAGGTATGGTTCTGCGAGCCTTTCCTTCCGCATGCTTGGCCGTCGCCGTACACCATCGCAACAGAGTATCCTATTGTCGGTATGGGAGTGATCGGTCAGTCCCTCATCGTGTGTACTTCTGGCTCACCTTACGCCATTTCAGGCATTAACCCTGCTACAATGTCGATGTCTCGGATTGCTGCCAACGAGCCGTGCATGTCTCGGGGGTCAATCATCTCAACCCCGCAGGGGGTCATGTATGCTTCGCCCAATGGACTTGCCGTAGCAGTCCCCGGAGCTGTCAGCATCATCACGCGAAACATGATCACCAAGGATCTATGGCTAGATCAGACGAGCTATATTTCAGTCCCCACGCTGCGGGCTTCGCTCTTGAACGGCAACTACTATGCTTGGGGTTCTGTTCGCTCTGGCGGGTTCCAAGCCGACACGTTCCAGACAGACTCGTTCGCTCAGACGGACTATACCGGGTCGTATAGGGGCGCCCTTATCGACATTACAAATCCGCGCGTGTCGTGGATCAACCTTACAAACGACACCCCGATATACAATTGCTTCACTGATCAGGTTACCGGAGAGGTACTTCTCATCAAGGACGGCGGTGTGTATTGGCTCGATCTGGCTAAATCACGTACCCACCAACCGTACATCTGGCGGTCCAAGATTTTCGAGTCCGTGAACAAGCGGAACTACGAAGCCATGCGAGTGTACTTCTCTACATTCGATGACACTCCGCCGCTAAGCACTGTGGCAGTTACAAGTCCGACCACGCTCGAATCGAACATGTACGGCATCGTTCGCGTTTACGCAGATAATGTGCTAAGGTATTCCAGAGAGATCAGATCCTCCGGCGAGTTCTTCCGCCTGCCGTCTGGGTTCAAAGCCCAGTATTGGGAAGTGGAGGTTGAAGCCCGGGTAAAACTGATCTCTGTTGAGATGGCTATGACTGCGAAGGATCTTGCTAATGGCTAACTTCTCCTCGATCCCAGACTTTACGACCGACATTGTCAGCATGGCAGCGTCGTTACGTATCATGAAGGATGTTGTCGAGCAGCTTGCCGGCTTGCGTCAGGGGGGTTCTGTAGGTTCGCCCCTGATGTATATCCAGTCCTATGAACCTGTTCAGTCGTACCAGTCCAAGTTCCGGAAAGGGGATCTATGGATCAGTGCCGAGAATGTAAATCCGGCCGGAAGTCAGGTAACCTCTAAAGGTAACCTATACTATTGGACCGGGTACTCATGGCAACAGATCACTTTCGTGGTGTAAATATGATCACCGTAAACAATGCAGAGCATGGATTCAGGATCGCCATGGAGGCGGGCTGCACATTCAACCCTGCTGTTGATCAGGTTATCGCACGCACGGAGGACAACGAACTCTACGGCGGGAACATCTATACTGGCTATACGGGGTCTAGCATCCAGCTCCATACGGCAGGTTTTCGGCCGAACTGGGCTAACCGAGACTTCCTCTGGACGGCGTTTGATTACCCGTTCAACCAGTTGAAATGCACTAAAGTGTTTGGACAGGTTCCAGAGACCAACTCGAAAGCACTTGAAATCGACCTGAAACTTGGGTTTAAGATTGTCGCACGGATTGAAGACGTTTTCCCCGACGGAGCCTGTATCGTTCTAGCTCTCGCCCGCGAAGACTGCCAATGGCTGAAGCTCAAACCTCGCGCTGTAAAACCCGGAATGGAGACTTGAGACATGGGCGGTAAATCAAAAGCACCTGCGCCACCGGATTACACGGCTGTAGCCGCCGCGAGCGAAGCAGCAGCTAAGTACAATTTTCAACTTGGGCAGGATCAGCTGGCCTGGGCCAAGAGCCAATACGCTTCAGACAGCAACATCGTTAAGCAGGTTGTTGATGCATCTCTTAACCGGCAAGCTGTGAGCGATCAGAGCGCTGCATCCGACCGAGCTCGGTACGAGAGGCTGTATCAACCACTCGAAGATCAAGCGATCAACGACGCCAACTCGTATTCTTCGCAGGGTCGCCAAGACTATGAAGCCGGCCGCGCGGGCTCTACAGTCGCACAGCAGTTTGACAGTCAGCGGAAAGCAGCAGCGCAAAACCTTGAGGCCTTTGGTGTCGATCCATCGAGCACTCGTTTTGCTGCCCTGGATGCCAACTCGCATATCCAGCAAGCCGCCGCGACCGCCGGTGCCGAGAACCAAGCTCGCACGCAGACAGATGCTATGGGGCGCGCGCTGCGTTCCGAGGCCATCAACGTTGGTCGGGGCTACCCCGGGCAGATTGCTGGTACTTATGGCACTGCCCTGCAGTCTGGTGCTTCCGCTGCCAACTCTGCGCTAGCGGGCACTGCTTCTGGCGCATCTATTATGGGAACGAATACGCAGTATCAGGGTCTCGCTAACCAAGCCGTTGGCCAGTGGGGCAATACCCTTAACAACAGTTACAACAATCAGTTGAACCAGTTCAACGCCAACCAGCAAGCTAGTTCAGGGATTGGCAGCTTGCTTGGCGCCGGCCTTGGAATGGCAATGAATTTTGCTGAGGGCGGAGCAATCGGTGCGGGGGATGTTGTTCCTCCGTCGGCTTCTCCCTCGCGCGGTGCTGCTATTGACGATGTACCTGCAGCTATCGGGGGCGGTGGAAACGCTCGGATCAACGTTGGCGAGTTCATTGTTCCTCAGGACGTAGTCAACTGGAAGGGCGAGGAGTTTTTCCAGAAGCTTATTGAGGGCTCTCGTAAATCTAAAGTGGAAGCTCCAGCCAAACCAAGCTATGCTCTTCCGAACACGGGTACGCAGAATCCCCAACCTCGCCCCTCTAGCGGCGCCATTCCCACGAGGTAAGCGATGAGCTTTTCGCAAGAAATGAAAGACTTCGTCTCCGGGTGGGGCGCTGTCAATGATATGGTCAACAAGAAGAAAGAGATCGAGCTCCACAAGCAAGAACTTGAGGATATGAAGCAGTATCGCTCCGATACTATTGATCTCCAGAGGCAAGAGCTCGACCTGAAGCGTGAAGCCCAAAGCCGCCGCCTTGCTCTGGCCGGATCAGGATCAACCCGTGCATCTGACAAGGCTGCCGCTGCCGTCGCAGAAGCGGTGCTTAAAGGGGTAGATGTGTCCGGATATACACCAGAGGGTGGGGATACCTCTGGAGGTAACACTGATACAGTGGATACTGCTCCAGATTACCCGGCCGACGCTGCCATCCCTGAAGACCCGGTTTCGATGAATTATCGCGGAGGGATGGTTCAGCGCTTTGCCGCCGGCGGCGTAGTTGATCCTGCTGCAAATGATGGGTTGATCGTACCTAAAGAGGATACCGCTCCGGTAATCCCAAAGCTTCCAGCTAGATCAGCAATCCCTACTCAGCCCGCTACTTCTGCTGCTACAACTGCTGCGCCGCAACAAACTGAAGCTGCTACGGCTGCACCGAAGACGTCGCTCGTACTAGATGCCTCTCTGCAGGCCATGAAAGATGCCGCTCCGTCTCTTATTGCCGATGCCAAAGCTGCTCGTACTGGTACTGGAAACCCAGCAACTGACATTGCTACAAATAAGGGTGGACTCTCTACAGAGGAGTGGCAGGCTGCAGTTAAAGCGATCGACCCCAACGGTGAGATCCCGTCGTACATGCAAGGCGCTGCGGTCCTCGGTTCAACTTATCGGTATTTTGTCGAGCATGGGCAAATGGACAAGGCTCGCAAAATTGCCAAGGCGATCATCATTGCAGACAAGCAAATGACCCAGACCCTGGGCGCACTGGCGGTCAACGCTATCCAGAATGGCAACGAAGACGCTGCGATCAAGCTCATGGGCGACGCGTTCAATCGGTTCCCCACGGGCCACGAGGTCAAAGTTGTCAAACAACCTGACGGTAGTATCGGGTATGTGGTTACCGAAGGGGGTAAGACTGTTCAGCAGGGTTCTCTGAATACTCAGCAATTCTGGCAATTGGCGAACAAGGTACAGGACGGCTCGCTTTATATTCAGCAGATGGGGTCTGTGGCTTCTTCTGGAGGCCAGAAACAGGGCGGCAGCTACGCCGAGTCTCTGCAAGCTGTATCTGATGCGGCAGCGCAAACTCGTGCTGCAAAGCAGCAATACGATGCCATTACTACAGAAGGCGCCAATGGCGATGCTGAAGCCGCTTTGAAGGCCTGGCGGGAAGCAGATGTAGCCGAGCGCGCTGCCAAAGCCGCTGCCCTCAAAGCTGGCCGCCAGACCTACACTGAAAAAACCAATGTAACCACCGCAGATGCGGAGCTGATGCGGTCTATTCAGAGCGCAGCCGAGTCGAAGAGTCAGGCTGTACCGGCAGCCCCCTCTGGTGAGACTGCCAGCGCCAGCGCTGATGGCGGTCAGGGGTGGGGCGAGTGGGCACTCAATAGAGCTACGTCTATTACAAACCCGGTAGCTGCTGCCATCAATGCGGTCGAAGACGCTAAATCTGTGTACAATTACCTTGGCGGTAACCAGCCCACGTCAGCGATCCCTGATGGTCAATCGGCAGCACAGCCCCAAACGCAGCAGCAAACGCAGCAGCAAGATGCGCCGCAGATCAACGAGATTGTCCCCTACCAAGGAAAGAACTACCGTTTCCTTGGCGGAGACCCCTCTAACCCTGATAGCTGGGAAGCTGTTCCATGAGTGAAGGTCCGTGGGTTAAGTATGGTCAGGCGGCTCAGGATGCGCCAGCGCCTGAAGCCAGTGGACCGTGGGAGTCTTATAAGACCTCAGATAAGGCACAACCTGATAAACCGATGTCTCTTCTGGAGGAAGCATCCGTTCCGTTCAGGAGCGCCGCCGCCGGTTTAAACTCAGTCAATGAGGGTGTGTACAATATCGCCTCTACTGCGGCAGCGGCTCTAGGGTCTAAAGGTCAGGGATCTTGGACCGATTACTTTCGCCAGCAAGCAGATGCTAGCCATGCATTGAGCGATAAGATCGAAGGGAAAAAAGCTGATAGCTGGCTTGGGCAGCAGATCCAGAGTTCATTCAGGTCAGTCGGCATGGCGGCGCCCGGTATTGCCTCTGCAATTCTGGCTCCTGAAGTAGCAGGACCTGCAGCGCTTTATACGTCCATAGCCCCCGGCGCTATTGTGCAGGGAGGCGACTCTGTACGGAAAGCTACAGATGAGGGTGCAAGCCCACTTCACGCCCTTATTTACGGCTTTACTGATGCTGCTGCTGAAGTTGCCTTCGAAAGACTTCCCCTGACTAAGCTCTTGAAGGATGTCCAAGAAGGTACTGGCATCGGCAAGACGCTGCTTCATCAGATCATTACGGAAGTACCTTCTGAGGTAGCCACTACGCTATTTCAGAACCTGAATGAGTACACTTCGCTACACCCTGATAAGTCGTTCATGGACTTCTTGAAGGAACAACCTGCTGCTATACGTGATACTGTTGTCCAGACACTGATTATGTCTGGTACGATGACTGGCGGCGCTAAGGCAGTTCAGCATGTGGCCGGTAAATTCGGCGCTGAACAGATCCCCGAGACTGGCCCTGACAAAGCTCAGGCAGATGCACTAGCTGCTACGCCTATCGCTACGCCGAATGCCAAGCCTGCTACCGGCGTCCAGATGTCTCCGGAAGTCGCCGCTGCATTGGCGGCTGTACGGGCTAAACGCGAAAATCCCAAAGCCCCGGTTACCGAGCAGGGTAATGCACCCGCTACCGAAGCACCCGCTACCGAAGCACCCGCTACCGAAGCACCCGCTACCGAAGCACCCGCTACCGAAGCACCCGCTACCGAAGCACCCGCTACCGAAGCACCCACTGACCAGAATGCTTCTGGGGATACCCAAGAGACAGTACCGGAGACGCCGGATACTCTGGCGGAGCAAAACAAGTCTTTGCTCGACCCTGCCAGTTCTCGGAGAGCTGTGTACATCCCTGCGGAGACAATCGCTCAGGGCAACGTGGATCTTCCGACGGGAGCTAGGATTGCATCCTACCGCACCCCCGATGGCGGATTAATCTTCTGGAACCGAAAGAAAATCGACTTGGGCGCAAGGGCTATTGCCGCGTTCTACAAAGATGGCTCGTTGGGTAAACTCCTGGGACTCGGCGACTTCACCAAGGCAGACGTGGCACAGAGCGCTGCGCAGGGTAATACCCCTGTCGCCGTCACGGAACGTACCCCCAATGGTACGGAGGTTAAGGCGGCTGCAGGGACGACTGAAACCGCGCCGGACCAACTGGCAGCACTGACTGCTCAGAAGGACGCCGGCAATACGGTGCAGGTGGAGTCCCCGGCTGCGGTATTGAATGCGCGCGTGGCTAATCAGGACATCACGGCAAATGTGGATACCCCACCGGTATCTAACGGCTCTGTGCTATCTAAGATGACACCAGAACAAATTGCAGCAATCGAGGCTAGGTCTTCTAAACCGGCGACGGTAGCACCTGTTGCCAATGCGCCTGTGCAGGGACCTGTCTCTACTCCTGCACAAGCCCCTATCCCGCTTGTAGAAGAGCAGAAACCTGCAGAGATGTCGCTGCCGGTAGAAACACCTAAAGCAGAGGAACCTAAGGTAGTCGTTACCCCCGAGGGTAAGCGTCAGATTTTTCTGCCTACTTCGCAGGAGACTACAGATCTCATGGAT
>Ga0228698_1000507_pt1 | contig 28830 bp, 23 predicted proteins | sample McNCre117_Aug_MG_FD_178015 | JGI IMG/M metagenome (GOLD analysis project Ga0228698, IMG submission 178015) | Freshwater microbial communities from McNutts Creek, Athens, Georgia, United States - 1-17_Aug_MG | ecosystem: Environmental > Aquatic > Freshwater > Creek | place: USA: Georgia...
CACCGCCCCCTGCGCGGTGGACTTCTCCAAACGATCTATGGGAATGTTGAGCCGGACCTTGTAATCCGCATTGCCACTGGCCACGGTTTGGGCCAGCGAGTGTTCCAGCCACCCGCCAATCGGCGAGGTGTTCACGAATGCCAGCGCATCCGCCAGCGCCCCGCGCGCCTCTGCAGTGACCGCCACCACGGGTGCGTCATAGAGCTTGCTGATCGCCACATCGGTCTTGTTGAATGGCACGCCGGCACCCTGCGCCACCACGCCCCGGGCGGACTTGATCTGCAGACTGTCGCGGTCCAGCACCAGCTCGCCGGAACCCTGGGTCAGCACCGGCCAAAGCGCGCTGTCTTTGGGCATCACCGACGCCGGTGCGTAGGCATAGCTGGCGTTCTTGAAGTCGCCCGCAATCCGAAACTCGCCCAGCTTGGCCGTCGCAAACGGGAACTTGTCCAGGTCGCCCTTGACCTTGAAGCGGACCCGGCCGCCTTCGCCAGCCAGCAAGGCCTGCGCCAGATAGTCGCGGGCTACCTTGTTCATCACCGTCGGCAAATAGCGCGGTATCGATGCCATATTTACCCGGCTCAACGTGCCTTGCAAATCCAGTACGCCGGGGAAACGCAAATCGGACGGCCCGCCCCTTGGCACCGGCGCGGTCTGCCACTTGATTTGGGCTTCGCCTTGGCCATCGACATTGGCAAAACGCACTTTGCTGGCATCCACCATCACGCGCTGACCGTCCAGCTTCCATTGCACGTCACCGCTCAGTTCATCAAAAGGCACCACGGTTTGCTCGAACACGCCGGGAAAGTCGATGTTTCCGTCTTTCAGCGTCACGTTGGCGCGGCCGCCGCTTTGTGTCAGATCGAAATCCACTGTCGCACCGTGCACACCGGGGATGCCCAAGGTGCCCCGGGGCTGCGAAGCCAGTGCGAGTTGGGTCACGCGGCCCTTGGCTGAGAACGACCTCGGTTGGGATAAATCGCCCTGCCATGCGGCTTCCAGAGTCTCCACCAGTCCGCTGGGGGCCAGTCGCAGCTGCGCATTGCGCACCGCCTCATCCAGGGGCAGGCGGCTGGCGATTTCGCTCAAGGCCGCGAGATCCAGCCGGTCGGCACTCAACTTGCCTTGCACGGGCTGCTGGCCCTGCGCATTCAACAAAGTAAGCTGAACATTGCCACCGGGCCAGTGCAGCCCGTCCCGGGTATCAAACGCCAGCGCCTGCGTGGTGAATTCAAAACCATCCTTGAGCTGCCTGCCGCCCAACCGCCCTGTCACACGCTCCAGCTCCAGCGCATCCAAATCCGGTGCCAGTTTCACCTTGACCGCCTGCAAGGCCAAATCGGCAGTTGCGCCCGTCATGCGGGCGCGCTCCACATCAAGCCAGGCGCGGGCACTGCCAGCCCCCTCGCGCAAATCAACCCCAAGGTCCACGTAATGGCGTAGCCGGGCCAGATCCACTTGGGTGGCCTGTGCATAGATTTGTCCGACCCAATTGCGCCAATCGCCGGCATGGTTGAAAAAGAGTGACTGCTTGAAGCGGGCAATCACCGAAAGCCGGGTGCCCCATCCAGCCGGCGGATCGGCATCCATGCGCAGGGAATGCACCTTGTGCTTGTTGCGCAAGACCACGTCAACATCGCTGAGTTCCAGCACCGGTTGCTGGCGCATCTCATCGGTCCAGCGCACCTTGCCGTGGCGCACTACCAGCTCGTTTTGAGAAAACACCCAGTCGCTGGCGCTGCTGCTATCGGTGCTGCTGTCGGGCAAAGCAAAACCGGCGATCCAGAACCGCCCGTCGGCCGTACGGCGCACTGCCAGTTCGGGCCCTTCGATGTAGAGCTGCTCAAAACCCAGCCCCAGCGCGGAGCGCGGAGACAGCGCCGCCAACACCGAAGGCAGCCGCAGCGCCTCGCGTCCGTTGGCATCCAGAAACTGGACTTCGCGCAATTCCACCGAGGGGATTAGCCCATTGGAGCGGGCCACGATGTCTTGCATGTGCACCACAACCCCCAGACGCCGGCTGGCTTGTTGTTCCAGCCACGGGCGGAACTCACCGATTCGCGGCACAATTAAAAAATGCAATGCCCCCCAAGCCAGGCCTAAAGTGACCCAGGCCGCCAGCAGACTCCACAGCGCCCAGCGCGTGAACGCCGAAAAGCCTCTGAGCCATAAAGAAGGGGCTGCATGCAGTTGCGCCATTAATACGTCTTCACCATGTCAGGAATTATGACCCGCAGACCAGACGCTACGGACGCCGCCACCGGGTCCGCCTATCCCCGCTTTGGGCAGCGCGTGCGGCGCCGGTACGAGCGCCAAATGGCCCTGCTGTCGCAGGGCCTACCGGACCGGGCGGCGATGCAGCAGGTGTTCGATCAACTGCGCATGGACGGACTCGATGTGGGTGCTGCATTGCGTGCAACGCGGCATTTGGTGATGGAGCGGTTGCTGGTGCAAGACTGCGAGGCCGGGTGCGAACTCTCCGGAATCACCGGCAGCGTGACGACCCTGGCCGAATGGGCCATGGACCTCGCCTTCGAAGAAAGCCGGCGTGTTCTGGTGGACATTCATGGCATACCCAGCGGTGACAAAGGCGAGGTCGCGCAACTCTGCATCATCGGCATGGGCAAGCTCGGCGCGCGCGAGTTGAATGTCTCCAGTGACATCGACCTGATCTACGTTTACGACCACGACGGCGAGACCACCGGCAACGCCCAAGGGCGCAGCAAAATTTCCAATCAGGAGTTTTTTGCCAAACAGATACGCGCCATGTACGCGCTGGTCGGCGACAGCACCGACCACGGTTTTGTGTTTCGCGTGGATCTGGCATTGCGGCCCAATGGCAATTCCGGCCCGCCGGCCGTATCACTGGCTGCGCTGGAAGAGTACTTTCAGGTTCAGGGACGTGAGTGGGAGCGCTTTGCCTGGCTCAAGAGCCGCGTGATTGCGCCGAGTGCTGCGATTCAGTCCGGCTGCGCACAGGCTTTGCGCGGCATCGTGGTGCCTTTTGTGTTTCGGCGGTATCTGGACTACAACGTGTTCGACTCCTTGCGCGTGTTGCACCGCCAGATCCGCGAACATGCCAACAAACGCAGTGCCGGGCATCCCGAACGCGGCAATGACGTCAAGCTTTCGCGGGGCGGCATTCGCGAAATTGAATTCACAGTGCAATTGCTGCAAGTCGTGCGCGGCGGGCAGTTCCCCGAGCTGCGTACCCGCCCCACGCTCAGCGCCTTGCAGCGGGTCAGCAAAGCCGGCCTGATGACCCCGAGCGCGGCAAACCAATTTGCCGCGGCCTACGATTTCTTGCGCCGCGTCGAGCACCGCATCCAATATCTGGACGACCAGCAAACGCACGTATTGCCCACTGCCGATGCCGATTTGTTGTGGATCGCGCAGACGATGGGGTTTAACGATGTCTGCCCGTTTTTGTCGGCGCTGGATGCGCACCGCGAATTTGTCGCGCAGGAGTTCGACTCCCTTCTGGGCGGCGCCCAACCTGAATGCAAAGGTTGCAGCGGCAAGGCCACGCCGCCTGATGCAAGTGACTTTGACGTTTTGCTGACCGCGGCACAAGGCAAGTTCCGCGACCGCCTGTCGAGCTGGCAATCGCATCCGCGCGTGCTGGCTTTGCGCGAAGAGTCGCGCAACCGTCTGGGCAAGCTGATTTTGCGCACCGCGCAGTGGGTGTCGGAAGGGCGTGTAAGCGAAGACGCGGCCGTGCGGTTGTCCGACTGGATTGAGCCGCTGCTGCGTCGGGAAAGCTACCTCGCCTTGCTGCTGGAGCGCCCCAATGTGCACGAACGCCTGCTGCGCATGCTGGGTGCGGCCAAATGGCCAGCGCGTTATTTGCTGCAGCACCCCGGCGTGATCGACGAACTGGCCGGAAGTGCCATGCTGGAAGAACGCTTTGACGTTGCGGAGTTCGAACTCGAACTGGAAAACCGCCGTGCCGCACTGGCAGCCAGCGGTGAAGACGACGACGAAGCCCTGCTCAATTTGCTGCGACGTGCCCACCACGCCGAGGTTTTTCGCACGCTGGCCCGCGACGTGGAAGGCTGCATTACCGTGGAGCAAGTGGCCGATGACCTGAGCGCACTGGCCGATTGCATGCTGCGCACCACCACCCGTTGGTGTTGGGAGCGCCTGAAGAACCGCCACCGCGACGAACACCACTTCGGCATCATTGCCTACGGAAAACTGGGCGGCAAAGAGTTGGGCTATGGAAGTGACCTGGACATCGTGTTCGTCTACGACGACGAAGACGACCGTGCGATGGAAGTCTATGGTGCGCTGGTTCGCAAGCTGATCAACTGGCTCACCGTGAAGACCGGTGAGGGCGACCTGTATGAAATCGACACCGCACTGCGCCCCAACGGCAACTCTGGCATGCTGGTCACCAGCCTCACGTCTTACGCCAACTACCAGGAACAGCGCGGCAGCAACACCGCCTGGACATGGGAACACCAGGCGATGACGCGCGCCCGCTGCGTGCTGGGCGAGGCCTCGCTGCACCAGCGTTTTGACGCAGTGCGAGAAGCCGTGCTGGGCACCGCCCGCGAGGTGGAAGCCCTGCGCAAGGAAATCATGGACATGCGCGCCAAGGTGCGCAGCGCGCATACCGTGCGGGGTGAGCAATTTGACGTCAAGCACAGCCCGGGCGGCATGGTTGATATCGAATTTGTGGTGCAATTTCTGGTGTTGTCCGAAAGCGTGCATCACCCCGAATTGCGCGCCAATGTCGGCAACATCGCATTGCTGCAGCGCGCACAGACCTGTGGTCTCTTGCCAGCCCCCCTGGGTGACAACGCGGCACAGGCGTACCGTGCCTTGCGCCAAATTCAGCACCGCGCCCGCTTGAACGAGGAACCCACGCAACTGGAAGTTTCAGCCGTGTCCGCCCAACGCGATGCCGGCTTGGCCCTGTGGAGCGCAGTGTTCGGCTAAGGCGCCCATCCCCGCCTGATCCAGCCGCGAGCAAGCCCGCGGCGGCTCGACCCTACCCCGAGTCAGCCCCAAAAAAGCTACCGGGCCCGAATCTTGTTCACCAGTTGGGTAGTCGAATACCCCTGCACAAACGGCAGCGCCAGCGCATGCCCGCCCCAACTCTCCACCAGTCGGGTTTCCGGCAACTTGGACATGTCGTAGTCCCCACCCTTCACCAGAATGTCCGGCCGGATCTCGCCAATGATCTCCTGCGGCGTGTCCTCGTCAAACCAGGTCACCAGGCTCACTGACTCCTGAGACGCCATCACGATGGCGCGGTCGGCGTCCTTGTTCAACGGGCGGTCATCGCCCTTGCCCAGGCGCTTGACCGACGCATCGGTGTTGAGTGCCACGATCAGGCTGCCGCCCAGTGCACGCGCCTGCGCCAGGTACACCACATGGCCTCGGTGCAGCACGTCAAACACGCCGTTGGTGAACACCCAGGGGCGGGGCAATGCGGTGAGCGCAACGGCCAGATCATCGCGTTGGCGGATTTTTTGCAAAAAGGCGGGCGGGGGTGTTTGGGCTTCCATGCGGCGAATGCTAGCAGGGCTTTAAGCGGGCGGTTTGCCTCTTATTTCCAAGGGTATTGCCACAGCCAACGGGCATAATTCTTGATCGTTATGAATCTCATCCCAGTAGAAATTGACTCGATCCGCATCGGGTACCCATTGCCTTGCGACCTCGTCGACCAGGACGGGATTCTGCTGGCACGCAAGTCATTCGTGGTTGCGGCGAAGAGCGATCTGGAGATGTTTTACAACCGCAACGGCGGCCTGTTCATAGACGGGGTGGATGCCGAGGCATTGCGAAAAGCCTATCTGGATCAGCTCCAGACCATGATGCGCAAGGACAAGTCCATCGGCGAGATTGCCGGCTCCAAGCTGATGGTCGACAAGGCGACCAAACGGTCGGTGGACACCGACGACAAGGTGGACTGGCGCGACCTGCAGGTGGAAACACACCTGCTTTTGCGAGACCCCCATCGCGAACATTTCAAAGAACGTCTGGACCATGTGCAACAGGTTTTGGGCCGTGAGATGGAGCGCAACCCGAATGGCGTGTTGTTTGCCCTGATTCATCTGTCCGCCTCCGAGACCGAGATGTACAGCGCGACCCACTCCATGTTGGTGAGCGTGATGTGCAGTCTGGCAGCGTCCGAGGTGTTGAACTGGCCGGAGCCTGTGGTTTCCCTATTGCGCAAAGCGGCGCTGACAATGAACGTTTCGATGTCCGAATTGCAGGACAGGCTGACCTCGCAAAAGCGTCCACCTGATGAATCGCAGCAAGCGCAAATTGATGTGCATGCCCAGCAATCGGTCGCCATCCTGCAGTCCATCGGCATCACCGATGCCATTTGGCTGGAGGCCGTTGCCTCGCACCACGCGCAGGTACCTGGGGCTTTGCGTACCAAAACCCCGGCTCAGCGCCTGGCCCGACTGATTCAGCGGGCCGATATGTTTGCGGCCCGCCTGTCACCCCGACTGTCTCGTCCGCCAGTCTCTCCGGCCGTGGCGATGCAGGCCTGCTACTTTGACGAGAACAAGGCGGTGGATGAAGCGGGTGCGGCGCTCATCAAGGCCGTGGGCATTTACCAGCCGGGCTCCTATGTGCGGCTCACCTCGGATGAGGTGGGTGTGGTGGTGCGCCGGGGCGCCAATACCAGCTCACCACGGGTTGCGGTGGTGCTTAACCGCAGCGGCATGCCCACCGCCGAGCACCCGGTGCGCGACACCACCCAGCGCGACTACCGCGTGGTCGCCAGCGTCCCGCACAGCGACGTCAAAGTGAAGATCCACCTGGACCGCTTCCTGCCCTTCACCCAAACCAGCCTTTCTGACCGGCCCTGGTAATTACCGGGTTTCCCCCCGATTTCCCGCGTTCTCAATAGCCAGCATGGCCGGCCTGGCAAGTGCCACGTTGCGCACGTCGTTTAGCGCCTATTTCCACACCACGAACAAGGACTTTATACCGATCGATTCGATTTATTACCAATCAGTCACAAAATAACTGAAAGGTATAAATCACATGAAAATTGCAATCATCGGTTCCGGCATCTCCGGTTTGGCAGCGGCCCACGCATTGCGCGATCAGGCGGCAATCACGCTTTTTGAGGCTGGCAGCTACTTTGGCGGCCATACCCACACGGTGGACGTCACCCTGCCCGGCCAGGCGGGACCCATCACCCACGGCGTGGACACCGGTTTTTTGGTGTTTAACGAGCGCACCTACCCCAAGCTGATCGCGCTGTTTTCCGAGTTGGGCGTGGAAACAGCCAAGTCGGACATGTCTTTTTCGGTGCAAGTGCCGCAAGGCGGCGGCTCTGCGCTGGAGTGGAGCGGATCTTCTCTGGACACGGTCTTTGCGCAACGCCGCAACCTGCTGCGCCCTCGCTTCTGGAAGATGCTGCGCGAAGTGATTCGCTTCAACGCCCTGGCCACCCGCATCGCCGAAAGCGGCGCCGAAATCGAATGGGTGCAACCCTTGTCGGACTTCTTGCGGCAGCACGCGTTCAGCGCCGAATTCCGTGACTGGTATTTCCTGCCCATGCTGGGTTGCATCTGGAGCTGCCCGACGGACCAGATGCTGCAGTTCCCGGTGTCCACCATGATCCGCTTCTGCCACAACCACGGGCTGATTCAGGTCAGCAACCGCCCCCAATGGTGGACGGTGACCGGCGGCGCGCGCCACTATGTCGAAAAAATCGTGGCCGGCATTGCCGACAAGCGCCTGAACACCCCCGTCACCAGCATCCGGCGCGACCGCAGCGGCGTGTGGATCAACGCCAACGGGCAAACCGAACACTTTGACAAAGTGGTGCTGGCCTGCCACTCCAATCAATCCCTCCAACTGCTGGAAGACGCGAGCCTGTCCGAACGCAGCACCTTGGGCGCCATCCGCTACCAGCCCAACCGCGCCGTGCTGCACACCGACACATCGGTGCTGCCACGGGCCCGCCGCGCCTGGGCGTCGTGGAATTACGAACGCGCTGCCGACAACGCGCAAGAGCAATCCCGCGTGTGCCTGCACTACCTGCTCAACATGCTGCAACCCTTGCCGTTTCAGCAAAGCGTGGTGGTCTCGCTCAACCCGGTGAAAGAAATTGCGCAGCAGCATGTGATTGGCAGCTACGACTACGAGCACCCGGTTTTTGACCTTGCCGCCATCCGGGCGCAAAAGCAGGTGCCCGCCTTGCAGGGCCAGCAAAACACCTATTTCTGTGGCGCTTGGACCGGCTACGGTTTTCATGAAGACGGACTGGCCTCGGGCCTGGATGTGGCGCGCCGCGTTCAGTTGTCCACGTCCTTTTCCGAACGCCTCGCTGCGTGATGGCAAACGCCATGCCTGCCCACGCACCCTCTGCAGCGCAGCCCAGGGCGGCCAACGCACAGATTGGCTTTGGCCAGGTACGCCACCGCAGGCTCAAACCCGTGGGCAACGCCTTTGCCTATGCGACCTACTTTTTGATGTTGCCCATGCGCAGCCTGCAAGCGCAGGGCCCCGGTGCACTGGCACGCAACCGGTTTGCCGCATTGGCCTTTTACGACCAGGACCATGGTGATGGCCGCAGTATTGAACAAGGCGGTGCCCTGGGCTGGCTGGATGCCTTGTTGCATGCCGAAGGGATTGACGACGCCACGGGTGAAGTCTGGCTGCACTGCTATCCGCGCGTGCTCGGATTTACCTTCAAACCCGTGAGCTTCTGGTACTGCCACAGTGCGGATAACCGCCTGCGCGCCATCGTGGTCGAAGTGAACAACACCTTTGGCGAGCGCCATTGCTACCTGCTGGACCGCCCCGCGTATGGCAAGGAGCTACGTGCCGACAAGGTGTTCCATGTGTCTCCGTTTTGCCCGGTGGAAGGCAGCTACCGTTTTCGCTTCATGCTCACGCCCGACCTGCTGCGAACCGTGGCGCGTATTGACTACGACGATGCCGAAGGCCCTCTGATTGAAACCAGCGTCAGCGGCACGCTGCAGCCTTTGACGGCGGCCAGCGCGCGCCGGGCCGTATGGCGCTATCCGGCCATGACGCTGGGCGTTGTGGCCCGCATCCACTGGCAGGCACTCAAGCTTTTCTTCAAGCGCGCACCTTTTTTTGGCAAGCCCGCATTGCCCGCGCATTTTCTGACCCGCTCAAACACCCCCTTTGATATGGAGCGCACCACACCATGAATACCAAGACACTTCGTTCCGCCACGGCCAACGGCTTCGCATTGCCCCAAGGCACCCCCGCCGCTGCGCGCACGGTATTCAAATTGCTGACCCGGCTGCAACATGGCAGCCTGACCGTGCAATTGCCCGATGGCAGCATGCAGCGTTTCGGTGGTGACGCCATGCCCCACGCCACACTGGCACTGCACAACTGGAACGCGTGCAGCGCCGCGCTCAAATCCGGCGACATCGGATTTGCCGAAAGCTACATCGCCGGCGACTGGAGCACCCCCAACGTGACGGAGCTGCTGCGCGTGCTCATCAAGAACCGCCAGCAGGTAGAAGACGTGATTTATGGCAGCTGGGCCGGACGCCTTTTCTACCGCATCAAACACCTGCTTCACCGCAACACGCGCGCCAACAGCCAGAAAAACATCCATGCCCACTACGACCTGGGCAATTGCTTTTACAGCCTGTGGCTGGACTCCACCATGAACTACTCCAGCGCACTGTTCAACGGCGACATGGCGCAGCCCATGGAAGCCGCGCAGTTCGCCAAGGTACGGCGTGCGCTGCAAGAGGCGGGTGTTCAAAAAGGTGACCGCGTGCTGGAAATCGGTTGCGGCTGGGGCGCACTGGCCGAAATGGCCACCACTGAAATGCAGGCCCACGTCACTGGCGTGACCCTGAGCACCGAACAACTTGACTTTGCCAAAGCCCGCATGGAGCGGCTCGGCGTCGCCCACCAGGCGGACCTGCGTTTGCAGGATTACCGCGACATCAGTGACGCGCCTTTTGACGCCATCTGCTCGATTGAAATGGTGGAGGCGGTGGGGCGCGAATACTGGCCGACCTACTTTGCAACCGTGTCAAAACTGCTCAAACCCGGCGGGCAGGCCTGCATCCAGAGCATTGTGATCGACGACGCTTTTTATGAGCGCTACATCCAGTCCACCGACTTTATCCAGCAATACATATTCCCCGGCGGTTGCCTGCCCTGCCCGCGCGTGTTCAAGGAACAGGCCGAGGCCGCAGGTCTGGAGGTGGTGAAAAGCTTTGCCTTTGGTGCCGACTATGCCGAGACACTGCGCCGCTGGCGCGACCAGTTCCTGGCGCAGCGCCAGGCGGTACTGGCGAATGGCTTTGATGAGCGGTTTGTGCGCATCTGGGAGTTTTATCTGGCGTACTGCGAAGCCGCCTTCGATGAACGCAATATCGACGTGATGCAGTACACGCTGCGCAAGCCGCAGGTCTGAAAAACGCAACCAGCGCCGCCGCAGAATGACCCCGCAAAGCCCATCCCCCACGCGCCTCTCGCGCCGCACGGCGCTGCGTCTGGCCGTGCCCTTTGCCTGCGCAATGTATGGCGGTCTGCGTCCTGCCACGGTCCATGCCCAAAGTGGCACTGCGACCGAACAGAGCGCGCCATTGCCTGTCGGATTGCCTGCCGAATTGCTGGCGGAGGCCCCGGCCTTGCGCGCGCTCGGCAATGCGCGGATGCGCTTTTTCGGGTTGGACATCTACGATGCGCGGCTGTGGGTGGGGCCCGATTTCAAACCCGCCACTTATTGGCAGTCAGCCTTTGCGCTTGAGCTCAACTACTTTCGATCTCTCAGTGGCAAGGCCATTGCATCGCGCTCTTTGAAAGAGATGCAGCGCCAGGGCGCCATGACTTCCACGCAAGAGACGGTCTGGCTGAATGGCATGGAGCTGGCCTTTCCCGATGTGCGCGCGGGGGACCGCATCGTGGGTGCGCACACCCCGGGCGCTGGGGCGCGTTTCTGGTTCAACGGCCAGCCCCGTCCGGCGGTGAAGGACGCCGAGTTCAGCCGCCAGTTTTTTGGTATCTGGCTGGCTGACGCCACCAGCGAGCCCAAGCTGCGCACCCAAATGCTCGGTCAGTCCAGCCCATGACCACCGCCCTGCGCACGCCCTTGCCCAGTCCGCTCGATGCAAGCACTGGACAGTCGCACCTGCACTGGCTGGACGGCTTGCGTTACGGACTGATGGGTTTGCCGCTGGCGTTTGTAGCGCTGCCTTTGTATGTGGTGCTGCCCAACTATTACGCACGCAACTTCGCCCTGCCCATGGCCACAGTGGGCGCCTTGCTGCTGGGTGCGCGCCTGTTGGATGCCGTGATCGACCCGCTTCTGGGGCGCTGGAGTGACCGCTTGTACCGCGCCGGCGGACATGCGGTATTGCGCTGGGGCGCGGTGGCGGCGATCGCACTGGCCGCCGGATTTGCACTGTTGTTCTCGCCGCAGGTTGAAGGCGCCGACGCGCTACTGCTTTGGGTTTTGGGAAGTCTGGTGTTGACTTACACGGCATACAGCGCGCTGACCATCCTGCACCAGGCCTGGGGTGCGATGTTGGGGCAAGACGATGCGCAAAGAGGGCGCGTGGTCGCTTGGCGTGAGGGCTGCGGCTTGGCCGGCGTCGTCACAGCCTCCCTGCTTCCGTTTGCGTTGGGCATGGGCGGCAGCGCGACCGTGTTTGCAGTGATGCTGGCTGCTGCCTGGTGGGCCTGGTCGCAGGCACCGCGCCCGCCTGGACCTTCACAAATCAGTGCACGTGCGCAACCTGGCGGTGCGTCGCTGTATCTGCCATGGCGGCGTGCGCCGTTCCGTGGGCTGATGGCGGTGTTCATGGTCAACGGCATTGCCAGTGCCATTCCTGCAACCTTGCTGCTGTTCTTTGTACAAGACCGCCTGCAGGCACCGGCCGACTGGCAGCCTGCCTTTCTGGGCATCTATTTCTTGAGCGCCGCGCTGGCATTGCCCCTGTGGACGCGTGTGGTGCCGCAATGGGGCCTGGCGCCCACGTGGGGCGTGGGCATGTTGCTTTCGGTTGCGGTATTTGCATTTGCCGCCCAACTCAGCGCGGGCGATGCAGCAGCCTTCATGGTGGTTTGTGCATTGTCTGGTGCCGCCTTGGGGACCGACCTGGCCTTGCCCGCCGCCCTCTTGGCAAAAGTCATTGCCCAAAGCGGCGACAGCGGGTCGGCCGAGGGCGCTTACTTTGGTTGGTGGAACTTTGCGACCAAACTCAATCTGGCCTTGGCCGCCGGCCTGACGCTGCCTGCATTGCAAGCCCTGGGCTACACGCCGGGCGCGCAAAGCGGGGCTGCCCTGCAGGCGCTGACCATGGCCTATTGCATGCTGCCCTGCGCACTCAAACTTCTGGCAGCCGCGCTGCTTTATCGCTTCATCACCCGGGAAACACCATGAAAAGACGCCTCCTGTTGGCCGCCATCTCCAGCGCTGCCGCGCTCACGCTGGGTGGCTGCGCTTCCCAACAGCTTGAAACCTATGCCCAGGAGAAGCCGGTGCTGGACTTGCCGCAGTACTTCAACGGCACACTGGACGCCTACGGTGTGTTCACCGACCGCTCCGGTGCGGTCGTCAAGCGCTTTACGGTGGTCATGGTCTGTCAATGGATGGGCAACGAAGGCACTTTGGATGAGGACTTCACTTACTCCGACGGCAGCAAACAAAAACGGGTGTGGCACCTGACCCGGCAGGCAGACGGGCGTTTCACCGGACGGGCGGACGACGTGGTGGGGCAGGCCGTGGGCGAAAGCCGGGGCAACGCGTTTCACTGGAGCTACACCCTGAGCTTGCCGGTGGACGGCCGGGTATACGAGGTGCAGTTTGATGACTGGATGTACCTGATGAACGACCGCGTGATGCTGAACAAGGCAACGATGAGCAAGTTCGGCATTCGGCTCGGTGAAGTCACACTGTCCTTTTTCAAGCGCTGAAGCCATGTCTCTTTTTGGCAGCTCCAACCCACCCCTGAGGGATTGGCAAGGCAAGACGGTGTGGATCATCGGAGCCAGCACCGGCATTGGTGCGGCCACCGCCCACGCGCTGCACGCCAAGGGCGCGCATGTGATTGTCTCGGCACGCAACCTGGACATGTTGCGCGCCTTCGCCCATCGGCACCCCGGCGCGCAGGCATTGGTGCTGGATGCCTGTGACCGCGTTGCCGTGCAGCAGGCCGCGGCGCAGGTGCTGGCGCAGGGAAAGGTGGACTGCGTGATGTACTGCGCCGGTTACTACAAACCCATGCGCGGCTTTGCACTGGACGTGGATGACGCGCTGCGCCACATGGGGGTGAACTACCACGGAGCGCTGTATCTGCTGGAAGCGGTGCTGCCGCATCTGGTCGCCCAAGGCAACGCACACATCAGCCTGGTGGGCAGCGTGGCGGGCTATCGAGGCTTACCCAACAGCTTCGCCTATGGGCCCAGCAAGGCGGCGCTGATTCACTTGGCCGAAGCCCTCCATCTGGACCTGAAGAGTCGCCATGTGGCCGTATCGCTGGTCAATCCGGGTTTTGTTGAAACGCCGCTGACCGCCCAGAATCAGTTCAAAATGCCGGCCCTGCTCACGCCCGCCCAGGCGGCAGAAGCCATATTGCAAGGGTGGGCCGCCGGCAAATTTGAAATTCATTTTCCGAAGCGGTTTACGCTCTGGCTGCATGTGCTGCGACTGCTGCCATACCGCCTGTATTTTTCGATCGTCAACAAGGTAACCGCGTAATGCAACCCCAAACCCTTGCGGACTGCACTGAAGCCGCCGTGCGCCTGGCTGCTTTTTTTGAGGCCTTGACGCCCCAGAGCGTGGCCGAGGTCCGCACGCTTTATGCGCCCGACGCACGCTTTAAAGACCCCTTCAATGATGTGCGGGGGGTGCCCGCCATTGAGCACATCTTTGCGCACATGTTCGAATCTCTGGAGCAGCCGCGCTTTGTCGTGACGCAGAGCGTGGTGCAAGGAATGCAATGCTTCATGACCTGGGAGTTTCACTTTGCGTTTCAACGCTTCGCCAAGGGGGAGCAGCAAATCATTTTGGGTGCGACGCACCTTGAATTCTCAGCCGACGGACGGGTGACGCTTCACCGCGATTATTGGGATGCAGCCGAAGAGTTGTATGAAAAGCTGCCGCTGGTGGGTGGCCTGATGCGCTGGCTCAAGCGCAGAGCAAATACTTGATCGCCCCGTTGAGGGATAGCACCAGCGCCTTCAGGCTTCTTCCATCACCCGGTTTGTCAGCGGGTTGCGCTCGGGTTGCCACCATGCGCGCAGGCTCTCAAAAACATCATGGCAACCGGCGCAGCGGTACGCGCCGGACGGCCTTAGCGCACCAGACGGCTCGCGCACGATGACACGCTGGTAACTGGGGGTGCCGCACTTATGGCACTTGTAAGTCGTTTTGTAATTCACCATGGAGGAAGCACTGTACTTTTTTGCGGCGAGCATGACGAGCCTGTTTTTGTAAGCCAATGTAAGAGCAAATATGCGCAATGGGCGCAGTGCGGCACCCCAGCGATTGCGGGCATTGCGCGCTCCGTGCTCCATCACGGGAGCCAGATTAGCGGCCTGACTTACTTCATCTGGACTGTTTTGTTCGTCACAAAACATTTGCCGGTGACGCCGGCTTCGCCCCGAGCCTGACTCAGGCGGGGACGGTGTCAGCGAAACTGGTGCGCTGGATCAGCTTGTCGTGCAACTTCACCAAATTAGGGTATTCGGCGCGCCAGCTGATTTCCGGGAAACGGAAATCCAGATAGCCCAAGGCGCAACCCACCGCAATATCCGCCAGGCTGAGGTGAATGCCGGCGCAATAGGACTTGTCACCCAAACCCAGGCTCATGGCCTTCAGTGCATCCGCAACCTTGCGCAACTGGCGGTCAATCCAGGCCTGGCTGCGCTGCTCGGTGGTGCGACCAGACCAGGTGGCTTCCATGCGGGCCAGAATGGCTGCATCCATCACGCCGTCGGCCAGTGCTTCCCAGGTCTTGATTTCAGCGCGCTCGCGTCCCACGGTCGGAATCAGCTTGCCCACCGGGGACAGGGTGTCCAGGTACTCCACGATCACGCGGGAATCGAACAGGGCTTCCGCGCCTTCCATGATCAGGCAGGGCACTTTACCCAAGGGGTTAGAGCCAGAAATAGTGGTGCTGTCAGCCCAGACGTCTTCCGTCACAAAAGCGTATTCAAGCTTTTTTTCCGCCATCACTACCCGCACTTTGCGGACGTAGGGACTGGTGGTGGATCCGATCAGTTTCATGGGTACCCTGAAAATATGAGTGACTTTCATTCTATCCACTGGGTCAGGCAAATTTCCCTACCGGGCGGGCCGCGGCACACAACCTACAATTCGGGGATGACTTTCTCCCCCATCTCCGCCCTCTCGCCTCTGGACGGCCGTTACGCCGCCAAACTCGCCACACTGCGCCCCCTGACCAGCGAACTCGGCTACATGCACCGCCGCGTGCAAGTCGAAGTGGCATGGTTTATCGCCTTAAGTGATGCTGGCTTTGACGAATTCAAGCCCCTTAGCTCTGGAGCGCGCACTTACTTGCTCGGCCTGGTGAAGAATTTTTCAGAGGCCGATGGTGAAGCCATCAAGGCCATCGAAAAGACCACCAATCACGATGTAAAAGCGGTGGAATACTGGATCAAGTCCAAGTTTGAAGCCCGCCCTGAACTCAAGCACGCAGAAGAGTTCGTGCACTTTGCCTGCACCAGCGAAGACATCAACAACACCAGCCACGCCTTGCAGTTGCGCTCCTCCCGCGACCTCGTGGTGCTGCCTTTGCTGGACAAAGTGATTCTCAAGCTGCGTGACATGTCCCATGCCTACGCTGAAGTGCCCATGCTCAGCCGCACGCACGGTCAGACCGCCAGCCCCACCACCGTTGGCAAGGAAATGGCCAATGTGCTGGTGCGCCTGCAAACCGCTTGCGACCGCATTGCGGCCGTGAAGATTCTGGCCAAGATGAACGGAGCCGTGGGCAATTACAACGCCCACCTGTCGGCCTGGCCCGAATTTGACTGGGAAACTTTCAGCAAGAAAGTGATTGAAACGCCCGAGCCGCTGGGGCTGGGCCTGACCTTCCAGCCTTACAGCATCCAGATCGAGCCGCACGATTACATGGCCGAATTGTTCGACGCCGTGGCCCGCGCCAACACGATCCTGATCGACCTGTCCCGCGACATCTGGGGTTATGTGTCTTTGGGGTACTTCAAACAAAAGTTGCGCGATGGCGAAGTGGGCTCCAGCACCATGCCGCACAAGGTCAACCCGATTGACTTTGAAAACGCCGAAGGCAACCTGGGTATGGCCAATGCGCTGTTGCGCCACCTGGCCGAAAAGCTGCCGGTTTCGCGCTGGCAGCGTGACCTGACCGACTCCACCGTGCTGCGCAATATCGGCGTGGCGCTGGGCTACTCCGCGCTGGCTTACCAGTCTTTGATGACCGGCCTGAACAAGCTTGAAATCAACAAGACCGCCATTGCGGAAGACCTGGATGCGTCCTGGGAGGTGCTGGCCGAGCCGATTCAAACGGTCATGCGCCGCTTTGGCTTGCCCCAGCCCTACGAGCAGCTCAAGAAGTTCACGCGTGGCGAGGCCATGACCAAGGAATTGATGCGTGGTTTCATCGCCGGACTGGATTTGCCGCAGGCAGAAAAAGACCGCTTGATGGCGATGACCCCTGGCAGCTACACCGGCAAGGCAGCCGAACTCGCCAAGCGCGTATGAGTGGCGCTGCCACTGCGGTCGCCAACACCTGGCCCCGGCCGTTGCGTACATGTGTTGGCCGCGCGGCGGTTGTCGCAATGCCTGCCCTTGACTCCGCGATGGGTGATCCATGGCTTTGAAATCGACGGTCTTCAAGGCCAACCTGCAAATCGCAGACATTGACAACAATTACTACGCCAACCACGCGCTCACGCTGGCGCGCCACCCCAGTGAAACCGACGAAAGAATGATGATCCGGTTGGTGGCGCTGGCTTTGCAGGCCCACAAGCTGCAAAGCGTGTGTGGGGGCGACGGCACTTTGACCTTTGGTGCCGGGCTTTCAGACCCGGACGAACCCGACGCCTGGCTGCGGGATTTCACCGGCCGCATTCGCCTGTGGATTGAAGCCGGTCAACCCGAAGACAAACCCTTGATCAAGGCATGCGGCAAGGCCGATGAAGTGGTTTTGTACAGCTTCAACCATGCCGCCGAAGTCTGGTGGAAGGGCATGGAGAGCAAACTCAGCCGCCCGAAAAACCTGTCGGTTTTCCGCATTCCCACTGCGGCCAGTCAGGCGCTCATTGCACTGGCGCAGCGCAGCATGCAGTTACAGGCCACGATTCAGGAAGGCGCCCTCATCTTGAGCGACGCCTCCAACACCGTGGAAATTGAACCGGTCCGCTGGAAGTAGAGGCAACGCCGGCACTGGGCTAATGTGCGCTCAGTAGTCGGGTTCGACTGGCCCCGCCGGCGCGCCTTCGGCAGCCCGCTCCGCGTATTTGTTGAAGCGCCAGGAGTCGCCCTCTTGCGTGATGCGCCGCCAGGTGATGCGCTTTTGTGCCGGCGTCATGGCCGTCCAGTGCTGTACTTCCTCAAAGCTGCGGCCACAGCCTTTGCACACATCGTCCCCCTGGCTGGTTGAACAGATGGCAATGCACGGTGTGTCGGGCGTGGTGCGGTACCACTCCAACCAAGCGTCCCGGGCCTTCTGCGGCATGCTGGCCTCGTCAGCCTCGGTCTGCCGGTAGTACACCAGTAATGCGTACACCTCGGCCAACGCGCGGGTGGGCGCGGGCAAAACGACTCCATCGGGCGAAGGCTCACGCCCTCGCCAATAGTTGATGGCCGACTCGATGTCGGTGATGTGAATGCCTGCCAAGGAAGTGGTTTGCTGGTGCGCAATTGGGGGAGCAAAAGGACGCGCATCATAGCCTGCGGGCCAATACCCTGCACCTACCTGCAACTTGCATTTGCGCCGCCATGCGGGCGTGGGGCGCTGGAGTTTCGGCGCGGCCAAGCCGTCAGCGTTCAGGCGCCTGCTCTTTCAACAGGGCTTCCATCTGGCGCGCGCGCACATCGACGATGGATGCCTCGATATGGTCCACCTTTTGCGCGCTTCTGCGGGCAATGTCTTGCGCGGCTTTGAAACGGGTCAGTGCGCCCTGGTAATCCAGTTGCGCAACGTTCACTTCAGCCTCGGCGCGCACGGCCGCTACGGTGCGGCCAGCCGAGGCGTAGGCAGAAGCCAGCGCCTGCCAAGCCCCGGCATCGCCCGGATGGTCCGCAAGCCAGCTTTGCAGGTTTTGCGCCGCCGTTTCACCGTGCCCGCCCAACGTGTCGGTCTGGGCTTTGAACAGCAGCGTGGTGCGACTGTTGTCGCTCAGTCCTTTCACCCCATCATTTGCTGAGCTGATATTTCCCTGCCGCAAGGCCAATTCAATTGCCAGGAGGCGGGTCAGGCGGGATGCCGGGCCGTTGTTGGCGGTGCTTGCCGAAAGGCGGCTCCAAGTGGCTTGGGCCAAGGCAAAGTCACGCAGCTTGATTGCTGCCAAGGTCGCTCCATACAGCGTGCCGGTTCGGGCCGGCGCTGCGAGTTTTGTCAGATTGGAAGGCATGGCTTCTTGCTCCCATAGGCGCAAAGCGTCCACGGTCGCATTGGCCAGCACCCGCGCGCGCGCTGAAACCATGGCATGTTCCAACGTGGTGACAGGCGCTGCAATGCCTTTTTCTACCTGCGCAACGCGGGATTGCATGTCGGCAATGCGCTCGGTCGTCAGTGGGTGGGAACGCAAATAAGGAAAGCCCCCCGCATCGTTCAGGCGGTTGGACTGTTGCAGCTTTTCAAACATGCTGACAAAACCCTGTGGCGCAAAGCCGGCTTGTGCCTGCACGCCAAAGCCAATGCGGTCGGCTTCGCGCTCCATGTCGCGGGAGTAGTTCAGCTGGTTTTGAGCCGATGCGGCCTGGGTGCCCACGATCGTGGCCTGTGCGGCATTGGAGTCTTTGCTGGCGGCCAGCATGCCCAGAATCAACGCCCCCATAACCCAGGGCGCCTGTGCTGCCTGGCGCGACATGGAACGCGCAATATGGCGCTGCGTGACGTGGCTGAGTTCGTGCGCCAACACCGAAGCGAGCTCATCCCGGCTGGTGACCACCCCCACCAAACCCAAATGCAAACCGAAGTACGCCCCGGGCAATGCGAACGCGTTCACGGTGCGGTCGCGCCCCAGCAGAATGGTCCATGCAAAGGCCTCCTCCATCTGCGGTGAAAGCTCGCCGCGTTGCCGCGCTGCCTCCAGCAGCGGCTGCCAGATGCCTTGCACGTAATCCATGATGATGGGGTCATCGAGGTAGTCCGGGTCGCGGTACAGCTCGCGTGCAATGCGGTCGCCAATGCGTCGCTCAGCGGTCGGGGTCATGTCGCTGGCATCGCCCAAGTTGGGCAGGGTAGATGGGATGGTGGCTTGCGCCTGCAGTGGTCCTGGCAGGGCCAAGGCCGCCGCGAAACAGACCGCCGTCAGCCGTGAAAGAAGTCCCGCAGACCGGCGCAATGAAGTTGTATGAAAAACCATCGAAGTACGTTGAAAACAGGACCGCAGGATGCCACCAAGATACTGGCTGGCATGTCAAGCTCGGGTAAAGTCTGAATTATGAGCACACTGACACATTTCGACGCCCAAGGCCAGGCCCACATGGTGGATGTGGGCACCAAGGCCTCCACGCACCGCATCGCCATAGCGCAAGGCCGCATCGAAATGCTGCCGTCCACCTTGGCCCTCATTCTGAGCGGCACGTCCAAAAAAGGGGATGTACTCGGCATCGCCCGCATTGCCGGCATTCAGGGCGCCAAACGCACCAGCGATTTGATTCCCCTGTGTCACCCCATTGCCCTGACACGCGTCGCAGTAGAACTGCAGCCCAACGAGGCTGCCAGTGGCCAGGCCGCCAATGTCGTTTGTCGCGCCACGGCAGAAACTGTGGGGCAGACCGGCGTGGAGATGGAGGCCTTAACCGCAGCCCAAGTGGCACTGCTCACGATTTACGACATGTGCAAAGCAGTGGACCGGGGAATGGTGATTACCGATGTCAAGCTACTGGAAAAACATGGGGGTAAGTCGGGGAGTTTTGTGGCTGGCGCTTGAGAGCAAAGCCAGCGCCTACTTGGTCTTCCACACAGCGTATTCCTGCGGGTAAGCGATCTGAAAGCGCGTCTCATAGAACGCCGCTTCTTCGGCCTGACCGAGCAATAAGGCACTGTCAATGACCTTAACCAACACACTGGCCTCAGGCGAGAAATGCAGCATCTCCTTGGCCAGCGCATTGATGTGCTCGGCATTGCTGGGCGCCAGTGGCGTTATGCCCAGCTCGGCGAACTTCACCTGATTCTGGAACAACCAGGTGTTGCTAATCTTGTTCAGCGTGTTATCCCGGTAGGCCTGCGCGCGTTGCGACACTGGCAAGTAGATCTGGCTGACGCGCCAATAGTCCCAACCCACATAGGCGCAGATTGTCCAGGTTGCGATGGCCAATCCGACGAGCACAGCATCCATTCGACGACGCTCAGGCAGCCTGGGCGCGCCACTTCCCGACGGCGAGCGCGGCACAGTGCAAAGCACCACCACAGCAAGCAGCAATGCGCTTTGAAACGGGGCATACCACAGCGGATACTCCACCATGCTGTGCAAGAACATAAGGGTCAGTGCCCACCACGCCGATTGGCGCACAGGTTCGTGCTCAGCCAAAGGACGGGCCCGCCACAGGATGCCGAAGAATGCCACGCACAAAATGACCGCGAAGGGCAAGCCGAAACTCACTGCCAAGTGGAGGGGCAAGTTGTGCGCATTGCCCAAGATCTCGCAAAAGCGCGGGCCTTGGTAGAGCGTGTCCAAATGGGCATAAGCCAACTCACTCCAGCCCGTCCAGGGTTTGAGGGAAATGAGTTGGGCCACATTGCTCCACATCGTGAGGCGGCTTTGGCAGCCACTTTCGCCCGCTTCCAAACGCCTGAGGATGCCGCCGTCCGCATGAGTCCACAGCCGTGGCAGCACCAAGGCGGCCAGCACATAGCATGCACAGGCAAACAGGATCAATGTGCGACCGCGCGGCCGCCAGACAGCGCGCATCCAGTCTGCGGGAAAAGGCGATTTCAGAGTGGGAGTAGCCAGATCACGTTTTGGCCTGCATCCGCGCAAGCGGGCCCTCCAACCGCGCGTAGGCCACACGGCAACCGCCCCAAGCAACATCCATTGAACCAGTCCTGTGCGCGACCCAGTGGCCACCACCGCGGTTGATAGCAGTAGAACCACCCCATATAACGCCCAAGTGGCGGGCCGAATTGGTCTTGCAAACGGTGCCGTGGCGCCAAGTTGATAGGTTGCGCTGATTGAAGTGGATTTGTCCAACTTTGGTAAGCGGTGCAGGCCACATAGCGCTACCAAGCCGATGGCCAGCAAAGTTGCCAGTTGGTTCCGTTGACGCAGATTGGCAAAGGCCTCACCTGGGCCGGTGAAGTTGACCCAAGGGCCCAGTTCACCCGCCCATCCAAAGTACTGCAGAAGCCCCAAAACGGCACTGATGACCGCAGCCAATAGCCAGCTCAAGAGCACTGAGCGTGCACGGTCCTGAAGGGATGTACCCAACACCACCCAGTACACGCCAACAGCACCCAAAACACACGCCGTGACCAACGCCTGGACCATCGGAAGCACGGGCCCGTAGGTTATGGGGTTGAGCCAGGGCACAGCCAGCAAGAAGGCTGGCAATCCATATTGGGTGGTTCGGCCCACCAATGCATCCGTGTTGGACAACATTAAGGTTTGCGCTCCAGCATCACCGCGCGGGAATCCATGAGCAACATCCGCCAGCGGGCTGGGTCCAAGCTGTGGTACTGCTGCACCGTGGCCCAGTCATCCGGGTCCAGCAAGGCATAGCGCACGCCATAGCGCTGCACAAATGCCTCCAGCCTCTGGGGGGCCGTCCACAGTGCTTCATGGGCGAAAAAATAGGCATCACCATAAGAGTCGATGCGAGAGTCTATAGACGGGCGCATTCGCGGGTAGCCCCTGTAAATCAACTCCGCTCCCAAGCTATAGGAATTGAGAACCGGGCCCTGAAGGGTGGGATGCTGGACCAATTGCACCATGGGTTTGCTCAGGCGCGGTGGCCCGGCCAGGCTGGTTGGATAGGCGCCAAATGCGTTGCCAAAGCGCAGTACCAGAGCCCAAGCCATCAAAGCAAACAGCAGCACTATCGCTAGCTGTTTGGCTTCGCGCGCTATCTGCACACTGCCTTCTTTTCGCGCCAGGGGCGCCAGCACAAAGGCAGCACCCAACCCTGCATAGGCCAGAAAACGCACGGCCTTCAGAGCCAGCACGGTGAAGAGCAGCCATACCATCAAGTCGCGCCAAGGCACGCGTTGCCAGTGCCGCAGGACCACTGCCCATGTGAGCGCCAGGGCTGCAAGGCCGATCCACCAACCCCGCAAGACATGCAGACTGATGTCCCAGGTTGGGCGCCACTCGCCCAGTAAGAGCTTGGCTTGCGACTGGCTGGAGAAACCCAGCACGAACTGCCATTGTTCCAGCCCAAAGGGTGTAACCAGCGTAGCCAGCCCTGCAAGGGGTGCGAGAAAGGCGTACGGTTGCCACGGTGCGCCGTGACTATTCTGTGCATCCAGCCAGGCGCCGACGCCGCAGCAGATCAGCAGTGCAGGAGCCAGTACAAACGAACCGTGGGTATTGCTCCACAGTGCAGTAGTAAGTAGATAAACCACTGCAGCCCATCGCGGATGCGTAGGCAATGAATGCAGACACCATAGGCACACTTGCAAGGCGAAAAGCGCCAGTAGCTCCGGGCGTAGTTCATGGCGAAAGTTCTCCACGACCAACGCCAGCGCCGCCAAACCCAGGGCACAGGCAATGTGCTGGCCGCTGCGCTGGAAGGCCAGGCGCAGCACCAGAAAAAAGAGCGCCAGGCCCAGCATGCCACTGAGCACTGGTAAAAAAGCCTCGCCCAAATGCTTCACAAACCACGATGCAGCAAGGGAAGGCAACCATTCGTGCGCGTTGAAGCGAGCCGTAGCTATTTCGGTAAACGGGAATAGCAGGGTTTGCGGAATAGCGTGCTGCTGACTGATCAACTCGCCAATGCGGACCTGCAGCCAAAAGTCATTGGAGACATGTTGGGTGGTACTGGCAAACCCCACCCAAACCGCCCACAGCACCAAGGCTGAGAGACGAAGTGCGGCGAAGGGCGTGGCGCGTTGGGGTGCGTTCAAGACAAAGGGCGCCACGGCAGGGCGCAAAGCAGATCCAGCAGTCTTGTAGCATAACGGCTGTTAGGCGCCATGGTCTGTGGCGAATGCGGTATGGTTCTGCATATGAAAGAAAACGCCCGAGTTTCCTGGCTGACCGTTACCGCCATTTGCCTATTACTGTGCTGCGTGCTGTATGCAAGCACCCGGCCAGTCGGGGGGGTAGACTTCTGGTTGCAGGCCAAGATCGGTGAAATCATTCTGGACCGTGGAGCAATTCCGCAGACGCTGGAGTTTCCCTTTACAGAAATAGCCAGCGAGCGCTTCAACGCACATGAGTGGCTGGTGTCAATATTGTTCAGTCTGGCCCTGCGGCAGTGGGGCTCCTATGGTCTATCGGTATTGACCGGGCTGTTAGGGCTGGGGCTGTTTGTGCTGTCAGCCCGTCTGGCCTATGGGCGCAGTGATGGCCATGCGCCGGTCGCGCTGCTAGGCGGACTGGTGACACTGCTGGTTGAAAACTACCGCCACGTACTACGGCCTGAGCTGCCTTCGCTTCTGGTCATGACGGGGCTGTGGCTTGTTCTGCAAGCCTATGGTCGGCGACCACGCGCTGCGCTGCTGCTGGCTGCGGCACTGTTGCAGGCCTTGTGGGCGAACGTGCACGGCTCCTTTGTCTTGGGGCCAGTCTTGGGCGGCCTTTACCTGACTGCTGCGGCTTGGGAGGTCCAGCAAATGCAAGGGACAAGCGGTCTCTTGCGTGATGCCCACCTGCGTGCCTGGCTGGCCATGCAAGCGCTACTGATATTGGCCTGCTGTGCCACCCCCTTTGGCCTGGAACTGTTGTGGTTTGCACTGCAGTTTGGAAGCGACAAAAGCCTTACCCAAAATCTGACCGAATGGTTGCCCCTTTGGGATCCACGCGTGCGCTACATCCATGGCCTCTGGATTGCGGGCAGCGTGTGGTTGCTGACTCTGTTCGCAATGGTGCGGCAACGAAGTCAGCTCAAGGCCCTCGATTGGCTGGTGTTTACCGCGTTTACCCTGCTGGCCAGCCGCGCGGTGCGCTTTCCCGTTTACCTGGGCCTGGCGAGCGCCTTTGTATTGCCGGCATGCGTTCCAGTTGGCTGGAAACGCAAAGTGTGGGAGGACCGCTGGTATGCCGGTCTGCTGGGCGCAACACTGCTGGTAGCTTTGGGCCTTACACGCCTCAGCGATGTAGATATGGCCACGCCGCTGAGCGGCAGCGACCGGTACAAACTCAGCATTCCCATGGAACGGGTGCTGCAAGACACGCGTCTGAGCGGCCATGTGCTCACCACCATGGAGCTCGGCGCAGAACTGGTGTACCACGCCTATCCACGCATGCGGCCTTCCATCGACTGTCGCGTGGACTCGTACGGCAAGGACTACAACGACTACAACGCCGCTCTCTTTTCTGACCAACCCCTGCTCGACGACTATGTGGCACGCTATGACGTACGGTATGTGCTGATGGATGTGCGTCGTTTTGCCAGCTTCATGCAAACGTCCAACTGGACTGGTGGGCGCTGGCGCATGTACTTTGGCGACGCCAAGGCGGTGCTGCTGCAGCGTACCGACGTGAAGCAGGGCGATCCGCTGCTGCATTGACCACGCTGGAACCTCAATGCGCGTAGAGGCCTTCGGGCCAAGGCATAAGACGTTGTTCACCGTACTGGATGCGTGCCTGATCCCATTTGACCTGTGCCTCCTGGCAGTGCAGCACATGCGATTTGACGCACAACTGCCTTAACCAAAATCCAGCGCGATCCGTTTGACCCTGGAGTGCATAGAGCAGCGCTAGTCGGTAAAGAATGTGTGCATCCGGCGTGGTATGAGCCACCTGCTCAAGATGCTCCATCTCGGCAGCGGTATACGCCTTATCGAGCGGTATGCGGGCGAGTCGAAAATATTCGCGAAATTGCGTGAGCACCCGGATGTCAGGCGGCCGGGGATCCTGCGGCGGCAGTAACTTCTGCGCTTCCATGCGCAAGGCGTAGAAAGCGGGTTCTACGGCGGCATAGTCGCGCAAGGTGACTACCCCCATGCCACCCACCACCGCCCAAATAGACAACATACCAGCCGGGGCGATCGACCAGCGCACAAGACCCGATGGCGGCATGGCTGCTCCCAGCAGCAAGCCCCAGGGCAGGAGGAAGTAGCTATAACTGAGCGGGAACTCCAGCAGCGCATGCACCAGCACAACGATACTGACCACTTGAACATGCCACACTCCAGAAAGAGGTGCCGCGCGGTAGAGCCTCCACAGTGCCCAGGTCAAACCCGCCAACAGCAGCATCGCCAATGGGTATCCGTTCCATAGCAACAGGTCCAGCACCAAGTTATGGGCATCGTTGAAGAAGCCGCGCTCTGCACCCATGCGCTCGTCAAACCAGAAGTTGGTATGGATGATCTGCCCCCAACCCACTCCGGTCCATGGTGCTTGCAAGCTGGCCTTCAAGACCACATGCCAAATGCCCAAACGTGCAGAGCTTGAACCGGTACTCAGTTGCAATGTGCCGGGCAACTCGTCAGTGTTTAAGAGAACCATTTGAAGTGCCGGCACGGTGACCACGCACAGCACAAAGAAAAATGCCAGACCGGTCAAGGTTGCCATCTGCATGCGTCGGTCGGTCGCGACAGGACGAACGGTCGCATAACCCGCGACCAACAGCAGAGCCAGCCAGGCGGTGCGGGACACGGTGAGCGCAGCCCCCAACAGCATACACAAGGCGAGGATACAAGCCAGCGGTGAAGGCAAACTGCGGCGTTGCCAAAACCAATGCACGCCGATGAGTGCGAACAAAAAAAGGTCTGCCAGATGATTGGGCTGTCCCAAATTGGCGAAGGGGCGGCGCGCATTCTCTAGATGCAACACAAAGACTGTGGTCCAGTGTGCGTCCGTCCACTGCATAAGTTGCATGGGCAAGGACACCACCCCAGCCAGGATCCAGGCCGCAAACACCATATCGTAAGGCTCGGCAGCAACCTGCCCGTGCCAAACCTGTCCCAACTGCAACATGAGACCCAAGCTCAGCACGTATAGAAAGACCATCCAGGCCACGCCGCCCAGGACTATGTGGCCACTAACAAATTGCAAAACAATGGCGGCGAGCATGAGCACTACCACCATGGCCATGGGCTCGGCGCGGTAGATGACACCACCTCGCATGGCATTGCGCAGAAGCACCGCAGCGGCCACAAACCACAGCACGCCAAATGCCCAAGCCTCTGCGTGAAAGGACATCCACGGCAGGTAATGGTTGGGCAGCACATAAGCTACCGCCAGTAACACAGCAAAAAGCGGTAGCCACAGACCGCCCCGGACCGGCGTGCCGCCCTCATGCAGTAGTGATTTACCCATGAAAAAGGGGGCTTTCGCCCCCTTCTGGTCCATATGCACAGCTAGATCAGGTGTGCAGCGGAGATTACTTGCAAGAGGCCGGAGACCACTTGCTGTTGCTGCCCTTGCACACCCAGCCAGTGACCGCTCCCGAATTGGCAGGGATAGTGGGCGTCAGGGTAACCTGCATGTCACTTGCAACCAGGATGGAACCAGTAATCGTGATCACACCCGTGGTGTCGCCAACTGAACCATTGGTGGCTCTACCGGTGGCAGTGAAGGGGCAGGCAGTAGACAGGGACTGTGCGGCGCCGGCAGAGCTGACACTTTCGGTCACGCAAGTGCGCAGACCGCTGGCCGCCAACACAATCTCAGATGCCTTCGCACGGTTTGTGTAGTCCTGGTAAGCGGGCAAAGCCACTGCAGCCAAAATACCAATAATCGCCACGACGATCATCAATTCGATCAGGGTGAAACCCTTTTGCATAGAACGCTTCATAAACAGCTCCTTGGTTGAAAGTACAGGAGCCTACGTACCAGCAGGTTCCATGCCACGCATTCTAGCGACCGATATGGGCCAATTTACAGGCCTTTTTGACCAAATCGGTCAGAATTGAATTCCATCGGTGACAAAAGACGTGTGGTTTGACGTTTTTGTCAGCCATTGGGGACTACTTGATACACACCTGCCGGACCATTTTGAGGTCGGTCAGGCCCATCATGACCTTCTCCATTCCGTCCATCTTGAGCGTACGCATGCCACCTTCCACGGATGCGGCAAAGAGTTCTGCTACGCGGGCGCGCTCCTGAATCAGCTTTTTGATGCCGTCGTCCGCAACCAGCAGTTCGTGCAGGCCAACGCGCCCCTTGTATCCCGTCTTGTTGCATTTGTCGCAACCGACTGCCCGGTAGAAGCGAATCTGGCCGTTCTCGCCATAGGTTTGCATCCATTTGTCGACCATCTTTTTGGATTCACCAGCGTAGTCTGCAGTCCAGGCTTTGGAGTGGCGCAGCTCTTCGGCATATTCGGCGGCAAACAAGCGCAGTTCTTCCGCTTCCGGCGCATAGGACTCTTTGCAATCGCACAGACGCTTGGCTAGGCGCTGCGCCAGAATGCCCAACAGCGCATCGGCAAAGTTAAAGGGGTCCATACCCATGTCCATCAGGCGGGTGATGGATTCCGGCGCTGAGTTGGTGTGCAAGGTGGAGAAAACCAGGTGGCCGGTCAGCGAGGCTTCGACGCCCATGGACACCGTTTCTTTGTCGCGCGACTCACCCACCATGATGATGTCCGGGTCGGCCCGCAAAAAGGCCCGCATGATCAGCGCAAAGTCAATGCCGGCCTTCTTGTTGATCTGTACCTGCCGCAGGCCTTTTTGGGTAATTTCAACCGGGTCTTCTGCGGTCCAGATTTTGGTGTCTGGTGTATTGAGGAACTTCAGAATGGAGTGCAGCGTCGTCGTCTTGCCGGAGCCGGTGGGGCCGCAAACGTAGAACAGTCCGTACGGCTTGCTAACGGTGCCTTCCAGGCGCTCTTTGTTGTGTGGCGTAAGGCCCAACTTATCCAGCGGAATCGGCTCGCCGGCCGCCAGGATACGCATGACGACGTCTTCCACTCCGCCGGCCGAAGGAATGGTTGCAACCCGCAACTCGATGTCCAGCGGGCCATATTTTTTGAACTTGATCTTGCCGTCTTGCGGTTTGCGGCGCTCGGAGATGTCGAGTTCGCACATGATCTTCAACCGCGTCACCATGGCCTGGCGAAAATGCGCCGGCACCTCGATATAAGGCACCAAACCGCCATCCACGCGAAAACGGATGCCCGTTTTGAATTTACCCGGCATCGGCTCAATGTGAATATCCGACGCCTTCTGGTTGTAGGCGTCGATGATCACTTTGTTTACAAACTTGACGAGCTCGTTATCGGCAGCTGCAGATTCCAGTGAGTCATCATTTGCGCCGTCATCGATCGGGCCGCCATCCATGTCTGCCAACAACTGGTCAATCGACGTGTTGTCAACGATTGCGCCAAACAGCTGCGACAGTGTTTGGTCAAAATCAAAGTGCGTCGTGACGCGATAGGCGAACTTGGTGATTCGCGGAAAAACCTGGGGAACCACGCGCGCCCCCCGCACGGCCTCAGGGTCCCGGCACATGATGAGCAGGCCCTCAGGGGACTCCTCCAAGGGGATCCAGCCCTGTTCTTCAACAAACTCGCGTTTCAGAATGCCGTGCAGCGACTCTGCCCGAATGCGCCCCGCATTGAAG
>Ga0228698_1000508_pt1 | contig 28810 bp, 25 predicted proteins | sample McNCre117_Aug_MG_FD_178015 | JGI IMG/M metagenome (GOLD analysis project Ga0228698, IMG submission 178015) | Freshwater microbial communities from McNutts Creek, Athens, Georgia, United States - 1-17_Aug_MG | ecosystem: Environmental > Aquatic > Freshwater > Creek | place: USA: Georgia...
TGCCCTTGCTGGTCCTCGTTTTCACCGAGGGGCTGGCCTTGCTCGCCTTGGACGGCGGGCGCCTCGGCCGGGAGTGGTGGTGGCGTTTCACGTACCGGCTCTGGGGTGGGTGGTGGCGGTGCGACCGGCGCCGGGGTGTCGTGAAAATCTATCTCCTTCGTGGCCACCTTGGCGGTCTTTTTGCCGCCCCGGATCAGGCGGGAGCGCGCAGGGCGCTTGGTGGTGGCCGAATCCTGGCCGGCTGTGCTGGTCTCTTCGTCTGATTTAGGGGGGACTGACATGAATGCGGCCTGCGGGCCGGTCGGGTTGGGAGTTCAGGAGGCGGTCGGCCAGCGCATCTACCTGTTCACGGAGAAATTCGGGGGTGCCGTCATTCAGGAGAACAAAGTCTGCCAACTCGCACTTGCGGGCCAGTGGCAGTTGCTGGGAGATACGCTCGCGGGCTTGTTCCGGGGGGATGCCTCGCTGTTCCAGCCGCCTCAATTGCAGCTCCGAGTCTGTGGTGACGCAGACTGTGAAATCAAACCAATTCTCCAACCCCTTCTCGAACAACAGCGGAACCTCCACAATGAAGGCCGTGTCATGGCTGCCGGCGAGAACCTCGTGCCAGCGTTGCAACAGCAGCGGGTGCAGCAATTCCTCCAGCCAGGCGAGGGCGGCGGAATCCTTGAAGACCTTCTCCGCCACCCGGTCGCGCCGCACACTGCCGTCTGCCGCGAGCATGGCGCCACCCAGCCGGGTCCGGATGGCCTCGGCCACGGCGCGGTTGGGCAGCAATTCGTCGCGCACGACCTGGTCGGCGTCCAGCCGGCGAAACCCGCGCGCGGCAAAACAGGCCGCCGCGGTCGATTTTCCACACCCCATGCCGCCCGTCAGGCCGACCATCAAGTTGGTGTTCTTTGCCATTTCGCGCGCCGCTAGGATATGGGCTTGCTGGGTATGGGGGGCAACCCCTATCTCTTCAGGGTATCGCATGGTTCCTCCCCACGCAGTCGATACCAAGCATCCCGCCGCCGTGCTCAAGGCTGTGAAGGCGGCGTTTGCGGGCATCGGGGCCGAAGCCAGTTATCCCCTGCTCGAGCGGCTGTTCGACGATGTTACCGGGATGTTTGCGGGCCACTACGCCGGCTACCAGGCCATCGACATGCACTATCACAGTTATGAGCATACCCTGCAGGCCACGATCTGCCTGACCCACCTTCTGCAGGGCCGCAGCCGCACCTTCGACCGCCCCGTCCTGCTCGCCCGCGACTGGGAGCTGGCCATCATGGCCGTGTTGCTCCACGACAGCGGCTATCTCAAGAAAACCGACGACCGGACCGGTACCGGCGCGAAATACACCTTCGTGCACGAGCGCCGCAGCTGTGACTTTTCCCGCGAATACCTGCCGCGGATGGGCGTCACCGCCTCGGAAATCGAGGACATCTGCGCGGCCATCATCTGCACCGGTCCCCGCAGCAAGATCAGCCAGGTTTCGTTTCACCGCGATGAGACCCGCCAGATGGCCTTCATCCTCGTGACCGCCGACTACCTCGCGCAGATGAGCGCGGCGGACTACCTCGAAAAACTCCCCTCGCTCTACCGGGAATTCCAGGAGGCCTTCGATTTCGAGCAGGTGCCGCTGGAGAAGCGCCCCTACCACAGCCTCCAGGAACTGCTGGAAAAGAGCTCCGGTTTCTGGAGCAATTATGTGCGCCCCATGCTCGACTTCGAGGCGGGTGGCGTGCATCGCTATTTGACGACAGCGGGCCAACCCAATCCCTACTTGCAAGCCGTTGAGGCCAATCTGGCGGAATTACGACGGCGCCTGCAGGCCGGGGCGGGCTAAATCCCAACCGTTTCCTTCCCGCCCTCTGTCTCATGTTAGCCACTATCGGCTCAGCTGCATTGCTGGGCATTGATGCCGTGTCCGTGTCGGTCGAAGTCAACACGGGTGAATCCGGTGTGCCGAATCTCATCCTTGTCGGGCTGCCTGACGCGGCCGTCAAGGAGTCCGAGGACCGGGTCTTCTCCGCCCTCAGCAACTCCGGCCTGCGCATGCCCCGCACCCGCACGACGATCAACCTCGCGCCGGGTGATCTCCGCAAGGAGGGCGCCATCTACGACCTGCCCATCGCCCTCGGCATCCTCGTGGCCACGGGGCAGCTCGTTTGCGAGAAGCTCGGCGACTACCTCATCGCGGGCGAATTAAGCCTGTCCGGTGCGACGCGACCCATCAAGGGCGGCCTCGCCATGGCCGTGCTGGCGCGCGAGGCCCGCCGCCCGGCCATTCTTCTGCCCCCCGTCGCCGCGCAGGAAGCCGCGCTGGTCGACGGCCTGCAGGTCTACGAAATCACCTCGCTGGACCAGGCCGTGCGGTTTCTGGCCGGCCAGCTCAAGCTTGCCCCGCTAAGACCGCCGCACACTGCCGCGCGGCCGGCACGGAGCGACCACGAGCCCGACTTTGCTGACATCAAGGGTCAGCAGGCGGTCCGCCGGGCGGTCGAGGTGGCGGTGGCCGGCGGGCACAACCTCATCATGATCGGGCCCCCGGGTTCGGGAAAATCAATGATCGCCAAGCGCATCCCCGGCATCATGCCGCAGCCCACGCTGGAGGAATACCTCGATATTCTGCGCATTCATTCCGCCGCCGGGCAGACCATGGAGGCGGGCCTGCATTTCCTGGAACGCCCTGCCCGCGCGCCACACCACACGATTTCCGACGTTGGCCTGCTCGGGGGCGGAGCCATTCCCGGCCCCGGCGAGATCTCGCTGGCCCACCACGGCGTGCTTTTTCTGGACGAGCTGCCCGAGTTCAAGCGCTCCGCCCTCGAGGTCCTCCGCCAGCCGTTGGAGGACGGCCATGTGACCATCTCACGCAGCGCCGGCAAGATCACCCTGCCCTGCCACTTCATGCTGGTGGCCGCGATGAACCCCTGCCCCTGCGGTTACCTGGGCGACCCGAAGCACGAGTGCCGTTGCTCGCCGTCGCAGATCCAGCGCTACCGGGCGCGCATCAGCGGACCGCTCCTTGACCGCATTGACCTGCACATCGAGGCCCCCGCGTTGTCCATCGCCGAATTGCGGAGCGACCGGGCGGGCGAGCCGTCCGCCGCCATCCGGGAGCGCGTCGAAGAGGCCCGGCAGACCCAGCTGGGCCGGTTCCGCGGCACCCGCATCACCGCCAACGCCCGGATGCCCGCCTCGCAGCTCAAGCGCTTCTGCGCCCTCGACGCTTCGCTGGGCGATCTGCTCCAGCAGGCCATGGAACAACTCGCCTTGTCGGCCCGCGCGTATGACCGGATCATCAAGGTTGCCCGCACCATCGCCGACCTTGCCGGGGCCGAGCGCATCGCGTCACCCCACCTGCTCGAGGCCATCCAGTACCGCAGCCTGGACCGCAATGTGTTTTATTGATGAAGCGGACCGGCCCTGAGGCCGGTCCCCGAATATTCCCCAGCCAGCCGGTTCACTGGACCTTCACCGGGTAGGTGCGCTTGAGCCAGGATTCCGGCACGGGCACCACACAGATGTTCAGCGCGCGGCCATCGGCGGAGAGCATGGCGGACTGGATCTCGATTTTTTTGCTGTCCGCGCTGAAGGTCGGGTGAATGTGGTCGGCGGCCGTCGTCTTGTGCCCCAGGTCGGCAAGCAGGATGCATTCACCGGTGTGCAGGTCGGTGAGCCAGAGGCGATATTGGAAATCGTCGGCCACGCCCCAGCGGCCGTCCGGTGATCCGTTCACGTGCCACACCGAGCGGCCGGGATCGCCCATCGGGACCTGGCTCGCGATGCGCATCTCGCGGGTGCGAAGATTGACGATGCCCAGTCCGGTCGGATGTTCGCCGGTGCCGGACGGCCCCCAGGCGTCGCCCTGTCCCGGGCCGTCGTTCTCGGCCTGATTCTGTCCCGGAATTTTCACCTTCCGGTGGGCCAGGATGGCGATGGCGACCGTGTCCTTGGTTACAACCGCCTCGTGGGTGATCCAGTCAAACGGGGCCTCGGGGAAAAGCGGCCGCAAGCCGGTGCCGTCCGCCATCACCGTCCAGGTACGCTGCGGGGCCTTGCCGCCGGTTTCCCAGCAGAAAACAATCTCGCCCGGCATCCACGGGTTGGTCTGGACATGGCCGATCTGGAAAGGCACGGAGACTACGTAGCCGACTTCGCCCGTCTTCAGGTTCATCTTGCCCAGTCCGGTCGGCCCGGCGCCCATGTTGCGGGGGCCAAACGCCGGCTCCGTCTTGGTGTCGGCCGGCAGATGTTTGGCAGCCTCTTCCTTGCCCACGCGGAAATAGGCGTACTCCTCGGTGCAATCCAGAGCCATGTCGCCACCCGCGCCCCACTCCAGCGGAATGGTGCCGCAGACTCTCTGGTAGGCGTCAGCGGGCTGCATTTTGCCGGCCTCGCTGTCCGCAAAGAGCTTGCCCAGGTCGACCTTGACGATCTGCGCCGGTCCGGTCTGGCGGCCGCGGCCACCGGGGCCGCCGCCCGGACGGTTGGTGGCCGCCTGCGCGGCGTCGGCCGGGCGTGGCGGGGGCGGAGACGACGGCTCGCCTCCCACCATGGGCGGAGCCGGGCGTTCCATCGGAATCCGCAGAAAATACAGGCTCATGGAGTTGTCCGCCAGGCACAGCATGCCGGAGTACCCGCCCTCGCTGACCTGCACCATCACGCCGGTTTCCTCGTTCACCGCCATCGCCTCGCCGCGTGCGCGGTTGGAGCGGAAGACGACCCACTTCCCATCGGCGGTCCATTGATGGTGGGTCTGGTAGATCTTGGAATCACCATGGGGCGTGCTGGTCAGGAAGGTCAGCGACACCCCGGTGACCGGGTCCGGCACGACTTTCTTCTCCGAGGGAAAGCGTTTGCCGATCTGCGCGGAAGCAGCTGAAGCCAGCAGCAGCAGGGAAACGGACACAAGGCCGGCAAGCCGGCAGTGAGGGGTGAACTTCATGGGGTGAGCGGGCTTGGGGTGAATATCTGGCCGCCCGGGGTGGGCAGTCATGCCGGCGAGACGCGACCTTAGGCGCGGAGTTTCATCGTCGCCGGGGTTTTGAAATCTGACAGTATGAATACCTCTGCAACGCCACCCGCCAAAGCAAAAGGCGCATCGTGGCCGATGCGCCTAAAGTTGGCCCGCCAGTCGTGGACTGAGCGGAAGCTGGTGCCCCCACGGGGAATCGAACCCCGGTTTGAAGAATGAGAATCTCCTGTCCTAGCCGCTAGACGATAGGGGCGGAAAATCGAAAGAACAAACAAGCACCCGGCGGCGGCCCGTCAAGTGCGCAAAAATCAGACCTTGAACAGCTCCGCGGGCTCGAAGAAACGGGCGAGCTCGGCCTGGGCGTTGGCATCGCTGTCGGAAGCGTGGACGACGTTCTTCATCATCTCGGTGCCGAAGTCGCCGCGGATCGTGCCCTTGGCGGCCTTGCGGGAGTCGGTGGGCCCGAGCAGGTCGCGCACCTTCTGCACGATATTGTCACCCTCGAGGGCCATGGCGATGACCGGGCGCGAGCTCATGAACGCCTCGATCTCCGGATAGAAGGGCTTGTCGGCCACGTGTGCGTAGTGCTCCCGCAGCTTGGCGGGAGTCAGGCGCATCATCTTGCAGCCCACGACGGTGAAGCCGGCGCTCTCGAAGCGGTTCAGCACGTTGCCCACATGGCGCTGGGCCATGCAGTCCGGCTTAAAAATGACGAATGTTCTCTGCATATAAGCGGCCCACCATACTTTTCAGACCCCGTTTGAAAAGCCCCGATTTCAGATTTCTTCAGGATTGGCTGGTGCGCAGGCTTTGCAGGGCGGCCAGGGCCGCCGCTCGCGCTTCTCCATGATCCACCACGGGTTGCGGGTAGTCACTTCCGAGTCCTACACCCGCTTCGGCGAGCACGTGCAGGGGCGCTTCCCAGGGGCGATGAATGAACTCCGCCGGCATTCTCGCCAGTTCCGGCACCCAGCGCCGCACATAGTTGCCCTCCGGGTCGAACTTTGCGCCCTGCAGGATCGGATTGAATATCCGGAAATACGGCGCCGCGTCAGCCCCGCAGCCGGCGGTCCACTGCCAGCCGAGCGTGTTGCTGGCGAGGTCGGCATCGACCAGCGTGTCCCAGAACCAGGCGGCGCCTTCCTGCCAGGATAGCCGCAGATGCTTCACGAGGAACGAAGCCACGATCATTCGCACGCGATTGTGCATCCAGCCGGTCGCCCAGAGCTGGCGCAGGCCGGCATCCACAACCGGGTACCCGGTCCGACCCCGTTGCCAGGCGCGCAGTTGCCCCCGGTCCTTCCGCCACGGAAAACGGGCGAATTCCTTCCGCAAGGGCTCCTGCGGCGTCCGGGGAAAATGGTACAACAGGTGGTAGGCGAATTCCCTCCACCCCACTTCGCTCAGGAAAACCTGCGCACCGCGATTGGCCGGGAAAACGCCACTGTCCTTCGACATGGCCCGCACCGCCGCCCAGACCTGCCGCGGGCCGATCTCGCCGAAATGCAGATGTGGCGACAGCACCGCCGTGCCGGCGGTGTCCGGCCGGTCCCGCCGTTCGGCATAGTCCGCCATGGCGCCGCCCGTGAACTTCTTCAGGCGCTTCCGCGCCGCCGCCTCCCCGGGCTCCCAGGCCGCCGCCAGGCCAGCGTCCCATTTGATCGCCGGCAGCAGATGCAATCCGGCCAGTGGCAGCGAGGCCGGCCACTTTGCTGGTGCCGGAAGATCGCCGGCCGGCAGCCTGACCGGCGCCTCGACCGGCAGCGCCAGGCAGTGCCGCCAAAACGGGGTGAACACCTGGAAGGGCCCGCCTGATTTGTTCTGCACCGCATGCGGTTCAAACAGCAGTGCGGCGTTGAAACTCCGGGCGTCCACTTTTGCCGCCAGCAGGTCCGCCTTCAGGACCTTGTCCCGCGCGATGATTGCCGGCTCGTAACGCCGGTTCCAATGAACGGCGGTCGCGGAAGCCTGCTGCACCAGGGAACGCAGCACCGCGCTGCTCTCCCCTTTCGCCAGAACCAAGCGGGAGCCGCGGGCGCGCAACTCCGCATCGAGACTGGCCAGCGAATGGTGCAGCCACCAGCGGGAGGCCGCCCCGGCCGGCCAGTCCCCCTCGCCCGCCTCATCCAGGATGTAAACCGGCACGATGGCGCCGCTCTTCAGGGCCGCGGCCAGAGCGGGATTGTCCTGCAGCCGGAGGTCCTGCCTGAACCAGACAATCGTCGTGGCCATGCGGCTCAGAGCGCCTCGGTGTAAAGCTGCTCGTAGGCGACGACGGCCTGCGTCCAGGAGAAATCCTTCTGCATGGCCCGCCGCTGCGCGGCGGCATAGCGCACCTTGTCGGCAAACAGCGCCAGGGCGCGTTTCAAGCCGGCGTCGAATTCCTCCTGTTTGGGCGCGAACATGATGCCGGTACCCGCTTCGGGGTTCGTGCCGATGTCGGTCACCGTGTCCACCAGTCCGCCGACATTGCTCACCAGCGGCACCGTGCCATAGGCCTGGCTGTACATCTGGTTCAGGCCGCAGGGCTCGAACAGCGAGGGCATCAGGAAGAAATCAGCGCCGGCCTCCACCAGGTGGCTCAGGGCCTCATCATGGCGGACACTGAGCCCGACCTTGCCGGGATTCGCCGCGGAGAACTCGCGCAACAATTCCTCGTATTTCCTCTCACCGCTGCCGAGAACGACCAGCCGGCAGTTTTCCGTGGTGAAAAACTCCTTCGCGCCGAGCACAAGATCGAGACCCTTGGCCGGGGTGAAGCGGCAGACCATGCCAAAGACCGGGCCCTTGAAGGTCGCACTCCAGCCGAATTCCTTGAGCAACCTGGCGCGGCACTTCGCCTTGCCGGCCAGGTCGGCGGCGCTGAAGCGCGCGGGCAGGCTTTTGTCCGTCTCCGGGTTCCAGACCGCCGTGTCGATGCCGTTGAGCAGCCCGTGCAGGTCGTCGAGCCGCGTGCCGATGACGCCGTCCATGCCGTTGCCAAACTCCGGCGTCTGTATTTCCTTCGCATACTGCGCGCTGACGGTCGTGACCTTGTCGGCGTAGACGATGCCGGCCTTCAGCATGCACATCTGGTCGTAGTATTCGAGGCCGTCGATCGTCAGCAGGTCCTCCGGGAGGTTGGTCAGGGCGTAGGATTTCCGCGGGAAAACGCCTTGGTAGGCGATGTTGTGGATCGTGAACACCGTCTTGAGCGCAAGCGTCACCGTGTAGCGGCGCTCGGCTTCACGCAGGAAGACCGGCAGGAGGCCCGTCTGCCAGTCGTGGCAGTGCACGATATCGGCCTTGAAGTCCGTCAGGCGCAGGAGCTCCACCACGGCCTTCTGGAAGAAAATGAAGCGGGCGTCGTTGTCGTCATAATCGCGCTCCCCGGTCCAGTACGGCAGCTTCCGGTCGAAGTATTCCTCGCGGCACACCAGGTAAAGCGTGAGCCCCGGCCGCGGATTCAGGGTGTAGACATCGCCGGCGAGGAAGACGTCGCCCATTTCGACCTTCAGTTTGTGGCTGGGCTTGAGGCCGGCCACGTGCGGACCGTCGAGCACGGAGCGGTAACCGGGCATGAAGACGGCCAGCTCATGGCCCCGTTCCGCCAGGGTCCCGGTAAGGGCCGCCACCGCGTCTGCCAGGCCGCCAGTCTTGAGATAGGGGAACAGTTCGCTGGCCGCGTGGGCAATTCGCATGTTGCAACACTACAGACCCGTGCGCACGGTTCCACTAGAAAATCCCGGGCCCATCATTTGCCGGAGCCACTCCGGCCCGCCCCGTGTCATTCGAGTTATGAGTTATTCCGACCGCCTTTTGGCCCATCTTAATCGCCGCAGCTATGTCCCGGCCCCCGCCGACGCCATCGCGAAGGAGTGGCGCCTCAACCCCAAGGACCGCCGCAAGTTCAACCAGCAGGTCGAAGAGCTGCTGCGTTCCGGCCGTCTCGTCGTCATCAAGGGTGACCGGCTCTGCGTGCCGCGCGAGGCCGACCTCGTCACCGGCAAGATCAATTTCCGCCAGAAGGGCTCGGCCATGGTGTTTCCCGAGGTCAAGGTCACCGAGCCGCGCAAGCCCGCCATCTTCGTCGCGGCGGAGGACACCGGCGTGGCGCTCCAGGGCGACAAGGTTGTCGTGCGTCTCCGTTCGCCGAAGGACCGCGACTTCCCCCACTTCCTGAAGCCGGGCGAGCAGGCCGGCAAGGTCATCAAGATCATCGAGCGCGGCAGCGCCACCCTGACCGGCACGCTGCAGCGCGGCCGGAGTTATTTCTATGTCGTCTCCGACGACCCGCGCATCGGCCACGACATCATCGTGCAGGATCCCGCCAAGGCCCCCCTGAAGCCCCCGGCCGCGGTCGGCGACAAGGTGGTCGTGAAACTCAACGAGTGGAAGGAGCGCCACATGAATCCCGACGGGGTCATCGTCGAGCGCCTGGGCCGCGCCCTCGAGCCCCGCGCCGAGCTGGCCGCCATCTATCACAAATACAACCTGACGACCGCCTTCCCCGAGGCCGTCGTCCGCGAGGCGGCCACCCTGCCCGCCGCCGTCGGCCCGGCCGACCTGGCCGGCCGCCGCGACTACCGCGCCATCCCGACCTTCACGATCGATCCGGACGACGCCAAGGACTTCGATGACGCACTCTCCATCGAATACCTCGATCATGGTGACATCCGCATCGGCGTGCACATCGCCGATGTCAGCCACTACGTGAAGCCCGGCACGGCCCTCGACCGCGAGGCGCAGAACCGCGGCAACTCCACCTACCTTGTCGGCACCGTCGTGCCGATGCTGCCCGAGAAGCTCTCCAACGGCCTGTGCTCGCTCGTCGAGGCGCAGGACCGTGTGACCAAGGCCGCGCTCTTCACCTTCGCCGCCAACGGCCGCATCAAGACCACCGAGTTCGCCAACACCGTCATCCGCAGCCGCAAGCGCCTGACCTACAAGCAGGCCTTCGCGCTCATGTTCGAGGACGACCTCAACAAGATCCGCAAACTGCCCCTGCCCGCCGCCCACCAGACGGGCGCAACCGGCCGCGCCCTCAGCGAGCTGCCGTCTGACGAGCTCGTCGAGCTGCAGAACTGGATCCGCCAGCTCTGGACCATCGGCAGCAAGATCCGCCGCGAGCGGATGCAGGGGGGCAGCCTCGACCTCGACATGCCCGAGACCAAGATTTTTGTCGACGCCGCGGGCTACGCCGACCGCATCGAACTCATCCATAACGATGAGAGCCACCAGCTCATCGAGGAATACATGCTGCTGGCGAACGAGGCTGTCGCCCGCCTGACCCGCGGCCACCACCTGCCCTCGCTGTACCGCGTTCACGACGATCCCGACGAGGAGAAGCTGGCCGAACTCCGCCAGTTCCTCGGCACCTTTGGCATCAAGACCGGCGACCTCGCCAACCGGGCCGAGGTCGTGAAGCTGCTGGCGGTCCTCAAGGATCACCCGCAGGGCTACATTCTCCGCACCCAGCTGCTCCGCAGCATGCGCAAGGCCTGCTACCGCGCCTCACCCGACGGCCACTATGGCCTCAACAAGACCGACTACACGCACTTCACTTCACCCATCCGGCGCTACGCCGACCTCGTCGTGCACCGGGTCTTCGACACCTACCTGGGCAAGAGCCAGGGCAAGCCGACGGCCAGCTACCGCATCGCCCAGATCGACAATCTCGCCGAGCATCTCAGTCTCACCGAGATCAACAGCACCGAGGCCGAGCGCGACTCGGTGAAGGTGAAGCTCATGGAGTATTTCGAGCGCGAGGCGGGAAAGAAAAACAAGACCGTCTTCACCGCCATCATCACCGACGTCCGCAACCACGGCTTCTTCATCGAGGTCGCCGAGGCCGGCGCGTTCGGCATGGTGCCCGTGTCCTCGCTCAAGGATGACTTCTACGTGCTCAACGGCGCCGGCACGGCCTTCATCGGCCGCAAGACCAAGCGCAAGTTCGAGCTCGGGCACAAGGTGCCGGTCGTCGTGGACAAGGTTGACCGGCAGAAGCGCCTGATTGATTTCACCGTGCCCTGAGGGCGGCCCGCATGAACCGGAAGGCGCTCCTTCTGCTCGGCAGCGCGCTGTTCATGGGCGGCTGTGCGGCTCCTGTCGCGGAGGACTCCGCGATGCCACGCCCGGCCAGGCTCGACAGGGCCCGGTCGGTCGAGATCACCCCGGGCGACGACTCCTTCAGCCGGCAGCGGACGGCAGCGGATGCGCCCGCCCGCCCGAAAAGGGCTTCGCGCGACGCGGCCGAGCTGACCGCGGACGAGCTTTACGCGTTGCCCAAACTCACCGTGACGCGGAAAGGATTCGTGAACTTCGGGCTGTCCGTCGTTACCAATGCCGAGGTGACCGTCGGCGGCAAAATCGAATGGATGCGCGTCGGTGTGGTCCTGCCGGACCGGCCGGCAGCCCGGCAAGGCCTCTTCACCGGGGTGGAAATACTGGCGATTGACGGGGTCCCGATCACGCAGCTCGGCCGGGAGGACATGCTGCACGCGCTGTTCGAACGCGAGGGAGGCGAGCATGTCCGGCTGCTGGTTTACTCGCGCCACTTCGGTCCCCTGCCCCGGTTTGTCACATTGTAGCCAGCAGGTGGCTGCCACCGGGAAAACACGGACGAATTCAGCCTTTGATTCACGACCAGGCAGGAGTAGGCTGCGCCCAGTCAGTCCCGTCCTGTCATGAAAACCGCCTCCTGCTTGCCCGTGGTTTTTTCCGTGGCGTTCGCCTCCATTCTGTGCGCGCAGACGGCTCCCTTGCGCATCGAGCAGACGGTGGAGGCGCGATTCCCCGCCGCCCTTGCCTTTTCTTCCCTCTCTGAAGGCGAAGCCCGCGTGGTCATCAACGTCGACGCCGACGGCAAGCTCATCGACTGGCTGGTCACCGGCTATACGAACAAGGCGTTCGCGGACGAGGCGGTCGCCGTGTTGAAACAGTGGCACTATGTCCCTGCGATCGAGAAGGGGCAGCCGGTTGGCGTCCGCTTGGAATTGTGTTTTGCGTTCGAGGCCCGGGGCCGGGTGGTGTCATTGCTGGCAATCGAGACGCCCGAGGTCCTTTTCCGGCAGGCGGGGGCGGGCCAACGCTACATCACCAGGGTTTGCCACCTGCAGGAGCTCGACCGGCCCATTGCCCCGCTCAACCCGGCGTCTCCCGTTAATCCGCTCCAAGCCGGTGCGCCGGCCGAAGCCCGGTCGGTCCTCGTTGACTTTTACATCGACGAGCATGGCCAGCCCCGCATGCCCGTGGTGGTCAATTCACCGCAGACAATCCTGGCCCAGGCCGCCGTGGACGCGTTGAACCGCTGGCGTTTCAACGCCCCGACCCGGGGCGGCAAGCCGATGACCGTGCGCGTCCGGCAGGAATTCATCTTTCCCGGCAGCTCGTAGCCGGGCCCGACGGTGGCTGGTTGCAATCCCGCGCCACCGGACTTTCCTGAAGACACCCATGAAGCACTACGATTTTGCCGACCGTTTCCGCGCCCTCTACGACAAGGCGGTCAAGCTCTACGCCGCCGGCCGCACCGGGGCGGAGACCTATTTCACCGCCGAGGAAGCGGCATTTCTCGCCGCCAACGGGCTGACCGCCCAGAATCTCTACGATTACGCCGAGGATCACAACAGCGGCGGCGAGCCGGGTTATGATCGCGCCCTGGCCATCGAACTCGTCCGCCGTGACTATTTCCTGAACATCCAGGGCGGCAAACCCTCCGGCAAGATCACCGACGCGTCCGCCCTGCCCGCAAAGACCGACGCCATCAAGGGCATCGCCTGGCTGCCCCGCCTCATCCCCAAGACCAAGGCGAAGCTCCGCGGCGAACTCCCCGCCTCCCTCATGTATAGCTGCGGCGGCGACCGGGCCTTCTTCACCAAGCACGACATCCATCCCGCGGAGTTCCTCACCCTTGTCTGGCGGAACGAAAACAACGACGGGGCGATCATCGACTGGGTCGTGCAGCGCGGCCGCGGCTGACACCGCGATTTAACGGACATTCCACTTGGAGGTTTGACGGCGTCCGGGGAACTTCTGCACCATCAAGGCATCCCCCATGCCTGCCTACACCCTGAAAATAAACGGGCAGCCCCGCCCGGTGAACGTCGCCGCTGATACCCCGCTCCTCTGGGTGCTGCGCGATCACCTCAACCTCGTCGGCACCAAGTACGGCTGCGGCCTCGGGCTCTGCGGCGCCTGCACGGTACATTCCAACGGCGTCCCGGTCCGCTCCTGCCAGCTGCCCGTCTCCACGGTTGGCGGCGCGGAGATCACCACCATCGAGGGACTGTCACCCGACGGCCATCACCCGCTGCAGCAGGCCTGGTGCGAGCACGACGTCCCGCAATGCGGCTATTGCCAGGCGGGCCAGATCATGACGGCCGCCGCCTTCCTCAGGAACAATCCCGCTCCCGCCGAGGATGAGATTGACGGGGCGATGGCCGGCAACCTTTGCCGCTGCGGCACCTACCTCCGCATTCGCAACGCCGTGAAGGCCGCAGCCGGCATGATGCAAAAGGGAGGCGCCAAATGAAGGCGCCTGACTCCACCCTCTCCCGGCGCGACTTCATCCGCGTCACCACCCTGACCGGCGGCGGCTTCATGCTCAGTCTGGCCCTGCCCGGCGAGGCCTGGGCCCAGCCGGCGCAGGCGCTGGATGACACCGCCAAGGTCTTCACGCCCGGACCTTTCATCAAGATCACGCCGGAAAACATCATCACCATCCTGGCCAAGAGTCCCGAGACCGGACAGGGCGTGAAAACCTCGCTGCCCATGATCGTGGCGGAGGAACTCGATGTGGACTTCTCCAAGGTGATCGTCGAGCAGGCGGCGCTGCGCGCGGATGTCGGCGGCCAGTCCGCGGGCGGCAGTCGCTCGACGCCGAACAATTACATGCTGCTCCGCCGGGCTGGCGCGACCGCCCGGGCCATGCTCGTCGAGGCCGCGGCCCAGACCTGGGGCGTGCGCGCCAATGAGTTGACCACCGATAACGGCCGGGTCATCCACGCGGCCACGGGCCGCACCCTCACCTACGGCGAGCTGGCCACCAAGGCCGCCACCCTGCCGGTGCCGGATGAGAGGAACATCAAGCTGAAGAGCGAGGATGAATTCAAGATCCTCGGGGCCCGCGTCGGGGGCGTGGACAATCCGCTGATTGTCACCGGCCGGGCGCTGTTCGGCATCGACCAGAAGCTGCCCGGCATGGTCTACGCCGCCTATGAGAAATGCCCCGTTTACGGCGGCAAGGTGATCGGCGCCAACCTCAACCGCATCAAGGCGCTGCCAGGCGTACGGGATGTCTTCGTGATCGAGGGCACGGAAAACCCCAGCGGATTGTTGCCGGGCATCGCCATCATCGCCGACTCCACGTGGGCCGCCTTTTCCGCCAAGCGCCAGCTGCAGGTCACTTGGGACGAGAGCGCCGGCCAGGGCCACAGCACGGCGGACTACGAGGCACAGGCCGCCGCCGCGTTCAAGGCCGGAGGCAAGCGCGTGCGCAACGACGGTGATGTCGACGCCGCCTTCGCCGCGGGCAAGGTGGTTGAGAGCGCCTACGTCTATCCTTTCCTCAATCACGCCACGCTCGAGCCGCAGGGCTGCACCGCCTGGGCGAAGGACGATGGCATCGAGTTCTGGACCACTTCCCAGACTCCCGGCCCCGGCCAGCAGCTGGTCTCTGACACGCTCAAGATCCCGAAGGACAAGCTGAAGGTGAACCTTGTGCGGGCCGGCGGCGGCTTCGGCCGGCGCCTCGCCAACGATTACATGGTGGAGGCCGGCGCCATCGCGCTCCGCACCAACGGCGCCCCCGTCAAGCTTACCTGGACGCGCGAGGACGACATGCGGCACGACTGCTTTCACCGGCCCGGTGGCTTTCATTTTCTCAAGGGGGCCGTGGATGCCGCCGGCAGGCTCTCGGCCTGGCACAATCATTTCGTCACCTTCGGGTTCAAGACCACCGAGCGCCCCTCTTCCTCCGCGGACCTGGCCCTGGACGAACTGCCCGCCCGGTTTCTGGCGAACTACCGGCTCGACCAGTCGATCATCCCCACGATGGTGCCCACCGGCCCGCTGCGCGCCCCGCGCAGCAACGCCCTGGCCTTCGTGATGCAGAGTTTCATCGATGAGCTGGCCCATGCCGCCGGCCGCGACCCCGTGGATTTCCGCCTCGAGCTGCTCGGGGCCGACCGGCTTGTGCCCGCCGCGCAGGCCAACGGCGTGCCCTACGACGCGGGTCGCATGAAGGGCGTGGTCCGCCTGGCCGCCGAGAAGGCCGGTTGGGGCAAAAAACTGCCCAAGGGCGAGGGCCTGGGCCTGGCGTTTCACTTCAGCCACTCGGGCTACGTCGCCATGGCGGCAGAGGTGGCGGTCGCCCGGGACGGCACGCTCAAGGTTCGCCGGGTGACCGCCGCAGTGGACGTCGGCCCGATCGTCAACCTCAGCGGCGCCGAGAACCAGATCCAGGGCTCGATCATCGACGGTCTGGGCATGGCCTGGCTGCAGGAGATGACCTATGACCGCGGGCGCGCCATGCAAGGCAACTTCAACGACTTCCCGTTGCTCCGGTCCACGGAGACGCCGGCGATGTCGGTCAACTTCATCCAGAGCAGGAATCCGCCCACCGGTCTCGGCGAGCCCGGTTACCCGGTCGTGCCGCCGGCAATCTGCAACGCGATCTTCGCGGCCACGGGCAAGCGCATCCGGCGCCTGCCGTTCAACCAGACCGACTTGAGCTGGTCCTGAGGCGAGCCTCAGCGCGCGCGGCGTTCCTTGAGCTTGCGGAGGTCGATCACCAGGTCGAACTCCGTCCCGGCCGGCAGCTGCCGGCCGGAGGCAAAGGTGTAGCTGCCGCCCTTGGGGAGCTTGGTCAGGAAGCGCTCATGCAGCGCCGCCTTGAACATCTCCTTGGGCGCCCAGTCAGAGTCGCTCGAGAGCGAGCCGAATTCGTCCACGTAGACCCGCTCGGTGCTGCGGTCCTCGGTGCGCGGGGTGATCACGTAGACCTTGACGGCCTTTGCGAAGTTGGTGCGCAGCACCGCGCTGTTGACCAGTTCCCACTCGTGTCCCTGCGGTTCGGCGATCAGCAGGAAGGCGTTGCGGTGTGCGGTCAGTGCGGCGCCGGTGGCGAGCAGTCCCAAGGCGAGATAGAGCGTCAGCGGCTTGACCCCGCGGGCCGCCGCCAGGACGCGGAGGCCATGCACCACGAGGACCAGGGCCAGGCCGGAAAGGGCGAAAAGCGTCCGGTAGGCGGTGGAGCGCTCCGCGGCGGCCAGGCTGACGGCGTGAGCCAGGAGCGGTATGAACACCAGGCACCAGATCCACTTGCGGGTGAACCATGCTCCTGTGCCGCGGGCCGACAACCGGAAGCCCAGGCCGATGATGGCGGCGAAAAGCAGTGCGGCGCTCCAGAAAATGACCACACCGGTGTTGAAGTCGTCCCGCAGCGCGTAAAGGGCCAGCGCGTTGGGCAGCGGCATCCAGAAAAACCAGGCCAGCTTGCCGAACGGATTCGACTCCACCTGCATGCGCACGGATTCGTGGAAAACCCCGTTGCTGAACAGCGATTGCACCAGGAAATAACTGAAGGCCAGTCCCGCCACCAGTGCACCCAGATGATAGCCGAGCCACTTCAGGTCGGTCATGGGTTCCCGGCCACTGCGCACCAACAGCACGGCGGCGATCAGCACGACGCTGAAAAGGGCGTTGGATTGGTAGATCAATGCGGCCAGCGCGTAGATCATGCAGCCGCCCAGCAGCGCGACAAACCGCTTCAGGCCGCCGCGTTCCAACTCCGTCTCGATGGCCGAGAATCCCGCCACGGACAGCAGCACGGCCAGGACGTGCGGCCAGCAGACGGCCCAGCCGGCCGTGACCTGGGACGCAGGCAGCAGGGTTATGCCCAGGCCGATGGCAGCCGATTCGATCTCCGTCCAGCCCGACTGATAGAGCTGACGCCAGACGGCCAGGCCGAGCAGGGTCAGCAGCGACACGGTGGTCAGCCGCAGCCAGGGCAGCTGTGACACATCATCCATGACGCCGAAGGTGGTTTCCAAGAGTGCACCGTAAAGCGGGCGCCCGTGGGAAGCCGTGAATTTCACCAGCTTGCCCGGCTCTTCCCGAGCCTCGCGCAGGTGGGAATAGTCGTCCCGCATCCCGTAGTCGTGAAAGATGGTCTGCCAGTAGACCGCCAGCGGCGCCAGGAGCAAAATGTAGAGGCAGATGCGGGTGCGGATCATTGGAGGGACATCTCTTGCTGCGATGCTTTTGGCTGAATCCCGAGGAAACGTCCATAACGTTCCAGCCAGTCGTCGATTTTTGCCAGATAATATACGGGATCGTAGGGCGCGGCGGCGGGATCGTGCGCGGCGAGCGGCCGGGCGCGCTGCCAGTCGGAGGCCTGTCCCTTGGACTTGACCCCGATGTAATAGCTGACCCGTTCCCCCATCCGGGGCCGCGGGTTCATCTGCAGGGCCACCTCGGCCGCCGCCCGCCGCGGCTTGCCGCCCCCGGCGACCCACTGCTGGTAGGCCTCGGGGTTCTGGCTGAGGGACTCCGCCTTGGCCAGGTCGGCCACCGGTTGCTCCCGGGCGGCGATTGTCCGCCGCAGGCGCTCGATCTCGGCCACCGGCGACACCGGCGACACCCCGAGCAGGTAGGCGATGAGCTGGTCGCCCAGGCGCTTGAGAAACGGCTCGATGCCGCGGGAACGGAGGGCGGAGCCGCGCAGGGTGATCTCGCCGCCGGCCGCCAGCGCGTAGTTCTTGGCCTTGTAGCAGAACATCGCGTCGTAGGTGCCGTCGTATTCCAGCTCGATGCCGGCGGGGAGGATCTGCGCGACCTTTGCGAGCAGGTCTTCGGGGCGCTGGAAATATGGCTCGGCCGAAAGGTAGATACCGTCCGTGTCGGCCTCGAGGATCACACAGCCGTGCCGCTGGAATTCCCCGATCAGCGCCTGCAGCAGTTCGCGGCCGCGCCGGGTGACCTCCGCCGCGAGTTCGCCGTCGCCGAACCGTGCGCCCGAGAAGCCCAGGTAGCCGTAGAAGGAATTGATGAGGATCTTGAAGGTGGCCTGCCGCGCCTGGGCCTCGTCACGCTCGGCCACCGTGGCCGCCGTCTTGGCCAGCTGCTTGTATTTCAGCCGGTATTCGCGCAGCCGGCGCAGCATGGGGATGAAGACGCCCAGCGTGTCACTCTGCGGGTTCCGCCCCATCTGGAGCAGCAGGCTCGGGTACAGGGATGCCACGTCGAAGTGCAGTACGTGCCGGAACACCCCTTCCTGGAAACTGCGGGTGAAGCCGCCCTCGAACGGCGCGATGTCGACGGGCGCCGGGCAGCTCGCCCGGGCGTGGTAATATTCCTCGAGGAACAGCAGGTCCACCTTGCCGGCCGTGCCGCGCAGCGCCGCCTCCTGCAGCAGGATCGGGAAGGCCCGGGCTTGCTCGAAATAGGTGGGCAGCAGCACGTCGGCCAGCCCCTTGGTCTCGCGCAGGTCGTCCGCCAGATAGGCGAGGAACTCCTCCCGGTTCGCCCGGAAGGCATGCTGGATCTGCGCCCCGTCGATGTAGGTGCGCCCCTCGCCCGACTCCGGCGTGATGCCGAAGTAGACCGCTGCGTCCTTCAGGCCGTAGGCTGTCATTTCCCGCGCGGTGATGTCGTAGAGCTGGATCAGCAGGTAGGTGTCGATGACGGTGCGGCCGGGCATGTCGCAGCGCGTGAAGTCGATCCAGCGTTCCGCCACCTTCATGCGGCTGTTCCGGAATTCGGCCGCGAGCCCGAACCGGCCCCAGGCGCAGGGCACCTTGAGCCGCTTCGACCGGGTGCGCAGGTATTCGAGGTCAAATTTGAAGATGTTGTGGCCCTCGATGACGTCGGGGTCGAGTTCACGCAACAGCTCGTTGAACGCCAGCAGCAGGCGCTTCTCGCCGGCGTCGGTCTCCTCGTCCAGCGTCAGCAGTTCGCGGCGGGCGCCGCACTGCAGGCCGATGGCCAGCACCCGGTCGCCGGGATTCTTCGCGTCGCTGAAGGCGCCCGCCTCCGTCGCGCCGGTCTCGATGTCGAGCTGGCCGCGGCGCAGGTCGGCGAACTTCAGGCCGGCATACAGCCGCGCGCGCTTCTGCAGCAGCCACTGGCTCTCGTAGGGCTTCAGCACGTCGATCGCGGCGCCTTCGCGCACGGCCTTGAAGAAAAGCTCGAAGCTCGCCAGCGACTCCGCCTGGGCCAGCCGGTTGAAGATGCCCTCGCCCTTCAGGCGCTCAAAGCTGATGCCGTCGTACGGGGTCTCCGCGGCCAGCCAGGCAAACGGCTTGAAATCCTCCGTGCGTTCCTCGCGGCCGCCACTGGCGGTGGCGTAGCAGCCATGCACCTTGCCGGCGTCGTCAATCCACAGTCCGGCCAGGCTCTCCGCGCTCACATCGCCCGCACGATATAAACCATCACCAGGGCGGTCAGGGTGAGCGCCAGCGCCACCAGGGCCAGGGTGCCGCGGAGGTGCGGCCGCCGGTAGGCGATCCCGGCCAGCGACGACAGGCCAAGCCAGCAGAGCAGCTTGACGATGACCCAGCCGCTGCCCCACGAATAGCCGAGCTTGGCCATGAGGCCGCCGGCCGCGACCAGCGCGAGCAGGCTCGCAATGCCGGTGATCATCAGTGTCCGCTTGCGGTTCTCCGGGGCCGGGTTGGCGAAGGCCATGAAGGTGTGGGCCGAAAGCACGAACAGGGAGAAGACGTGCAGCAGGGAGTAGTAGAGTGGATTCATGTGTGGTAAATAGTGACACCCCATCTGTGCCGTGCGCCCCGGGGGCTCATGTCCTTTTTATGTTAAAGGTGGGCACCACCCGACGGACCTTCTGCCTTCCGGTTTACGGCCTGGCATCAGCCCGCCTGTCAGCGGCTCCCAAATTATAGCAAAGGCAAAGAGCGTTGTTTGGAGCACCTCGAACACTACAGGGTGTCGGCGAGGAAGCTACCCCGCCCGCCCCGGCCGTCAAATGCGAATGCGGGCCGCGCGGGCGCCTCATGCCTCGGCCGCGGTCGGATCGAGGTGCTCGAGGATGATTTTCTGGACCTGGTCGAGGAAAGTGTAGCTGGCGAACGGCACGCGCACCTCGTCCGCGATGGCTTCGGGCGGCACGTCCTCGTCTTCCAGCAGGTCGGCGGGAATGCCCTGCAGCCAGCGCGTCAGGATCTGGATGCGCAGTGCCGAGCAGCCGCGCAGCAGCGAGTCGCTGTTGTTCGAGTCGATGGCGATGGTGCCGTCGGCGAAGAACTCGCGGCCGAACAGGCCGAGCAGCTCGCGCACGTCGCTGTTCTGCCCGGCGAGGAGCTCCGCGGTCCATGTCTCGTTGAACTCGCTGTCCTCCTCCGGGAAGGTCGCGCGGATGGCCAGGTTCTGGCGCAGGTCGTCCGCGGCCTGCTTGATGATGTCGAGCAGGGGCGCCACGGCGCTGATGTTCAGCTTGATTTCCACCCGTTTCATGCGGCGGCCGGGATCAGGCGGGCTCATCGGGCTGGGCCACCGCGGTCAGGTGCCACTGCTGGAGGGCGAAGACATACGCCTCGGCCTGCTCGCGCGTGCCGGCCCAGAGCACCGAGCGGCCTTTCTCGTGGATCTCGAGCATGTGCTTGCGCGCCCGCTCCTCGGCGAAGCCGAAGACCCGGCGCAGCACCATGACCACGTAGGACATCCGGTTGACCGGGTCGTTGAGCACGACGACCCGCCAGACATCCGTCAGCCGCGGTTTCGGCGCGGGCGCGGCCCGCTGGGTCTTTTTGATTTTGGTCTCGGCCACGATTATGCCCTGCCCGCCGCCTCGCGCACGGCCTGGGCCACCGCGCTCCCGGCTTCGGCAATCGCCACTTTGCGCACTTCCTTGGCGGTGCGCCATTTCAATTCGAAGATGCCCTCCTTGAGGCCCTTGCCGCCGACGGTCAGGCGCAGCGGCAGGCCGATGAGGTCGGCGTCCTTGAACTTCACCCCCGGCCGCTCGGCGCGGTCGTCGATCAGGACGTCAGCGCCGGCCGCCTCGGCGGCGGCGGCGAGCTTGAGGCACAGCTCCGTGGCGGCGGCGTCCTGCGGGTCGAGGTTGACGACCAGCACCTGCCAGGGCGCGACATTCCACGGCCAGATGATGCCGTCGGCGTCGTTGCTCTGCTCGATCACGGCCTGCAGCGTGCGGCTGATGCCGATGCCGTAGCAGCCCATGACCATCGGGTGCGATTGCTTCTGGTCGTCGGTGTAGACGGCCCCGAATTTCTCGGAGTATTTCGTGCCAAGCTTGAAGACATGGCCGACCTCGATCGCCCGGGCGATCTTGAGCGGCTGGCCGGACCTGGGGTCGGGCTCGCCCGCCCGCACGCGGCGGAAGTCGCCGAACCTCGTGACCTCGAGGTCGCGGACGACATTCACATTGCGCAGGTGGAAGCCGTCCTTGTTGGCTCCGGTCGTGCCGTTGCCGACGAGGCGGATGGCGTGGTCGGCGAAGATGCCGGCCAATGCATCCGGGTTCTTGATGGTGCCCCTGACCGTGCCAAGGCTGCCGGGCTTGGCCCCCATCACGGGCTCGATCTCCTCCGGTGTGGCCGGACGCCACAGCTGGAAGCCAAGGGCGCCGAGCTTGGCCTCCTCGAGGTCGTCGCATCCGCGCAGGATCACGAGAAACGGCTTGCCGTCGCCCATGTAGACGAGGGTCTTGAACTGCTGGTCCGCCGCCACGTTGTAGGGCGCCGCGGCGAGGGCCGCGATGGTCACGACGCCCGGCGTGGCGAATTCCTCCAGCGCACCCGCGGGCGCCGCCTCGGCGAGGTCCTTCGGCACGATGCCGCTGGTGGCCTTCTCCCGGTTGGCCGAGTAACCGCTTTCGTCGCAGTAGACGATGTCGTCGTCGCCCACCGGGGCCGGGACCATGAATTCGTGCGAAAAACTGCCGCCCATCACGCCGGTGTCGGCCTCGACCGCGATGGTCTTCAGGCCGCAGCGGGTGAAGAACGCCGTGTAGGCGCGCTTCATCTTGTTGTAGCTCACGATGGCGGCCTCGTCGTTCACATCGAAGCTGTAGGCGTCCTTCATGATGAACTCCCGGGCGCGCATCAGGCCGTAGCGCGGGCGGATCTCGTTCCGGAACTTGGTGCCGATCTGGTAGAAATTCCGCGGCAGGTCGCGGTAGCTGGTGATCTCGGCCTTCACCAGCGGGGTGATGACCTCCTCGTGCGTCGGCCCGAGCACGAACTCCGGCTCCTTGCTCCGGCCCTTGCCGGCGCCGGCGTGGTCGACGCGATACATGATCTCGCGCGCGGCGGCCCAGCGCGGGCCGTCCGACCAGTTTTCCACCGGATGGATGAAGGGCATGGACAGCTCGATGGCACCCTCACGGTCCATCTCCTCGCGGCACAGCTGGCTGATCTTCTGCACGACGCGCAGGCCGGCCGGCATGAAGGTGTAGAGGCCGCCGCCCAGCTTGCGGACAAGGCCCGCGCGCAGCAGCAGCTTGTGCGACGCGATCTCGGCGTCGGCGGGGCTTTCCTTCAGTGTCGGAATGAACGTCTGCGACCAATATTTCATGTGAACCCGGACGAGAACAACTCGGCCGGGACGGCGCAAATGTATTTGCGCCCCGCCACCCCGTCCCGTGATAAGTCCCGGCATGACCGCCCGCCCCCCGCGTCCGACGCCCAAGCCCTGGCCCATGAAATGGATCGTGGTGGTGATCGGGCTTTTCATCGTCGGCTACACGGCGGTCAACCTGTACTTCCGCAAGCCGGGCCGGGCCTACCGCCCTTACCAGGACGCGCAGGACCGGGCGACCACCGCCCGGCTGCTCGCCGCCGGCTGGCAGAAGCTGCCCGTCGACGCCCGCCGGCCCGTGGAGAAGCCGGTCGCGGAGGACGCACCGGCCCCGGTGACCCGCGCCGCCGCCGGGCTCGGCCCCGATCTCACCGCCAGCTTCGCCGAGCCGCCCAAGCTGCTCGCGACCATCGACCGCGTCGTCGCACCGGCCGCCGTGGCGCACGGCGCCGACTATAGCGCCTACTTCACCGCCAGCCTCGCCAGTCAGAAGGCCCAGGTTGGTGACCTCACCCTTTACCGCCGGGGCAATGAACTCGTGCTGATTCCCAGCACCGAGCCCCTGCCGGGCAAGGAACTCATGAGCCGCTGGAGCGATTCGACCTATTGCGTGAATTTTTCCACGGCCAGCCTGCCGCCGGGCCGCTATCAGGTCCGTCTCGTCGCCCAGGGCCCCGCCGCCGCGTGGTCGTTCACCGTCCGGTGAGACGCAACAATCCATTGACGCGCGGGCCGGGATGCCTGATTAAAGCGCTCCTGCAACGATGAGCAACGGCTCCGATATCAAACCCACCGACCTGCGCGGCATCCTGAAATACGTCCCCCGGTTTCAGGGCCAGACCTTTGTCATTGCGGCCGACGGCATCATCGTGGCCGACGAGAACTTCTCGAACATCCTGACGGACATCGCCGTCCTGCGCAGCCTCGGCATCAAGATCCTCATCGTCCACGGCATCGGCCACCAGATCGAGGAGCTGTCGAAGGCGCGCCACATCCCCATCACGGACATCCAGGGCACGGGCGTGGCCGATGCCGCCACGCTCGACCTCGCCATCCGCGCCTCGTCCCGTGTGACGCACCTCATCATCGAGGGCCTCACCCAGAACGGCCTGAAGGCCGCGCTGACCAACGCCGTGCGCGCCATGCCGCTTGGCATCATCAAGGGCATCGACCACCAGTTCACCGGCCGCGTCGACCGCATCGACAAGGAGTTCATCATGCAGCTCATCGCCTCCCAGGTGGTGCCCGTGGTGAACCCGATCGGCTTCGACCGTGACGGCCGGCCCCTGCGCATCAACTCCGACCTGCTGGCCGCGGAGCTGGCCGAGGCGCTCGGCGCCACCAAGATCATCTACCTCACCCCGCACGAGGGCCTGGAGATCAACGGCAAGCTCCAGCACCAGATCGCTGCGGCCACGCTCAAGAGTCTCCTGGAGAGCAAGCCCGAGTCGATCAACGAACCCATGCGCAGCCCGGCCGCGCACGCCGTGAAGGCCGTCGAGACCGGCACGCCGCGCATCCACTTGCTCGACGGGCGCCTCATGGACGGCCTGCTCAACGAGATCTTCTCCAACGAGGGCATCGGCACGCTGATCCACGGCAACGAATACCAGCAGATCCGCCAGGCGACCAAGCGCGATGTCCGGGCCATCTATAACCTCACCCGGCAGGCCGTGAAGCGCGAGGAGCTGGTCTACCGCACCCAGGCGGCCATCGAGAAGAACGTCGAGCAGTTCTACGTCTTCGAGATCGATGAGAACATCATCGCCTGCGTCTCGCTCCAGTTTTACCCGGACAAGCCGAAGTTCGCCGAGGTCGGCTCGCTCTATGTCATGCCTTTCTACCACCACCGCGGCATCGGCAAGAAGATGGTCGATTACGCCTGCATGATGGCCAAGGAGCGCGGCGCGACGAACATCATCGCGCTCTCGACGCAGGCCTTCACTTTTTTCACCTCCGTGGTCGGTTTCGAGGAAGCCGACAAGGAGGCGCTGCCGGAATCCCGGCTCAAGGCCTACGAGGAAAGCGGCCGGAACTCGAAGGTGCTGACGAAGAAGCTGTGAGCGCCGGGGTGGTTGCCGCCCGGCGGCCCGGGCGCAGCCCTATCCCTGCGGCGTCCCGCGTTCCAGCCGGCGGCCTTCCAGTTCCACGATGACCTGGATCTCGACGGTCGAGCCCTTGGGCAGCCCGGCGGCGGCCACGGCGGCCCGGGCGTGCTTGCCGGCCTCGCCGTAGAGCTTCCCGAACAGCTCCGAGGCGCCGTTGATGACGGCGGGGCTGTCCGTGAAACCGCTGACGGCATTGACGAAGCCGGTGACGAGCACGAAGCGCTTGACGCTGTCCAGGCTGCCGGTGGCGGCCTTGATGTTGGCGAGGGTGTTGAGCGCGCAGATCCGGGCCGACTCATAGGCCGTCTGCACCGTCTGCTCCTGGCCGACCTGCCCGACGTGCGTCATCTGCCCGTTGAACGAACTGATGGTGCCCGCGAGGTACAGCAGGTTGCCGGTGCGGACGTAGGGCACATAGCTGCCGGCGACGGCAGGCGGATCGGGCAGCTTGAGGCCGAGTTCGGCGAGTTTTTCTTCAATGCTCATGGGGTTCTGGGTTGGGGGATGAATTCGAAGGTGGCCACGTCGCCGACGGCGACCGGCTGGTCGAGCACGCCGACCTCCTGCAGCAGGTTGATCTGCTTCTGGAGGCGTGCGGCCGTGAGCTGGCCCGCGGCCTCGCCCCGGGCGGGATCGCCGCTGACGAGCTGGTAGTCGTTCATCGCCTTGATGCTGTAGGCCATGAACTCGGGCGAAAGGTCGCTGCGCTTGGCGGCGAGCAGCCGGTTCGCCGGCGCCGGGTCGCCCGCCAGGTAGTCCACCCACCCCTTGATGCTGGCCCGCACGAATTTCGCCACCACGCCGGGATGCTCCGCGAGGAATTTCCGGCTGGTGAACATCACGCGGTAGGGGGCGTAGCTGTCGCTGGCGATGAGCAGGGCCCCGACGTCGGCTCCGCGCTGCCGGGCGAAGAACGGCTCGTTGGTCACGAAACACTGCTGCACAAAGCTCGGATCGTTCATGAACCTCGCCAGGTCGCCGACCAACGGCATCAGGTTGAACTTTACGCCGAGTTTCTTCTGCACGACCTGGATCCACGTGGAGCCGGCCCCGGCCATGATGGTGCGGCCCTCGAGGTCCTGGAGCCGGCGCAGCGGCTGGGCGGCATGGAACAGGATGCCCTGCGGGTCGCGCTGCATCTCGGCGCCGACCATCTTCACCGGCACGCCGCGGGCGACGGCCACGATGACATCATCGCCATTGGTCATGCCCAGCTCGGCCCGGCCGACCGCCACCGAGCTCATGACCTGCGCGTTCGGGCCGCCGGGCAGAATCTCGACGTCGAGTCCCTCCGCGGCGTAGTAGCCCTTGGCCCGTGCCTGGTAGTAGCCACCGTGCTCGGGTTCCGGGAACCAGTCGGTCTGGAAGCGGACCTTGACGAGGCCTGGCGTGGCCGGAACCGTCCCGTCCTTCCTGCCGCAGCCCGCGAGGAGTGCGGCGAGGGCAAGGATGGGCGCGAGGAGCCGGCGAAAATTCATTTCAGTGATCGTTGCGTTCAAAGGAGTCGTGCCACTTGTGGAGCACCGCCCGGTTCAGGGCGGCTACCGCGGCGACGAAGATGAAGCCCAGCAGGCAGCTGGTCAACGCCGTGGCAAACAGTGCCGGTATCTTGATCTGGGTATTGTAGCTGTAGACGAGGAAACCCAGCCCGCCGGTGCCGCCGGAGGAGTTCCCGACCATGTATTCGCCGAAAATCGCGCCGATCGGGGCCAGCGTCGCCGCGATCCGCAGGCCGGCGAGATAATACGGCATGGCCGACGGCACGCGCAGGAGGAGCATTTCCTGCAGGCGGCTCGCATTGGCCATGCGGAAGAGCGCCACGTGGTTCATGTCCGTCGAGAGCAGCCCTTGCGTCATGTTGGCGACAATGGGGAAGAAACTTATCAGCCAGGTGATCGTGATGATGCCCGGCAGGCCCGGTCCCGCCCAGAGCACGATGATGGGGGTCAGCACGATCACGGGCGTCATCTGCAGCACCAGCAGCCACGGGTACAATCCGGCCCGCAACGACCGCGACACGCCGAGCAGCAGCGCGGTGGCAAAGCCCAGCGCCCCGGCCAGCAGAAAGCCCGCGAGGGCCCCGAGGGCGGTGCTGCCCGCGGCGGCCAGCAGCCGGACCCTTTCATGCCAGGCCGCCGCCAGGATCTCCACCGGTGTCGGCAGGATCCAGCTCTGCAATCCGCTGGCCGTCCGCACGCCATACCACAGCCCCACGAACAGCAGGCCGCTCAAGGCGGGCAGAAGCCACAGGAACAGGCGGGAGGTCTTCTTCATGGGCTGGCGGTCGCCTCCACCCGGTGCAGGAGCCGGGACACCTCGTTCACCCGGGCCTGGAACTCCGGGCGTTCCCGCAGCGCCGGGATGCGGGGATAGGCAAAATCGATCCGCACCTCGCCGTGCAGCCGGCCCGGGTTGGCCGCCATCACCAGCACGCGGTTCGACAGGAACACCGCCTCGCTCACCGAGTGGGTCACGAACACCGCGGTGAAGCGCGACCGCTCGCGCAGGGTGAGCAGCTCCTCGTTCAGGCGGTTGCGGGTCATCTCATCGAGGGCGCCGAAGGGCTCGTCGAGCAACAGCAGCTGCGGATCAAGGGTCAGGGCCCGGGCGATCGACACCCGCATCTTCATGCCGCCGGACAACTGGCGCGGATAATATTCCGGCACTTCGGCGAGGCCGACCAGGGCCAGCATCTCCGCCGCCCGGGCCGCCCGCGGACCGGCCGCCATGCCGCGCAGACGCAGGGGCAGCTCGACGTTCCGCTGCGCCGTGAGCCAGGGCAGCAACGTTGCGTCCTGAAAGATGAAGGCCTGCCGGTCCCGCGCCTCCCTCGGCGTGGTCCCGAGGACCGTGAGGGTGCCTTCCGTCCCGGGGCTCAGGCCGGAAACCAGCTTCAGGATGGTTGATTTGCCGCAGCCGCTAGGGCCGATCAGGCTGACAAAATCTCCCGGCGCCACCGTGAGGTTGATGTCGTCGAGGATCAGCGGCCCGGCCCCGTAGCGCTTTTTGAGCGAGGTAAATTTGACGATGGGCGCCGCGGACTCCATGAATGCTGACGAATGGACACAATCGTGCGCAAAACGCCAGCCGGTTTGCCGTTCGCGGCCTGGCAATCCATGCCCGCCCCGGAGGCGGCACGCACGGTGCACGCACGGCTCGCGGCGGTGCCGGACAACCTGCGGTCCGCGGCCCTCGCCTGGCTGCGCCCCGCGCCGGATCTCGCGGCGGAACTGGGTGCCCATCCCGCCAGCCAGCCGCTGCACGGCGTGCCCTACCTGCTGAAGGATTTGTTCGATCTTGCCGGGGTGCCGACCCAGGCCGGTTCCACCTTCCTCAACTCGGCCCGCGGCACCCCAACGCGCGACAGCGCCCTCGCCCTCCGGCTCCGCGAACTCGGCGCCGCCTGCGCCGGCAAGACGCACCTGGTGGAATTTGCCGCGGGATTGTTCGGCGACAACTCGCACTATGGCGACTGCCCGCATCCGCACTTCCCCGGCCGGCTTTCCGGCGGCTCGAGCAGCGGTTCGGCCGCACTGGTCGCAGCCGGCGTCGTGCCGCTTGCCGCCGGCACCGATACGGGCGGCTCGGTGCGCGTGCCGGCCGCGTTCTGCGGCGTGCATGGCTTCCGGCTCAGCCCGCATGATGAATTCATCCGGGACGCCATGCCCCTGTCACCCTCGCTGGACACCGCGGGCTGGTTCACCGGCTGCGCCGCGGATATGCTGGCCGTGGTGAACGCGGTGGTTGGTCCGGCCAAGGCGGACGCGGAGCCGCGGGGCTGCTTCCTGCCCGCCAAGTCGCTGGGCACGTTCTTCGACCCGGACACCGCGGCGGCCTGCGACCGGGCCGCGTCACGCCGCGCCGCGCCGGCGGATCAAGCCACCGCCGGCGCGCTGCTCGCCTCGTGGCAGGGCGCCATCGAGGCCTACACTGTAATCGCCCTGGGCGAGGCGTACACGATCCACCGCGACTGGCTTGCGCCGTATCGCGAGCACTACGAAACAGGCATCTGGCAGCGCTTTTCAGACGGGGGGCACTATCGGCCGGAGCAACTGACCAAGGCCATGGCCGTCCTCGAGACGGTGCGCGCCGCATTCCGGCAGTATTTTGCCAGATACGATTTCCTCATCCTGCCCGCCACGCCCTTCCCCGCCCTCCGCAAGGCCGATTGCACACCCGAGGCGCGCAAGGCGCTGCTCACCCT
>Ga0228698_1000509_pt1 | contig 28804 bp, 27 predicted proteins | sample McNCre117_Aug_MG_FD_178015 | JGI IMG/M metagenome (GOLD analysis project Ga0228698, IMG submission 178015) | Freshwater microbial communities from McNutts Creek, Athens, Georgia, United States - 1-17_Aug_MG | ecosystem: Environmental > Aquatic > Freshwater > Creek | place: USA: Georgia...
CCCCCAACTTCATGACCACGACCACGAGGCCGGCCCCGATCAGTCCGGCGAGAGCGGCCCCGATGCCCAGCGGCCAGCGCCACACGGCATCGTCCCGCTCGGCCCGGAGCTCCGCGATCCGGCGGCCCATCACCCACGCCAGCGGCGGCAGCACCGGGAGGATGTAGGGCACGAGCTTGGACTGCGAGGCACTGAAGAAAAGCAGGATGAACGCCGCCCACAACAGCGGGAACCAGCCGTCGGCATTGGGCCCGCGCCGGGCCCAGCCGCCGGCGGCGGCGCGCCGGAGGCCCGGAAAAAGAAACCCGCTCCACGGGAAGAAGCCGAGCAGGAGCACGGGCAGGAAGAACCACCACGGCTCGTAGCGGCCGTGCGTCGTCGTGGTGAAGCGCAGCCAGTGCTCGTGGACGAAGTAAAACCAGGCCCACTCGGGGTTGCGCTGCGCCACCAGCACATGCCATGGCGCGGCGATGAGGGCGAAGAGCACCAGGCCCGAGGGCAGGTAGAACGGCCGGAGCCGGCGCCATTGGTTGAACAACAGCAGCCAGAGGAACATCACGGCCCCCGGCAGCAGGAACCCGATCAGGCCCTTGGCCAGGGTGGCGAGCGCGGCGCTGGCGTAGAGCCCGTAGAACAGGGCGCGGCGCCGCGCCCCGGGCGGCTCGCGCACACCCAGCAGGAAGCAGGACAGCACGGCGCTGATGAGCACCGACACGACCATGTCGATCAGCAGGATCCGGGTGTGGACGAAGTACAGGAGGCTGGTGGCCAGCACCAGCGCGGCCCACCACGCCGCGTCGCGCCCGTGGATCCGCCGCACCGTGCCGTAGAGCAGCAGCACGCCGAGCAGGCCGAACACCGCGGGCACGGCCCGGGCGGCCGCCTCGCCCGGGCCGAAAGCGGCCAGCGAGCCGGCCACGAGCCAGTAGACCAGCGGCGGCTTCTCGAAGTATTTCACGCCGTTGAGGCGCGGGGTCACGAAATCGCCGGCGGCCAGCATTTCCCGCGGAATTTCCGCGTAACGGGCCTCGTCCGGATTGCTGAGCGCGTAACGCCCGAGCCCGGCGCCGTAAAGCAGCGCGCACAGCAGGGTCAGCCGCAGCACATCGCCCCACGCCCCGGGGGCAGGCGGCGGAGGGAAGGATTGGGCCGGAGCGGAAGCTGACACGGGATAAAGTTTACCACGGGAGGGCTGACGCCCGGCTGACAGCCAGATTACATTTCTGTCATTTTCCCGGGTGCCGGTCCCGGGAAAAACAGCGTGATGGTGGTGCCGCTGCCGGGCGTGCTGGCGATTTCCACCGTGCCCCCGTGCAGGTCCATGATCGATTTCACAATGGCCAGCCCAAGGCCGAAGCCGCTGGTGGCGTGCGCCTGGCCCGGGCTTTTTTCCCCGCGGTAAAAGCGCTCGAAGATGCGCGGCAGGTGCTCGGCATTGATGCCGGCGCCGTTGTCGCGGACCTCGATGTCGGTGCCGCGGCCCGACTGCTCGCGGACGGTCAGGTCAATGTGCCCGCCGATGGCGGTGTGCCGCACGGCGTTGTCGACGAGGTTGGCGAGGGCCCGGCGCACCAGCTCGGGATCGCCGTGGACCGGTCCGCCGCCGCGCACCAGGATCGCGAGGTTGCGCTCGGCGGCCATCGCCTCGAAGAAGTCCGCCACGGCGCGGCACTCGGCGGCGCCGTCCAGGGTGCGGCACCGGATGCCTTCCGCGGGATTGTCGGCCTTGGCGATGAAGAGCAGGGTGTCGATGAGCCGCCCCAGCCGGGCGCACTCTTCCAGGCCGGATTCCAGGACCCGCCGGTATTCGGCCGGTTCCCGCTGGCGGCTCAGTGCGACCTCGGCCTCGCCCCGGAGATTGTTGATGGGGGTGCGCAGCTCGTGGGAAAGGTCGGAAGAGAACCGCGCGAGCCGGCGGAACGACTCGTCGAGGCGGGCGAGCATGGCGTCGAATTCGTGCGCGAGGGCGGCGAGCTCGACGGGCCAGCCGGCCTCGTTGATGCGCGCATTGAGCTGGGAGGCGTGCACCCCGGCGGCGGCGGCGGTGAGCCGGGCCAGCGGGCGGAACACCCCGCGGGTGATCAGCAGCGTCAGGATGCCCGACAGCACCAGCACCAGCGCGAAGACGAGGCCGATGCGCTGGCGCAGGTGCCGCAGCAAGGTGTCGTCGTCGGATACATCATAGGCGATCTGGAGCAGCGGCGCGCGCTGGCCCGGCGGGGCGGGCAGCCAGCAGGAACTCAGCAAGAGGCGCTGCCGCGACGGGGACCTCCAGCCGGCGGCGGTCTGGCCGGGCGAAGGAAAGGCGTCGCGCGGCGGGGCGGGGGATTGGGGGCTTTCGACGAGCAGGCGGCCGTCGGCGGCCAGCAGCCGGATGAACACCGGCAGGGTGGCGATCAGTTCCGCCCGGGTCTTGCCAATGAGGGGGTCGCCGGGCGCGCGGGTTTCCGTGTCCGCCAGCCAGCGGGCGAGCAGGGCGCTCTGGCTGGCGAGTTCCTTGCGGTTGTCCTCCTCCAGGTGCGCCGAGATCGAGTAATAGAGGACGATCAGTGCGGCGCCGAGCAGCGCGGCCACGGCCAGCACCTGCAGGAAGATGAGCCGGGCCGTCATCGACCGCGGCCGCCTGGGGGCGACACTCACGGGCGGCCGGCCTCCAGCACGTAGCCGACACCCCGCACGGTGTGGATCAACTGGGTGGGGAAGGGCTCGTCGACCTTCTTGCGGAGGCGGCGGATGGCGACTTCGACCACGTTGGTATCGCTGTCAAAGTTCACATCCCACACCTCGTTGGCGATCACGGTGCGGGAGAGCACCTCCCCCTGCCGGCGGGCGAGCAGCGCGAGCAGCTGGAACTCCTTGGCCGTGAGCTCAAGCCGCTGGCCGGCGCGGGTGGCCCGCAGTTTGGGCAGGTCGAGCTGCAGGTCGGCGATGTGCAGCACGGACTCGGTGGCGGGGTTGCGGCGGCGCACCACGGAGCGGAGCCGCGCCAGCAGCTCGGCGAACGAGAAGGGCTTGACGAGGTAGTCGTCCGCCCCGAGTTCGAGGCCCTTGACCCGGTCGGCGACGGCGTCCCGCGCGGTCAGGCAAAGGATCGGGGTGGTGTTGCCCGACTCGCGCAGGGCGGCGAGGATGCCGAAGCCGCTCAGCACCGGCAGGCTGATGTCCAGCACGATGGCCTCGAAGGCCTCCGTGCGCGCCAGCGCGAGCCCCTCGTCCCCCTGGGCGGAGAGTACGACGGTGAAGCCGTTTTCCTCCAGGCCGCGGCGAATGAAGGCCGCGGCCTTGGCTTCATCCTCGATGACCAGCACGCTCATGGGAATTTACATGAGCCGGCCGGGAGGCGTTGGCAAGCGGAGCGTGGCGCGGTGCGGAAAATACAGAATCAGCTTGGTTGTTGCTGGGGGGTGATTTACACCGGGCGGTGACTTGGAATTTCCCGGTAACTGCATCCTTGGCCGCACCGTCTCTTGAGATGTGCCGCATCCTTGCACAATTCCATGGCTGATGAATCGTTCGACCTCGTCGGGTGTCTTGAACGGGTGCGCCAGCGCGACCAGGTGGCGGCCCGGCAACTGGTCGAGCACCTCCACCCGCTGGTCAGCCGCATCGTGCGCTCCCATCTCCCCCGGCGCGTGGCCGAGGAAGACCTCGCCCAGGACATCTTCCTGAAAATGTTCACGCGCCTCGAACAGTACCAGGGCAACGTGCCGTTCCCGCACTGGGTCTCCCGCATCGCGGTCACGACCTGCATCGACCAGCTGCGCGCCCAGAAGCGCCGGCCGGAGTTCCGCTGGGCCGACCTGTCCGAGAACGAGGCCGAGGTGCTCGACAACGTGCTCACCGACGAGCGCGACGTCACGCCCGGCGACGCCCTGGCGGCCCGCGAACTCGTGCACAAGCTGCTCGACCAGCTCAAGCCCGACGACCGCCTCGTCATCCAGCTGCTCGACCTCGAGCAGAAGACCATCGCCGAGATCAGCGCCCTCACCGGCTGGAACCAGACCCTCGTGAAGGTGCGGGCCTTCCGCGCCAGACGGAAATTGCAAAAGCTTTTTCGGGAACTACAAAGCAAGGAGAAGTCATGAACCGATTCGAACACCAATGGCAGAAACTGATCGTGCTCGCCCGGCAGGCGCCCGCCGCCCCGGCGGAGCTGCCCTTCGGTTTCGCCACGCGCGTGGCCGCCCAGGCCGCCGGCCTGCCTGCCGCCCCGTGGCGTTCGCTGGAGCGCTTCGCCCTGCGCGGTCTCCTCGTCGCCGCGGCCTGCAGCATGGCCGCGGTCGCGTTCAACTACTCGGTCCTCGCTGCCGATCAGGCCGACATCTACGCCACCGGCACCGCCGACACGGTTGTCGAGTTGCTGGATATCTCCTGATGAACAAGCCCTGGAAAGTCATCATTGTCCTGATCGGCATCTTCGCGGCCGGCGGGGTCACGGGCGGGTTCGTCACCCTGCGCGTCTGCCGGAACAAGCTCCTGAACCGGCCGGTGCCGGAGGAATGGGCCCCGAAGCACCTGAAGCGCCTGGCCGACCGGCTGGAGCTGACGCCCGACCAGCAGGAGCAGATCCGGCCGATCGTGCGGCGCAACATGGAGCAGCTGAACCGCGTGCGGAACCAGTCCCTCGCGGAGACCCAGGCCATCGTGGAGGGCATGCAGCGCGAGATTTCCGAGCGGCTCACCGCCGAGCAGCGCACCAGGTTCGAGCAGATGAACCGCGAGCTGCGCGAGGCCCGCGAAGCCCGGGAAAAAACGGAGAAGGCCCGGCGGGCCAACCCCGATCGTCCGCCGGGCGAGCCGCCGCCGGCCAAACCGCCCGGCAAGTGAGCCGGAAGGCTTGAGGTGGAACCGGCCCCCGGGCCATTTGCTGCGCACAGTCAGCCTGGCCGGCGGCCGGGCGCCACCGTTCGGCGCCGGTTTTTATTTTGATTGCAGGGGGAGGAAGCCGACCTACGTTCCGCCCTGGCCAGGCGCCATGCATGGGCAGGCGCGTGAACCCCGCCAGGGCCGGAAGGCAGCAACGGTGACGACGTCCTACCAGTGCCGTGGAGTGCCTGGCCACTATTTTTGGAATTTAGGGTTTGCGCGGGCGCCTTTCGGGTTTGGAGTAGCAGCCTGTGTCCGGCCCCTACCAAGTCATCGCCCGCAAGTGGCGCCCCCAGACGTTTGACGACGTCGTCGGCCAGGACCACGTGGTCCGGACGCTGAGGAACGCCATCGCCCGCAACCGCATCGCGCACGCCTACCTGTTTGTCGGGCCGCGCGGCACGGGCAAGACCAGCACGGCGCGCATCTTCGCCAAGGCCCTGAACGTCACCGGCGGCCCCAAGGCCGACTTCGACCCGCAGGACCCGATCGCCCAGTCCATCGCCGACGGCTCGTGCCTCGATGTCATCGAGATCGACGGCGCCTCGAACAACGGCGTCGAGCAGGTGCGCGAGCTGCGCGACACCGTCCGCTACGCCCCGGCCCAGGGCAGGTTCAAGGTCTACATCATCGACGAGGTGCACATGCTCTCGACGGCGGCGTTCAACGCGCTGCTCAAGACGCTCGAGGAGCCGCCGGCGCACGCGAAGTTCATCTTCGCCACCACCGAGGTGCAGAAGGTGCTGCCCACGATCATTTCCCGCTGCCAGCGCTTCGACCTGAAGCCGATCCCGACCGAGCTGATCGTCCAGCGCCTGAAGAAGATCGCCGCCGCCGAGAAGATCAAGGTGAGCGACGCCGCGCTGGGCAGCATCGCCCGCATGGCCGACGGCGGCATGCGCGACGCGCAGTCCATCTTCGACCAGATGATTTCCTTCTGCGGCAACGAGGTGGGCGAGGCCGACGTGCTCGATGTGTACGGCCTCGTCGCGGCGGACAAGATCGCCGCGCTGGCCGCCGCGCTGGCCGCCGGCGACCACCGCAAGATCGTCGGGATCGTGGACGAGTGCGACGAGAACGGCCGCGACCTCTACCGCCTGCTGGTCGACGTGCAGGCGAACGTGCGCGGCGCCCTGCTCGCGGCCATCGCCCAGGGCGGCAGCAGCGACACGCTCGGCACACCGATGACGACCGAGCAGCTCACGCGCCTGCTCGACGGCCTGCGCGAGGGCGAAAACGGCGTGAAGCACGGCCTGTCCGAGAAGATCAATTTCGAGGTGGCGCTGCTCAAGGCGGTCGAGGCCAGCCGCGCCCGCGCCATCGACTCGCTGATCAGGGAGATCGCGACGCTGGCGGACAGCCTCCCCGAGGACGGCTCAAAAAAAAACGACTGACGAAGCCGGCTGAGGCGAAGGGGCCGGAGGAGGACGAGGCGCCCGCCGGTGCCATGCCCCCGGACGCCCCCGCCGGGCCGTCCTCCGACGAGGAAGCGGCCTTTCTCGCCCAGGAGCGCGAGATGGGTGTCGTGACGCCGGCGCTGATGCCCGTCGAAAGCCCGCCGGAGGAGAAGGGCGGCCTGCCGCCGCTGGAGGACTTGGTGAAGCGCATTCCCGCGCCGGCGCGGGAGGTGCTCGAGGAATTGTTCCGCGCGCGGTTCGTGACCGTGAAGCGCATGCCGCAGTCGGCGCTCAAGTAGCACCGGCTAATTTGTAACGTATTACGTTACAAGTTTCCGACCGGCCAGTGGTCGCCGACACGCGGCAATCCGTGGTGCGGCCGCAAGTAGAGATAGGCCTGGGCGGAGCTGGCGAGAGGGTTGGGCGCCAGCACGAGGTCGATGCGCTCGTAGAGTCCCTCGTCCAGGCCCTCAAGCTTGTCGAGTTCGGCGAGGCAGGCATCGTCCACGGCCCAGAGCTCGCCGGTCACGCCGGCGGTGTCGCCCGGCGCGCGCACCAGGCCCGGATAGTCGCCGAGCGAGTAAAGCGTGAAGCCGGCCGCCGAGCGCGCCGTCCCGAGGAAGCGCTGCCCCGCGAGAAAGGCGTGGTTGGAGCCGCCGCGCTTCAGGGTGCCGTAGAGAAAAACGGTCGTCATGGGTTCAAAACCTCGACGACCAGCGCGGTGATGTTGTCCCGGCCGGCGTTGGCGAGCGCGGTATCGACGAGCCGCTGGGCCACCGGGGCGCTGCCGGCGGCGCGCACGATCTCGTCGAGCTGCCGGTCCCACAGGCCCTCGGTGAGGCCGTCGGAGCAAAGCAGGTAGCGGTCGCCCGGCGCGCAAGGGAGGGCGCCGAACTGCGGGTCGATGAACTGGTGCTCGGCGCCAAGCGCCTGGTTGAGCAGGTTGCGCATCGGGTGCTCGCGGGCCTCGCGCTCGGTGATGCGGCCATGCCGGCGCAGCCAGCCGACGTGGCCGTGGTCCTGCGTGAGCTGCGCGATGCCGCCACCGGGCGGCAGGTGGTAGATGCGGCTGTCGCCGATGTGGCCGAAATAGATCCAGCCGGGCGTCAGCCACGCGAGGCTCAGGGTGGTGCCCATGCCGCGGCATTCCTCGTAGGACTGGCCGAGCTTGAGCAGGTCGTAGTGGATGGCGCCGAAGAGCTCGCGCAGCGTGGCGTCGTAGCCGCTCTGCGGGCCCGGGACGGCGAGCCGGAAGCCCTTGGGCAGCAGGTGGGTGATCTTGTCCTTGGTGATGCGGCTGGCGAACTCGCCGGAGTTGGCGCCGCCCATGCCGTCGCTGACCGCGAAGACGTAGTCCTTGCGGAGCGAGGAGGCCTCGCCGGTCTTGCCGAGGTAGTGGACCTCGCGGCCGTCGAATTCGAGCGCGAGAAAGGTGTCCTCGTTGTTCCGCCGGACCCGGCCGACGTGGGTGAGCCCGGACCAGCGGAGGGTGGGGGCCGGGGGGCGGGCGCCGCCGGGAGTCTCGTCGAGGATCGCGGCAAATTCGAAGTCGATGATGCAGAACCGGCCGTCGGTCATCCGGTAGGTGATATTCCGGATCTCGGGGTCGTCATGGCGCACCCCGAAGGTCTCAAGCTCGTCAAACAGCTGCTTGAGGCGCTCCGGGTTGACCTGCTCGACGCGCGAGCCGCAGTTGGTGGTGATGATCTTGAGTGCGGCCTCGTCGGCCTCGATGAGCCGGGGCACGAAGCCGCAGTTCCGCTGTTCCAGGTGCCGGAGGACCCGCACCTCGTTCTCGAACCGCGCGTAGGCCTGCGGGCCGCGGAAGGTCTTGTGGACCAGACCGTCGTAACCGATGCGCACCAGGGCGCGCTGCGTGTTCTTGACCTCGTGCATGTGGCAAGCCGACGATTCAGGCCCCGCCGCGGGTGGCAAGAGCGCGCTGGAGCCCGCAGTCAGCCGGGTGACGGCCAGTGACTTGTAAAAGCCGGGTCATGTGAGGAAATTCTCGTTGCCTCTGGCATATGAGGTGCTGACTTGGGCCTTCAGTTTTGCGGGGCAGCGGCTGGCGACTTCCTTGCCGGCCGATGTCTCAGAACCCCTCAAACCACCCGAAAAAATCATGGCTAAATACAAACTGGAATACATCTGGCTCGACGGCTACACGCCGCTCGCCAGCTTGCGCAGCAAGACCCAAATCAAGGAATTTGCCAGCTTCCCGAAGCTGTCCGAGCTGCCCGTGTGGGGCTTCGACGGCAGCTCGACGCAGCAGGCCGAGGGCAAGAGCTCGGACATCGTGCTCAAGCCGGTCGCGTCGTTCCCCGACAGCACGCGCAAGAACGGCGTGCTCGTGATGTGCGAGTGCTTCCAGCACACCGGGGTGGCCAGCCCGTCGAACTCCCGGGCCACGATCCCCGATGATCCGGACACCTGGTTCGGCTTCGAGCAGGAATATTTCTTCTGGAAGGACGGCGCCCCGCTCGGCTTCCCCGTCGGCGGCTTCCCGGCCCCGCAAGGCCCGTATTACACCGGCGTCGGCTACAGGAACGTCGGCAACATCGCCCGTGAGATCGTCGAGAAGCACATCGACATCTGTCTCGATGCCGGCATCAACATCGAGGGCATCAACGCCGAGGTTGCCAAGGGCCAGTGGGAATTCCAGATCTTCGGCAAGGGCTCCAAGAACGCCGCCGACCAGATGTGGGTCGCCCGCTACATCCTCGCCCGCCTGGGAGAAAGCTACGGCGTCGACATCGAGTGGCGCTGCAAGCCCATCCTCGCCCCCTTCCAGCAGCCGCTGGACTGGAACGGCTCGGGCATGCACTCCAACTTCTCGACCAAGTACATGCGCGAGGTCGGCGGGAAGGAGTACTTCGAGAAGCTCATGGCGGCCTTCAACCAGTATCGCGACGAGCACATCGCCGTCTACGGCCCGGAGAACCACCTCCGCCTCACCGGCCTGCACGAGACGCAGTCGATCGACAAGTTCAGCTACGGCGTCGCCGATCGCGGCGCGTCGATCCGTGTCCCGCACAGCTTCGTCAACAACGGCTACAAGGGTTACCTCGAGGACCGTCGCCCGAACTCCGCCGCCGACCCGTATCTGGTCGCCGGCCGGATCCTCAAGACGATCCAGACCGTCCCGACCAAGTAATCCCGCGCTTACGACGTTGTTCTAACTTCAGCCGCCCGGCCGCAAGGTCGGGCGGCTTTTTTGGGGCGCAAAAAAGCCGCACCCGGTTGGTGCGGCTTGGCGCGAGGACCGGTGGCGCTTACTTCAAGGCCGCCGCGTAGTTCGCCTCGGCGGCGTCCCAGTCGACCACGTTCCAGAACGCGGCGATGTAGTCCGGGCGGCGGTTCTGGTAGTTGAGGTAATAGGCGTGCTCCCACACGTCGAGGGCGAGGACGGGTTTGCCCTCGATGCCCGCGACAGCCTTGCCCATGAGCGGGCTGTCCTGGTTGGCGGTCGAGCCGACGGCGAGCTTGCCGCCGTTGACGACGAGCCAGGCCCAGCCGGAGCCGAAACGCGTGGCGCCGGCCTTGGCGAAGTCTTCCTTGAACTTGGCGAAACCGCCGAGTTCGGCGTCGATCGCCGCCGCCAGCTTGCCCTTGGGGGCGCCGCCCTTGCCGGGGCCCATGATGGTCCAGAAGAAGGAGTGGTTGCTGTGGCCGCCGGCGTTGTTGCGCAGGCCGCCGCGGATGGCCTCGGGCACCTTCGACAGGTCGGCGATCAGCGCGTTGACGTCGAGCGCGGCCAGGGTCGGGTGATCCTTGAGGAAGTTGTTGGCGTTGGTGATGTAGGCCTGGTGATGCTTGCCATGATGGATCTCCATCGTCTTCGCATCAATGTGGGGCTCGAGGGCGTTGGGCGCGTAGGGCAGTTTGGGAAGTTCGTATGCCATGATCGTGGTGGGTTGGATGAGAGATGACCAATTTGCACGCGTTCGGTTGCGCGTCAACTGCCGGGCGCGTCACTCCTCCCGGCGTTTGAGCTGGAAATAGGCGCGGAGCAGCTCGAGGCAGGGCTTTTCCAGCACGCCGCGCGTCAGGAGCAGGTGGTGGTTCACCTGGGGCAGGGCGTTCAGGTCGGTGGCGCCGCCGAGACAGCCCATCTTCGGGTCGGGGACGGCATAGACGACGCGCTTGACGCGCGACATCAGAGTGGCGCCGGAGCACATCGGGCAGGGCTCCTTGGTCACGTAAAGCGTGGCCTCGTTGAGCCGCCAGTCACCGAGGGCCTTGGCGGCCTGGCCGAGCGCGAGGATCTCGGCGTGGGCCGTGGGATCCTTGGTGCTGTCGCGCTGGTTGTGGGCGGCCGCGATGACTTCGCCGCCGAGCTCGATCACGGCGCCGATCGGCACCTCGTCCTGCTTCCAGGCGTCGATGGCCTGGTTGTACGCCAGCCACATGTAAAAGTCGTCGTCCCGCTGCAGTTGCGACGGGAAGACCTTTTCAAACGGGCAGGGAAGGGAGGGTCGCGTGGAATCCATGGTGGCCGCGGAAAGCCTTGACTACGGAGGGAATTCCACAGTTACAAGGGGCTTTTATTCGCCCCACCTGCATGACCCAAACCAACCAGCACCCCTCCTCCAACCATGTCTGACGGCAAAGCGATCGAAGTTGAAGGCAGGATTACCACGGTGCTTCCCGGCACGATGTTCCGGGTGCAATTGACGAACGGCCACACCGTGCTGGCGCACATCTCGGGCAAGCTCCGCAAGCATTTCATCAAGATCGCCGCCGGCGACATGGTGAAGATGGAGATGAGCCCCTACGACCTCGACAAGGCGCGCATCACCTACCGCATCCGCGAGCAGAACGCCCCGCCCCCCGGCCCGCGCCGGCCGCGCCGCTACTGACGCTGCGCCGGGAGCCTGCCGTGAACAAGCGCAGTGAGCCTCGGCCCACGGCCAAGGAGCCGCCGATGCCGCCCGCCCCGCCGGCCTTTGCCGACGGCATCGACCTCTTCATCGGCTACCTCGAGCTGGAGCGCGGCCTCGCGCGCAACACCGCCAAATCCTACGAGAGCGACCTCAAACAGGCCGCCCATTTCCTGAAAAAGCACGGCGCCGCCAACTGGGCCCGGGCCACGCCGAAGCATCTCACCGCCTGGCTCCACTGGCTGAGCGACCAGGGCTTCAGCGCCTCCTCGCAGGCCCGCAAGCTCACCGCGGTTCGCATGCTCTTCCGCCACCTCGTGGCCGAGAAGGTGTGCGCGGACAATCCCACGCTGTTGCTCTCCGGCCCGAAGATTCGCCGCAAGCTGCCGCAGACCCTTTCGACCGGCGAGATCCAGAAGCTCCTCGGCGGCCCGACGGGCGCCGATGCCTATGCCATTCGCGACCGGGCGATGCTGGAGCTGGTTTACTCGAGCGGCCTGCGCGCAAGCGAGATTTGCGGGCTCACGCTGCAGCAGGTGGACCTCGAGCACGGCTTCGTCCGGGTCTTCGGCAAGGGTTCCAAGGAGCGAGTCGTGCCGCTGGGTGACAAGGCCCGCGACGCCGTGCAGGCCTACCTTGGTTCCGGCCGGCCGCGGCTCGTGAAACCGAAGACCGGCAGCGAGCTTTTCATCACCGAGCGCGGCAAGGCGATGTCGCGGAAAACCCTCTGGGTCATGGTCAAGACCGCCGCGGCCCGCGCCGGCCTCGAGAAAAGCGTGAAGCCCCACCTGCTGCGCCACTCCTTCGCCACGCACCTGCTCGGCGGCGGCGCGGACCTTCGCGCGATCCAGGAGATGCTCGGCCACGCCAGCATCGGCACGACGCAGATCTACACCGCCGTCGAATCATCGCGCCTGCTGGACCAGCACGCGAAGCATCACCCGCGGAACAAGCTGAAGGGCAAGTAGCCGGCGCAGGCTTGTCTGTACCGGGCGGACTGCTAGGTTCGCGCCATGAACGAACCCGAGGTCCATGTCGAAAACGTCCGCCAGTCTGCCGCCAAGATCACCAGCGCCCTCGGCGGCCTGAAGCCCCGGATCGCGATCATCCTCGGCTCCGGCCTGGGCGGGCTGGCCAAGCGGGTGGAGGCGCCCGTGATCCTGGCCTACCGGGACCTCCCGGGATTCCCGGTGCTGACCGTCGCGGGCCATGCGGGCCAGCTTATCCTCGGCCGGCTCAACGGCGTCCCGGTCATCGTGCTGAACGGCCGCAAGCATTTCTACGAGACGAGCGACGCCTATCCGCTGAAGACGATGATCCGCGCCATGAAGGCCGTGGGCGTGGAGACCCTCTTCCTGTCCAACGCCGCCGGCAGCCTGCGCGCCCCCATCAGGGTCAGCGAGCTGATGCTGATCACGGACCACATCAATTTCCTCGGGCTCAACCCGCTGGTCGGACCGAACGACGAGAGCTTCGGCCCGCGCTTTTTCCCCGTCGCGGATGCGTGGGACAAGGAACTCGGCGCCCGGATGAAGGCGGTCGCCCAACAGCAGGGAGTCACGCTGCACGAGGGCGTCTATGTCGCGTTCCGCGGCCCGTCGTTCGAGACACCGGCGGAGATCCGCATGGCGCAAGGCTGGGGCGGCGACGCGGTCGGCATGTCGAGCGTGCCGGACTGCCTCATCGCCCGGCACTGCGGGATGAAGGTCGTGGGCGTCTCCTGCATCACCAACATGGGCGCCGGGCTGTCGGATGAAAAGCTCTCCCACGCCCACACGCTGGAGAACGCCGCCCGGGGCGCCGGCGCGTTCGAGAAACTCGTCCTCGCCGCGGTGCAGGTGCTCTGAGCGCGCCGCCGTTTCAGCGGCGCTCCTCGAGCGCGAGGCGGACGGCCAGCGCGCCCAGCACGCCGCCCATCAGCCAGCGCTGCAGGTGCAGCCAGCGCGGCCGGGTGGCGAAGAACGCCGCGATGGTCCCCGACGCGAGCACGATGCCGAGGTTCACGCTGAAGCTGATCGTCATCTGCGTCACCCCGAGCAACAGGCTTTGCAGGAAGACATGGCCGTTTTCGGGGTGCACGAATTGCGGCAGGATCGACAGGTAGAGCATGGCGGCCTTCGGGTTCAGCGCGTTCGTGAGAAAGCCCATGCGGAAGAGCTTCGCGGGCGGGTCGGGTTCCAGCTGCCGCGGGGCGAACGGGGAGGTGCCGCCGGGTTTGACGGCCTGCCAGGCCAGCCAGAGGAGGTAGGCGGCCCCGGCGTACTTGAGCGCGGAGTAGGCGAAGGGCACGGCCACAAAGACCGCCGTCAGGCCGAGGGACGCGCAGAAAAGGTGGAGCAGGAAGGCGGTCACCACGCCAAGCAGGGAGATGAAGCCCGCCTGCCGCCCCTGGAAGATGGAGCGCGAGAGCAGATACATCATGTTCGGTCCGGGCGAGAGCACCATGCCCAGCGCGGCCGCGGCGAAGAGCAGCCAGTCATGCAGCGGGATCATGCCAGTGAGGGAATCGGCCGCGCGTTGCTGCGCAAATCCGCTTCATCCCCCGACCACCACAGTGCCGGATGTTTTGGACCATGCAGCCGGCGCTCAACGGATTCGACGGCCGGAAAGCTGCCGGACAACCGCCCGGATTAGGGCCGGTCCTCCGAGTTGCACGGCCCTGATCCTCAGGGTGCGTAGGTGACCGTGCGCGTGCCGCCGACCCCGGTCACGGTCATCGTCACCCCGCGGGTGTAGTGCAGGGGGTAGGTTTCGCCGGCGACGGTGGCGATGGCCTTGATGTAATTGGTCGCTCCGACGAGCTGCCGCAGCTCCGCCGTGGATACGCCGTTCTCCAGGTAATACTGGTCGGCGGCCGCGGACAGCTGGCGGACCACGCAGATCACCACCTCATTCTCGCTGGATCGGCGCACTTTCCGGTAGGACGCGAGGCCAAGCGCCACCAGGACGGCCGCGACCGCCGTCAGGGCGAGGAGGATCTCCTTGCCGGTGAAACCCTGGGGCGAAGGCTGCATGACGGCATTCTGTCTGGGGAAGTTTCGCGCCCAAGGCCAGCCTGATAGCGGGTCAGGCTGAGCCCGGCTACCCCACCCAGGCGCGGGCGTTGTAGAACATCTGCATCCAGGGCGAGTCCTCGGGCCAGTCCTTGGGCGACCAGCTCATGCAGGCCGAGCGGTGGACGCGCTCGGGGTGGGGCATCATGATCGTGACACGGCCGGTGGTCGTCGTCAGGGCGGTCATGCCGAAGGGCGAGCCGTTGGGATTGAGCGGATAGTGTTCCGTGATATGGTGGCGGTTGTCGACGAAGCGGCCGGCGACCAGGCCGGACTCGCTGAAGACCTGCGCGGCGTGGGCGTCGCGGAACTCGGTGTAGCCTTCGCCGTGGGCGACGGCGATGGGGATGACCGAGCCCTCCATGCCCTGGAAGAACAGGCTGGGGCTCTTCTCGAGTTGCACACAGACGGAGCGCCCCTCGTAGCGCTCGGACTGGTTTTGCACGAAGCGCGGCCAGAGGTCGGCGCCGGGGATGATGGCCTTCAGGTTGCTCATCATCTGGCAGCCGTTGCAGACGCCGAGGCCGAAGGTGTCCTCGCGGGCGAAGAAGGCCTTGAACTCGGCCCGGGCGCGGTCGTTGAAGAGGGCGCTCTTGGCCCAGCCCTCGCCGGCGCCGAGCACGTCGCCATAGCTGAATCCGCCGCAGGCGGCGAGGCCGCGGAAATCCTTCAGGCTGACGCGGCCGGCCAGGATGTCCGTCATGTGGACATCCACGGCCTTGAAGCCGGCGCGGGTGAACGCCGCGGCCATCTCGACCTCGCCGTTGACGCCTTGCTCGCGGAGGATGGCGACGGCCGGCCGGGAGGCGAAGGCCTTGGCGGGCTTGGTCACGAAGGTGAGCTTCGGCGTCATGCCCGGGTCGGTCTGGTCGAGTCGCAGCGCGTGCTCCTGGTCGGCGGCCGCCGGGTTGTCGCGCAGCGCGGCGATGCGGTGGGTGACGTCGGACCACCAGCCGCGGAGGGTGACGAGGCTCTCATTGAAGAGTTCCCGGCCCGATTGCTTCACACGGAGGGCATAGTGGGGGTTCAGCGTGCCGAGGCGCGACACGCAGGCCTTGAGGCCGTGCTCGCGCAGGGCGAGGCAGACATCGTCGAAGTCCGCCTCGCGGACCTGGATGACGGCGCCGAGCTCCTCGTTGAAGAGGGCGGCGAACGGGTCGTGCAGGTGCGGGATCTCGATGTCCGCGCCGGTGTGGCCGGCGAAGGCCATCTCGGCGACGGTGGCCAGCAGGCCGCCGTCGGAGCGGTCGTGGTAGGCCAGGATTTTCCTTTCCCGGCCGAGCTGCTGGATGACTTTCCAGAAATTCCCGAGGTCGGTGGCGTTGTCGACGTCGGGTGTCGCCGTCCCCATCTGGGATACCACCTGGGCGATGATCGAGCCGCCGAGGCGGTGTTTCGCGCGACCGAGATCGATGAGGAGAAGGACGGAGTCATCGACGGGCTGCAGTTGCGGCGTGAGCGTGAGCCGGATGTCGGCGACGGAAGCGAAGGCCGAGACGATCAGCGAGACCGGGGCGGTGACCCGCTTCTGCTGGCCGTCGGCATGCCAGACGGTGGACATGCTCATCGAGTCCTTGCCGACGGGGATGGTGATGCCAAGGGCGGGGCAGAGCTCCATCCCCACGGCCTGCACGGCGGCGTAGAGGTCGGCGGCGTCGCCCGGGACGGCCGGGGCCGCCATCCAGTTGGCCGAGAGGTTGACCTTGCCGAGGTCGCCGATCTGGGCGGCGGCGAGATTGGTCAGTGCCTCGCCGACGGCGAGGCGGGCGGACGCCGCGGCGTTGTTGACGGCGACGGGCGTGCGCTCGCCCATGGCCATCGCCTCGCCGGTATAGACGTCGTAAGTGGCGGCCGTCACGGCGCAGTCAGCCACGGGCACCTGCCACGGGCCGACCATCTGGTCGCGGGCGATCAGGCCGCCCAGCGAGCGGTCGCCGATGGCGATGAGGAAGGTCTTGTCGGCGACGGCCGGGTGGGAGAGGACGCGCCTGGCCGCCTCCCGGATCGTGACGCTGCGCAGGTCGAGCGGGTGTTGCGGGCGGGCGAGCGAGGTCTCCTGGCGGTGCATGCGCGGCGGTTTGCCCAGCAGAACCTCGAGCGGCATGTCGATGGGCGTGGTGGTGAACTGCGGATCCTTGACGACGAGCCGTCTCTGCTCGGTGGCCTCGCCGACGACGGCGAACGGGGCGCGCTCGCGTTCGCACAGCTGCCGGAAGGTGGCGAGGCGGTCGGCCGGGACGGCGAGCACATAGCGTTCCTGCGACTCGTTGCACCAGATCTCGAGCGGCGACATGCTGGGTTCGTCGTTGGGCAGCGCACGCAGGTCGAACCGGCCGCCGCGGCCGCCGTCGTTGACGAGCTCGGGGAGGGCGTTGGAGACGCCGCCGGCGCCGACGTCGTGGATGAAGGAGATGGGGTTGTCGGAGCCGAGGGCCCAGCAGCGGTCGATGACCTCCTGGCAGCGGCGCTCCATCTCGGCGTTGTCACGCTGGACGCTGGCGAAGTCGAGGTCCTCGTTGCCATGGCCGCTGGCCATGGAGCTGGCCGCGCCGCCGCCGAGGCCGATGAGCATGGCCGGCCCGCCGAGGACGACGAGCTTGTCGCCGGGGTTGACCTTCCCCTTCTGCACGTGCTCGGCCTTGATGTTGCCCAGGCCGCCGGCGAGCATGATGGGCTTGTGGTAGCCGCGGAGCTCGGCGCCGTTCGCGCCGGGCACCTGCTGCTCGAAGGTGCGGAAGTAGCCGTTGATGGCGGGGCGGCCGAACTCGTTGTTGAACGCGGCGCCGCCGAGCGGGCCCTCGATCATGATGTCGAGCGCGGAGACGATGCGGCCGGGCTTGCCGTGGTCCTTTTCCCAGGGCTGGACGGCGCCGGGCAGGCGGAGGTTGGAGACGGTGAAGCCGACGAGGCCGACCTTGGGCTTGGCGCCGCGGCCGGTGGCGCCCTCGTCGCGGATCTCGCCGCCGGAGCCGGTGGCGGCTCCCGGGTAGGGCGAGATGGCGGTCGGGTGGTTGTGCGTCTCGACCTTGCAGAGCAGGTGGATGTCCTCCGCGTGGGCGGCGTATTCGTGGGTGAGCGGGTCGGCGTAGAAGCGGCCGCCGCGGGTGCCGGTCAGGACGGCGGCGTTGTCCTTGTAGGCCGAGAGGATGCCGTCCGGGTGCAGCTCGTAGGTGTTCTTGATCATCTGGAACAACGACTTGTCCCGGGTGGAGCCGTCGATTTCCCACGTGGCGTTGAAGATCTTGTGCCGGCAGTGCTCGGAATTGGCCTGGGCGAACATCATCAGCTCGACGTCGCTCGGGTCGCGCTCGAGCTTGGTGAAGGCCTGCAGGAGGTAGTCGATCTCGTCCTCGGCGAGGGCCAGGCCGAGGTCGAGGTTGGCGCTGACGAGGGCGGCGCGGCCGTGCCGATGCAGGGGCACGGTCTTCAGCTGGCGGGGCGGCTCGTGCTCGAAGAGCAGCTCGCAGGCGGCGAGGTCGCCAAAGACGGCCTCGGTCATGCGGTCATGCAACCGCGCCTGCAACCGGCCCAGCTCCTCCGCGCCCAGCGGGGAGAGCGGAAAGGGCGGGGCGGTTTCGCCGACCCCCACGGTGTAGGCGATGACGCGCTCGAGGCGCTTGATGGCGGTCAGGCCGCAGGTATGGGCAATGTCGGTGGCCTTCGAGGACCACGGGGAAATGGTGCCGGGGCGGGGTGCCACGATCTGCTCGATGCCGCTGACCTGCGCGGAGTGCCGGCTCGGCCCGTAGGTCAGCAGCTGGTCCAGGACGCTGCGTTCGGTGCTGGTCAGCTCCCGCGCGACGTCCACCACGTGGACAAACTCGGCGGTGAGGGCGACGGCGGGAACCCCGGCCGCGTTGAGGTCCTGGAGAAGCTTGGCGAGACGGAAAGAGGAGAGGGCAGGTGAGCCGCGGAGGATCAGCATGGTCTGATGCCCGGATACTCGCGAACAACCCCGGGGCGTCAAGTGGGGTAACGGGCCGGGCGGCGGATTTGAAGCCGCGGTATGACCGGCCCGCGCAGAAGCCGGGCTAACCTGTTGCGCCGGCGGGGTGGGCCGCGGTTAATTTCCGGGGCTTTTCCGGCTATGGCGGAGAAAGCCATTGACGAAACCCCCGCGCTGGGCGGAATGAACGTCTTTAATGCCGTGACGAGCAGATTCCACCCATCGCCCCGCCAAAATTCACCGGCCGGGCGCAGTGTGTTTGCCGCGGTTTCGCGTAGCGAGAATCGCGGACAAGCCCCGGGCGACCAGCAGGGCGCAACGGGGATCGGCAGGAGGAAGGAGGCATGAGCGAGTTCCTCACGCACGAATGCGGCATCGCCCTGGTCCGGCTGAAGAAGCCGCTGGCCTATTACCAGGAGAAATACGGCACGCCGCTCTGGGGCTTCTACCAGCTCTTCCTGCTGATGGAGAAGCAGCACAACCGCGGCCAGGACGGCGCGGGCGTGGCCTGCGTGAAATTTGACGTGCCGGCCGGCGAGCCCTACATGTTCCGCGAGCGCAACGTCGACACCAACCCGCTTGACAAGATCTTCCAGGCCCTGCTGACGCGCTACAACGGCCTGGTCGGCGACGGTGCCATCCACCCGGAGTTCCCCGGCACGGCGAAGCAGAAGTTCGATTTCTGCGGCGAGCTCTACCTCGGTCACCTGCGCTACGGCACCTCCGGCGGCTACAACCTGAGCGCCTGCCACCCGTTCTTCCGCCGCAGCTCGTGGCCGACCCGCAACCTGATGCTCGCGGGCAATTTCAACCTGACCAACACCGGCGAGCTCAACGACAGCCTCATCGCCATCGGCCAGCACCCGATCTTCGCCACCGACACCCAGGCCATCCTCGAGCGCATCGGCTTCTGCCTCGACGACGAGCACGAGCGGCTCTACCGCGCCCTCCGCGGCGAGAGCCTGCCCGGCGCGGAGATCTCCCGCCGGATCAACGAGGAGATCGACCCCGCCCGCGTGCTCCGCACCGCCTCGGCCAACTGGGATGGCGGCTACTCGCTCGTCGGCGTGCTGGGCAACGGCGATGCCTTCGTGGCGCGCGACCCGTCGGGCATCCGCCCCTGCCACTGGTTCGAGAACGACGAGGTCGTGGCCTTCGCCTCCGAGCGCGCGCCGCTCTGCACGGTGTTCGACCTCGAGGCTTCGGAAGTCCGCGAGGTCGAGCCCGGCTGCGCGGTGATCATGAAGAAGGGCGGCGCGGTGGCCACCGCGCGCATCAAGCCGGCGCTGCCCAAGACGCAGTGCGCCTTCGAGCGCATCTATTTCTCCCGGGGCAACGACGCCGACATCTACCGCGAGCGCAAGGCCCTCGGCGCCGGCCTGGCCGACCAGATCTGGAGGTCCATCGGCGGCGACCTGGCCAATTCCGTCTTCAGCTTCATCCCCAACACGGCGGAGGTCGCCTACTTCGGGCTGATGAGCGAGCTGCGCTTCCGCCGCCGGGCCGAGGTCAAGCAGACCCTGCTCGACGCCGCGAAAGCCGGCCGGGTCGACGAGGCGCTGGTCGACGACCTGATCCTCAACAACTGGCCGCGCGGCGAGAAGCTCGTCACCAAGGACGTGAAGATGCGGACCTTCATCAGCCAGGAGAAGTCCCGCAACAACCTGGCCTCGCACGTCTACGACGTCACCTACGGCGTCGTCCAGCCGGCGGACAGCCTGGTCTGCGTGGACGACTCCATCGTGCGCGGCACGACGCTCCGCCGCTCCATCCTGCGCATCCTGAAGCGGCTCAACCCGCGGAAAATCATCATCGCCTCGACGGCGCCGCAGATCCGCTACCCGGATTGCTACGGCATCGACATGTCCGAGATCGGCAAGTTCATCGCGTTCGAGGCGGCCATCACGCTGCTCAAGGAGCGCGGACAGACCAACCTCATCGCGGACGTCTACAACCTCTGCCGCGAGGAACTGCGCAACCCCGCCCCCGAGCCCGTCAACCACGTGCGGAAAATCTACGAGCCGTTCACCGCCGAGGAAATCTCCCGGCGCATCACCCAGCTGGTTTCGCCGCCGTCCAATGGCTGGAAGGGCGAGATCGAGATCATTTTCCAGTCGATCGAGAACCTCCACCGGGCGCTGCCGCACCACACCGGCGACTGGTACTTCACCGGCAAGTATCCGACGCCCGGCGGCTACCGCGTCGTGAACCAGGCCTACGTGAACTACTTCGAGAAGGCCGAGGGAAGAAGCTACTGACCATGGAGGCACAAAGACGCATAGCAGACCTTAGGGCCTTGGAGTCTCTGTGGTTCAAATCATGTCTTTAAGCTACGAAAGCTCCGGCGTCCGCTACGACCAGCTCGACGCGTTCAAGCGGGCCTGCCAGCAGGCCGCGCGCGGCACCGCCGGCGAACTGAAGGCCCACGGCTATGCCGAGCCGGCGACGACCCGCGGCGAAAGCGCCTACCTGATCGAGGGACCGGACCACTTCCTGGCGCATGTCGAGGAAGGCCTGGGCACCAAGAATCTCGTGGCGGACGCGGTCTACGCCGCCACCGGCCGGAATTTCTACCGGGAAATCGCCATCGATACCGTCGCGACCATCGTCAACGACCTCATCACCTGCGGTGCGCGGCCGGTCTCCGTCGCCATGCACGCGGCGGTGGGCGACTCGGGTTGGTTTTCCGACGCGGCGCGCCTGCAGGCGCTGGTGGACGGCTGGGCCGAGGGCTGCCACCGCGCCGGCGCGGTCTGGGGCGGCGGCGAGACGCCGACGCTCAAGGGCATCGTCAATCCCGGCACCATTGTCCTCGCCGGCTCGGCCATCGGCAAAATCGAGCCGAAGGCGCGGCGCATCACGGGCGACGTGCGCGACGGTGACACCATCATCTTCCTCGCCTCGACCGGCGTGCAGACCAACGGACTCAGCCTCTGCCGCCTGATCGCCGACCGGCTGCCCCAGGGCTATGCGACGCCGGTCGGCCGCGGCGACGACCGCACCTACGGCGAGGCGCTGCTCGCGGCATCGGCCATCTACGTGGACTTCGTGGTCAGGTGCCAGCAGGCCGGCGTGAAGCTCAACTATGTGGCGCACGTGACCGGCCACGGCTGGCGCAAGCTGATGCGGCTCGAGGAGCCGTTCGTCTACGAGATCACCGAGCCGCGCGCGATTCCGGCGCTGTTCAGGTTCCTGATGGACGCCGGCCCGATCGACCTGCGCGAGGCCTACGCGACCTTCAACATGGGCGTTGGTTTCGCCGCCTACGTGGCGCCGGACGCCGCCGCCGCCACGCTCGCCGCCGCCAAGGCCGCGGGCCACGAGGCCTGGGTCGCCGGCACCGTCAGGAAGCAGGGCGGCCGCAAGGCCGTCACGATTCCGTCGCTCGGCCTCGCCTACGAGGCGGACACCCTGCAGGTGCGATAAGCCAAGGATTGCTCCGGAGGAGTGGCCTCAGGGTTCCTTGTAGAATTTCTGGTCCGCCGGGGTGAGGCGGTTCCAGTCGGCTTTGGGAATCCCGATCAATTCCCCGTCCCCGATTCCGCGAATCGAGACCTTCTTGATCAGGAATTTGTCCCGGATGTCCTTGTTGACCGGCTCGGCTTCGAGGTCAAATCCACGGCGATTGAAGGCAAACCGGAGATGCGGCAGTTTTTGGATGCGGGCGGCCACGTTGATGCAGCTGCCCACATAGTCGGCATTGTCCCCGACGGAGAACACGGTACCCCGGGCGACTCCGCAGCGGAGTTCATGGGGCGGATCGGCCACGATGGTCTTGATCGTGCGATAGATGTCCTGCGGGTAGTTCCGGCATATCTGGTATGCCGAGATGATCAGGTTCCTGATGTAGATGCCGTTCATGCCTTCCGTGTTCCACAGCACCAGCAGGCCGTCGCCGGTGAACTTGGTGAAGAACGGCAGCGGGTGCCACAACGAGACCCCCGTGTCGGTCTTGTCGCGGACGGCTTCGTTTTTCAGCTGATCCATCAGCCAGGGGACGAAGTTGCTGATGTAGGCGGGAACGGTCAGATGCGGATCGATCTGCTTGCAGAAGTTGGTAAACCCCGCCAAGTCGAACACGGCGGCGACCGCCTGGATGGACTCGGAGTTCGCCTTGAGGTCCCCGAGCCCCAGTATCTCAGGATTGAACCGCTCGAACTCCGAGGGTTTCAGCGCATGCCGCTTGGCGCCCTTGATTTCAATTGTCGTCCACGCATCGGAGCTGGGAATGAAATTGCCCATAAGCCGGGTCAGTTAAAGGTGGTTTGGGAACCGGGTGAAAGGTTATTTCCGACCCCTGCGATGCAGGGCGGAACGCTCAGTCCCAATTGTGGGGCCGGTCGGTTTTCTCCACCCGGCCGTCGGTTCCGACCTCGACATGCAGCGAGGTTCGCCCGGGTGACAGGCCCATGAAGGTCAGGGTCAGCCGAAGTTTGCCCGGTGCGCCGGCGGGGGATGACGTGATGAGCTTTTGAAACTCATCCCGCGTCAGGGTTTCCCAGCCATCCGCCCGCTGGACCTGGTAGAGGCAGTAATGCCGGCCGGTGAGCAGGGGCTCGACCTCGAGCGCGTTCATGCCCGGGTGGATCGCCGCGATCGCCTGCTGGGCGCGCCGGCCCGGCTCGCCGATCAGCCAGAACGCCCAGATCGTCAGGGCCAGGCCGAGGAGCGCCAGTTTCAGGCAGCCCGATTTCCACGAGCGGCGCCTGGGTTTGGCCTCGGTGGCGGCTTCCATGGTTGATGAATAGTCACCCGCGCCCGCGCCGGCCAGCGCTAAAGTCAGCCGCCGAAGCACTCGAGGTATTTCACGCCGGCGCCGGTGTTGAAGAGGACCACGGATTCGTCGGCGCGGACGGTCTTGGTGGCGAGCAGGTGCCTGAGGGCGGCGCAGGTGGCGGCGCCCTCCGGGGCGACGAACAGGCCCTCGGCCGCGCCGATTTCGCGCACGGCGGCGATCATCTCATCATCGGTGACGGCCACCGCGCCGCCGCCGGATTTGCGGAGGATGTCGAGCATGATGAAGTCGCCGATGGCCTTGGGGACGCGCAGGCCCGAGGCCTTGGTCGTTGCGCCGACGTGTTCGGCGGCAAATTTCTCGCCGGCCATGAAGGCGCGGACGATCGGCTGACAGCCGCCGGCCTGGACGCTGAACATCCGCGGACGCTGCGGGCCGATCCAGCCCATCCGCTCCATCTCGTCGAAGGCCTTCCACATGCCCACGAGGCCGGTGCCGCCCCCGGTCGGGTAGATCACGATGTCGGGCAGAGTCCAGTCGAGCTGCTCGGCGAGCTCGTAGCCGAGGGTCTTCTTGCCCTCGACGCGGTAGGGCTCCTTGAGCGTGGACACGTCGAACCAGCCCTCGGCCGCCTTGCGCCGCGCGACCTCGGCGCCGCAGTCGGTGATGAGCCCGTTGACCAGGGTGACATGCGCGCCCATCTCGCGGCATTCGATGATGTTGGCCCTGGGGGTGTCGGCCGGCATGAAGATGTGCGCCTCGAGGCCGGCCCGGGCGGCATAGGCGGCGAGGGCGCCGGCGGCGTTGCCCGCGGAGGGCGCCGCGAGTTTCTTCAGGCCGAACTGCCGGGCCATCGATACGGCCGTGCTCATGCCCCGCGCCTTGAAGCTCTGCGTCGGGTTGAGCGACTCGTCCTTGAGGAAGAGCCGGGCGAGGCCGTGCTTCGCGCCGAGGCGTGGCGCGGGCAGCAGCGGAGTGAAGCCCTCGCCGAGCGTGACGATATCGGCAGGGCTCTTCACCGGCAGCACCTCGCGGTAGCGCCAGAGCGATTTCACCCGGGTGGCGAGGGCGGCCTTGGTCAGCGTGCGCGCGGCAGCGGCGAGGTCGTACTGGGGGTAGAGCGGCTTGCCGCAGGCGGTGCAGACGTTCTGGGGGACGGCGGCATCGTGAGACCGGGCGCAGGCGGTGCAGACAAGGTGGGTGAGATGCACGGCCCGAGCAGACACTTTCCCGCGGCCGGATGCAGGCATAAAAAGCCGGCCCTGCTTGGGGCCGGCCGGGAAGGTCCGCTCAGCGCTGCCGCCAGGTGCCGCGCGACAGCCCGCCGAATTTCCGGGGAGCCGGCTGGCCGCCACCGTGGCCATGACCCTGACCTGGTTGGGCCGGCCGCGGGGCCTGGCCCTGGCCGGAAGGTTGCGGTGAGTGGGCCTGCGGCTGGCGGGACTGGCCGCCGCCCTGACCGTGACCGCCGCGGGCCTGCTGCTGGGCGCGACGAGGATCCACATAACGCGGACCGGCACCCGGGCCGATGGTGGGGGCGGCATGGTAGTCAAAACCCTCCAGCTTCAGCTGCGGCACCTTCTGGCCGATGAAGCGCTCGATGTTGCGGATATCGCCGGCCTGCTCGGGGGTGGTGAGGGTGAACGCGTCGCCCACCGCCGCCGCGCGGCCGGTGCGGCCGATGCGATGGACATAGTCCTCGGGGTTGGCCGGGATGTCGTAGTTGATGACGTGGGAGACACCGGCGACATCGATGCCGCGGGCGGCGATGTCGGTGGCGACCATCACCTCGTATTTGCCGGACTTGAAGCCCTCGAGCGCCTCGACGCGCTGCGACTGCGAGCGGTTGGCGTGGAGGACGGCGACGGAGTGGTTGGCGGCCTTGAGCTTGCGGGCGATCTTGTCGGCGCCGTGCTTGGTGCGGGAAAAGATGAGGCAGCTGTGGAAGTCGGTCTTCTCGAGCAGGGCGACCAGCAGGTCGAACTTCTTGAGCTGCGAGACCGGGTAGAAGGCGTGGCTGACGGACTGGTTGACCGTGCGGGCCACGCCGATCTCGACGCGGGCCGGGTTGCGCAGGGCGAAGCGCGCCACGTCCTCGATCTCGGGCGGGATGGTCGCGGAAAAGAACAGCGTCTGGCGTTCGCGCGGGCACATCCCGATGATCTTCTTCACGTCCTTGACGAAGCCCATGTCGAGCATGCGGTCGACCTCGTCGAGGATGAGGATCTTCAGGTTGTCGAGGCGCAGGGTCTTCTCCTGGAGGAAGTCCATGAGGCGGCCCGGCGTGGCGATGACGATGTCGGTGCCGGCCTGGATCTCGCTGCGCTGGCGGCCATAGCCGACGCCGCCGTGGACGACGGTGGCGCGGAGGTCGGTGAAGCGGCCGAAATCGCGGAAGGCGGTCTCCACCTGGGCGGCGAGCTCGCGGGTGGGCTCGAGGACGAGGACGCGCGGGCCGCGGGGCTCGTGCTTGCCGAGGCGGGCGAGGACGGGGAGGGCGAAGGCGGCGGTCTTGCCGGTGCCGGTCTGGGCCGAGCCGATGAGGTCGCCGCCGCCGAGGACGACGGGGATGGCGCGCAGCTGGATGGGCGTCGGGTCGGTGTAGCCCATGGCCTTGACACCGTTGAGCAGGGCGGGCGGGAGCCCGAGCTTGGAAAATGGCATAGCCGGCTATTAGCCGGCCAATCGCCAGCCAAGGCGAGGCAAATCATGCCCGGCGCAGTTTGGGCTCTCTTTTTTGCGGGCCGGCCCCACTGTAGGCGGCATGGAAAAACGCCCGTTCAACGAACTCGGCCTGTCTCCCGAGCTGCTGAAAGCCGTGGACAAGATGGGTTTCGAGGAAGCCTCGCCCATCCAGACCGCCGTCATTCCGCACGGCCTAGCGGGCAAGGATGTTGTCGGCCAGTCCGCCACCGGCTCGGGCAAGACCGCGGCGTTCGCCATCCCGGCCATCGAGAAGGTCGATGTGCGGCTGCGCCAGGTGCAGGTGCTGGTGCTCTGCCCGACGCGCGAACTGGCGGTGCAGGTGGCCGAGGAGTTCGGCAAGCTGGCGTTTTTCAAGAAAGGCCTGATGGAGGTGCCGATCTACGGCGGCCAGAGCTACGAGCGGCAGTTCCGCGCCCTTCACGCCGGCGCGCAGGTCGTCATCGGCACGCCCGGCCGCGTCATGGACCACATGGCCCGCGGCACGATGAAACTCGACGCCCTCAAGGTCGTCGTGCTCGACGAGGCCGACCGGATGCTCGACATGGGCTTCCGCGACGACATCGAGCACATCCTCAAGTCGGTGCCGGCGGAGCGGCAGTGCCTGTTCTTCTCGGCGACGATGCCGCGCCTGATCCAGGATCTCATCAAGCGCTATACCCGCGACCCGGTCTGGGTGCGGATCGAGGCCCACGCGCAGAACGCGCCCCAGGTGGAGCAGATCTACTTCGAGGTGGACCGGCGCTCGAAGATCGAGCTGCTCACGCGCCTGATCGACCTGCATGACTTCCGCTTCGGCATCATCTTTTGCAGCACCAAGATCATGGTCGACGAGCTCGACGAGCACCTGCACGCCCGCGGCTACTCGACGGACCGCCTGCATGGCGACATCACCCAGGCCCAGCGCACGCGGGTGATGGACAAGTTCCGGCGGCGCGGCTTCGAGTTTCTTGTCGCAACCGATGTCGCCGCGCGCGGGCTCGACGTGGACGACCTGGAGGTGGTGTTCAACTTCGACCTGCCCAACGACGCCGAGGACTACACGCACCGCATCGGCCGCACCGGCCGCGCGGGCAAGCAGGGCATGGCCTTCACCTTCGTGGCCGGCCGCGAGCTATACAAGATGCAGAACATGATCCATTATGGCCGGCTCAAGATCCGCCGCGAGCGGGTGCCGTCGATGGACGAGGTCGAGGAGGCCAAGGGCAATGTGTTCTTCGAGAAGCTGCGCGCCACCCTCGAGGACAAGAAATTCCGGTCGCATGACCAGATGGTCCAGCGGCTGATCGAGCAGGGTCATACCAGCACCGACATCGCCTCCGCGCTGATCCACCTGCTGCAGCAGGGCACGGCGAACGAGCCGCCGGCCAAGGGCGCCGGCACCAAGGCCGAGCGTATCGCCGCCAACGAGGCGCCGCGACCGCCTGCCGCCACGGCGAAGGTGGAGCGTTCACCGGGCCCCGCCGCCGCCAGGGTGGAGCGGGCCGACCCCGGCGCGTTTCCGGCCAAGGCGGCCCGGCCGAAGGAATTCCCCGCCGGCGACCGTTTTGCCGCGCAAAAGCGCACCTTCGACCGCAAGCCCCGTACGGGCCGCGAGCCGGGTTTCAGCACGGTCACTTTCAACGTCGGACGCGCCCAGCTGGTGACTCCGGCCGACCTGGTCGGCAAGATCGCCGGCGTCACGCGCCTGCCGGCCAATGTGGTCGGCGCGATCGACATCCACGAGGAACACACGAACGTCGACGTCGCCACCGAGCACGCCGAGCTGGTGGTCGCGAAGCTTGCGGGCATTCGCATCAAGAACCAGTCGCTGAAGCCGGTGATCGTGCCGCCCGGCGCGGAGTGAGGCCATGGCGGGTCGCCCGTTGAGTCCGGATAATCTGACGGCGCGGGAAGTCGTCCGGCTGCTCCAGCTCGAGCCGCTCGACCAGGAAGGCGGCTATTTCCGGCGGACGGGTGAGTCGGCGGCAATCCGGCCGGACGGCAAGCGCGCGTGGTCCATGATCTATTCACTGATCACCCCGGAGGGATTCTCGGCCCTGCACCGGCTGGCGGCCGACGAGGTCTGGTGCTTTCACGCCGGCGATCCGCTGGAGTCGCTGCGCCTGCGGCCGGACGGTTCCGGCGAGTGGGTGAAGCTCGGGCTGCACCTCGCGGCCGGCGAGCGCCCGCAGGACGTCGTGCCGGCGCGGACCTGGCAGGGCACCCGGCTCGCGGCGGGCGGGCGCTGGGCGCTGGCCACCTGCCTCGTGGCGCCGGAATTTGGGTGGAGTGACTTTGAAATCGGCACCCGGGAGGCGCTGAGCCCGGTCTATCCGGCCCATGCGGAAGGCATCCGGGCGCTCACGCGGGAGCAACCGCCGGCCGGCACGAAATAGGGCGCGGCGTTGGCGGCGAACAACTTCACAAAACCGTCGCGGCGCGTGACTTGACAGGGGGGCGGGCGATCCGTATCTCCAAGGCCCGTTGCCCATGGAAGCCGCGCTCGACCAACCGGTGCTCGTGCTGAACCGCCTCTGGCAGGCGGTCAACGTGATTGGGGCCCGCCGGGCCTTCGCGCTGCTGGCCCGCGAGCACGCGCAGGTCGTCCACCAGACCGAGGATGCGTTCCGCACCTACTCACTGATGGATTGGATCGACTTTTCGACCTACAACCCGCCGGTCGATGCGCTCGAGACGGTGCGCACAATCAACCGCAATATCCGCCTGCCGCGCGTCATCCTGCTGACCTTCTTCGACAAGCTGCCCTGCAAGGAGCTGAAGCTCACGCGCAACAACGTCTTCGAGCGCGACGACGAGAAGTGCCAGTACTGCGGCCACACCTTCGAGCGCGAGCAGCTGAACCTCGACCACGTCATCCCGCGCCACTACGGCGGCAAGACGACGTGGGAGAACATCGTCTGCTCGTGCATCAAGTGCAATTCCCGCAAGGCGAACCGCCTGCCCCACGAGGCGCACATGCGGCTCATCCGCAAGCCGGTGCGCCCGAAGTGGCGGCCGGTCATCTCGCTCGTGCTCGGCAACCACAATCACGAAAAGTGGAAGGACTTCCTCGACGTCGCCTACTGGAACGTCGAGCTCGAGGAGTGAGACTGCCGCGGGGTGGAACGCGGCCGCTGGACGCGTTTGCTCACGATAGCCCGACCCGTCCAGAGGCCGGGTTCCACCTTATTGCCGGTAATCCTCGCGCACCGGCGAGAACACGTCGATCACACGACAGGCCG
>Ga0228698_1000510_pt1 | contig 28795 bp, 27 predicted proteins | sample McNCre117_Aug_MG_FD_178015 | JGI IMG/M metagenome (GOLD analysis project Ga0228698, IMG submission 178015) | Freshwater microbial communities from McNutts Creek, Athens, Georgia, United States - 1-17_Aug_MG | ecosystem: Environmental > Aquatic > Freshwater > Creek | place: USA: Georgia...
CAGGCTCACTGCGTGTAGCCTGTTCCCCCCTTTCAGGGGGCAACACCTGCAGGCCGGCAAAGCCGGTTCTGCGGTGCTTTGGCGAAATGTGGCGTGCTTCGCGTGCCACGGGATACCAGAGCAGGTTGGTCGGGAGCGTGTGGGGGGGGGGAGCTGCTTGGTTCCCTGTTTGGTGGTCCGAAAGGGCCGCCAATTGAAAGAGTCGGATGGCGGTTCTTTCAATTGGTCTCTATGGAAAATTTGCTATGAGTGAACCCAAAAATATTGTTCTGAATGTCAATGGCATCGAGGTCATTTACAACCACGTGATCTTGGTGCTGAAGGGCGTGTCCCTGCAGGTGCCCGAAGGTGGCATCGTGGCTATTCTGGGCGGCAATGGCGCTGGCAAAACGACGACCTTGCGCGCGATTTCCAACCTGTTGGCGGGCGAGCGTGGCGAGGTTACCAAAGGCTCCATTGAGTTCCGTGGTGAACGCATCGAGAACCTGTCGCCGGCCGATCTGGTCAAGCGCGGCGTGGTCCAGGTAATGGAAGGTCGCCATTGCTTTGCCCACCTGACGATCGAAGAAAACCTGCTCACCGGCGGCTACACCCGCAAGAGCAAGGCCGAGATCGACGCCAATCTGGAGAAGGTTTACAACTACTTCCCGCGCCTGAAGACGCGCCGTACCAGCCAGGCCGCTTACACCTCCGGTGGTGAGCAACAGATGTGCGCGATCGGTCGCGCCATCATGGCCAACCCGAACATGGTTCTGCTGGATGAGCCCTCCATGGGCCTCGCGCCGCAGATCGTGGAAGAAGTTTTTGAGATCGTCAAAGACCTCAATGCCAAAGAAAAGGTGACCTTCCTGCTGGCCGAGCAAAACACCAACATGGCGCTCAAGTACGCCGACTACGGCTACATCATGGAGTCCGGTCGCGTGGTGATGGACGGTGCTGCCGAAGACCTGCGCACCAATGAAGACGTGAAAGAGTTTTATCTGGGCGTCGGTGGCGGAGAGCGCAAGAGCTTCAAGGATGTGAAGAGCTACAAGCGCCGCAAACGCTGGCTGGCTTAAGCACCCCCCGGCTTGCCCACTGCGTGTGGCCGCTTTCCCCCTTGCAGGTGGCAACACCCGCGGGCCGGCTAAGCCGGTTCCGCGGTGTTCTGGATGGTGTGGCTTGCTGCGCTTGCCACTTCGCTGCTGTACGGAATAGGTTGATTTAGGAGATTCTTGTTATGAGTGACGCCTTCGATTTGCTGGAGACACGAGCGCCCGCTGAACGCGAGGCTGCTTTGCTGGCTGCGTTGCCGGCGCAGATTGCCCATGCCAAGAAGTCTTCTGCCGCGTTTGCCGCTCTTTTGGCTGACGTGGATGCCGCCGGTGTGACCAGCCGGGCTGCGCTGGCTAAGCTGCCGGTCATTCGCAAATCAGAATTGCAGGAGCGCCAGCAGGCAGCGCGTGCAGCGGGCGGCAATGTGTTTGGCGGCTTCAGTGCAATCGGCTATGGCGCATCCATGCTGCGTGTGTTCGCCAGCCCCGGTCCGATTTATGAGCCCGAAGGCACAGGCAAGGACTACTGGCGCATGTCCCGCGCCATTTACGCAGCGGGTTTCCGGTCCGGCGAACTGATCCACAACTCGTTCAGCTACCACTTTGTTCCGGCGGGTTCCATGATGGAAACCGGCGCGCACGCCATTGGCTGCAGCGTGTTTCCAGGGGGCACCGGCCAGACTGAGCAACAGGTTCAGGCTATGCGGGAGTTGCAGCCTGCGGGTTATATCGGCACGCCGAGCTTTCTGAAAATCATTGTTGAAAAAGCGGCTGAGCTGGGTGTGAGTTTGCCCAGCGTGAAGAAGGCCATGTTTGGCGGCGAGGCTTTCCCGCCCTCATTGCGCGACTGGTTTACCGCCCATGGAATCGACGCGTACCAGTGCTACGCCACGGCGGACTTGGGCTTGATCGCTTACGAGACAACCGCCCGCGAAGGCCTGGTGCTGGATGAAGGCGTGATTGTGGAAATCGTCCGGCCCGGCACGGGTGACCCTGTCGCCGAAGGCGAGGTGGGTGAACTGGTGGTGACCACGCTCAACCCCGACTATCCCCTGATTCGTTTTGGCACCGGTGACCTTTCAGCCGTTTTGCCAGGCACATGCCCCACGGGCCGCACCAACACGCGTATCAAGGGCTGGATGGGGCGCGCCGACCAGACCACCAAGATCCGCGGCATGTTTGTGCACCCCAAACAGGTGATGGAAGTCGTCAAGCGCTTCCCTGAATTGCAGCGTGCACGCCTCGTGGTGAGCGGCGAAATGGCCAACGACGTGATGACACTCAAGGTGGAGTCCGCTGACACGGGCGAGGCACTGGCGGCGCGCATTGGCGAGGCGATCCGCGATGTCACCAAGCTGCGTGGCGCCGTCGAGTTGCATGCCGTGGGCACCTTGCCCAACGACGGCAAGGTGATCGACGATATTCGCAGTTACAAGTAAGACGGTTGGGGCGACCTAAACGCCCCAGACGATTTCTTCTTCCGCTTTCTGGCAGCGCTTGATCATTTCAATGAACGGCACAGCGCGATGGCGCAGGGAAATGCCTTCAAAGCGCGGTGGCGCCTCACCTTTCGCAATCGCCTCCTGAATGCGTTGGGCCTTGTGGTCCTCGTCGGCCTTAATGGCCGCTTCCAATGCGGCAATGGCTTGTGGCATATGCTCTGGCAGCAAAATTCCCTTCGCTTGTGACTCGACGTCGACGCGGCCCAGAATGGTCAGAATCTGGCGGCCATTGGGCTCAAGCATGATCAGGTCGCCGGTGGCAGGGGATTTGAATTTATACATAGGGCCAGCGTTAATCGTTGAAAGGAATGGGACAGTGGCTGATCTTCACATATTGCGCGACCACGCGTTGGGTTTCCAGGAGGCGCGCAAAGTAGCTTACAAGTGGGTAGAGCAGGCCCAAGGTGAATTTGGCATGGCTTGCACTTACGCCGAAAGCGATGCCGAGGACACCGTGACGTTTACGCGCTCCGGGGTGAATGGCACTTTGCAAGTCACCGCCAATTGTTTTGTGCTGGAAGCCAAATTGGGGTTTCTGCTGGGCGCTTTCAAGGACAAGATTGAAGCGGAAATCGTGAAAAATCTGGACACCTTGCTTGCGTCCAATGCGAAACCTAAAAAAGCGCCTCGCAAATAGGCTCAGCTGAGGGTGTCGATCAGTTCGACATACTGCTGCATCGCTGCGTCGGCAGTCAGCCCTTTGAACCCGTCCCAGGCTTCCCATTTCGCGCGGCCCACCATGTCGGAAAAGCCAGGTTTCTTGTCGGTGTTGTCACCGGCTGTCGCCTGTTTGTAGAGGCCGTATATTTTCAGAAGGGTGCTGTTGTCGGGGCGTTCGGTCAGGGATTTGGATTGGGCAACGGCGGTTTCGAATTGTTGTTTCAAGTCAGACATGGAATCTCCGGACGGAATGTGAAATCGGCCCGTGGGGCCGGGCGCACCGTTCAGGGTGGTATTTACCCTGTATCTTACGTTGCAAAAGATCGGCGCAAAAAGCGTGCCGCTCAGGCGCTTGCACGCTTCTTGGCTTGCTGAACGCCCAAGTATTGCGGAGCATCGAGCGGTTTGATGCCCGCGGCTTGCCGGTACAGAGCAAGCGCCAGATCTTGAATGCCATCGCCATCCAAAATACACAAAGCCTGACCGTATTCGACCAACCCAAATGGTGACCGGGGCTGCAACGCAAAGCCTTTTTCGAACATGTCCAAACTGGCCTCCCGCCTGGCGCCGTAGGTCATTTGTGCGATCAACGTTCCAACCTTGTCGATGATGTCAGCGTGGAAAGCGCCCAGTGCAAAGTGCGCATCGGCGTGGCGCGGTTGCAGCGAGATGGTTTTCTCCAGTGCATCTTTGATCCGGCTGCCCAAACCTTGAGCGAGTCCTCGGGTCACGCTCAGGCCGTCGCCATAACGTGCCAGTGAAATGGCCAGCAAGTAGTGTGCATTCGGGTTGCCTGGCTCCGCTTCGACATGTGTTGCGGCGCGCTCAGATACGGCTTGGCAAAGTGCCATGCGCTGCTCATTTTGGGGGGGTAGCTGGGAGGCATAAACACAGGCCGCCATGTTGGCAACCGTCATGCCGCTGTCGCCCAACGCCAGGCCGAGAAGGCAAGCTTCTTCAAATTGACCGTTGTGAAAATGGGCCCAGGCTTCCAGTAAATCAAAGTCGTCGGGGCGTGGCTCGCAGTCCGCCGAGTGCAAATGGGCCCATTGCCTTCTTACGGACTTTGCGTCAAAGGTGAAATGGCCCCTTGGTTTGAATGCAGTCCAGCGCCCCATAATTTAAGTTCAATCCTCGATTGGTCCAGTATACGCACCCGCCAAGTCAAGCCAGCGAGCGCGTTGGTCGGGGACCAGGTAGGGGGCCAACAAATGCAGTGTGTGCATTGCGCCGCGTTTCACCGCAGCTTGCTCCCCTTGCGGCTCCAACGCCCGGCGCGGATCGTGCACATATTCAAAACTGAGCCAGTAGGTAAGCGCCAGCACCATGCTGGTGGCGGTGCGCTTGATTTCACCTGGCTCCATGCGAGCCGCATCCGACTGGCACATGCTGTTCAGGAATTGCGCAATGGACTCGGTCTTACGCAGCAGAACATGCTGAAAGTGTGTTTCCAGGCGGTGATTTTTGCTGAGTAAATCGTTGAGGTCACGGTACAAGAACCGGTATTGCCAGATCAACTGAAACAAGGACAGCATGTAGCCCCAGGCATCTTCTACCGTGCGCACCTTGGCGCTTGCATCGATAAGCGCGCTGAGTGCACCTTCGAAGCGATCAAACAGCGCATTGATAAGCGCATCTTTGGCTGGGTAGTGGTAGTACAGATTACCCGGGCTAATGCCCATTTCGGACGAAATGAGCGTAGTCGAGACATTGGGTTCACCGAAGCGGTTGAACAACTCCAGCGTCACTTCCAGAATGCGCTCGGCGGTACGGCGGGGGGCTTTCTTGGCCATGCGGTAGGAAATGGGGTTGGGGGACGCTCAAAGTTACCATTTTTGTGCATTTATTGCCATTGGCGCCTTCCTGGGGCACAGCATGGCTACATGGCAATCCCAAGAATGGGGTGCGGCATAATTGGTCAGAACGCTGGCCTACAAAGTGAAGGCGAACTTATCCTGTGTCGCAATGGAAGAGCACGGCCAGATTCATGTACAGGAAGGCTATTCTGCACACATGAAAATAGCTGCCGCAGCAACTGGGCGAATCGAGGTCTGCTGCGATTCGTATTGCCCCGGATCACTCTTGATAATTGAAAAGTAGTTTGTATGCACCGCCCCCAAAAAATTTATATTGCAGGCCATCGTGGCATGGTGGGTTCAGCAATCCTGAGGCACCTCGTGGCTGCGGGGCACCCGCAAGACTGCATCGTCACGCGGACGCATGCGGAGCTCGACCTGTGCAACCAGTCCTCAGTGCAGTCATTTTTCGCGTCCGAGAAGCCTGATCAGGTCTACCTGGCTGCTGCGAAGGTGGGTGGCATCCATGCGAACAACACCTATCCGGCAGACTTCATTTATCAAAATTTGATGATTCAGGCCAACATTATCGAAGCGGCATTTCAAAACGGAGTAAAGAAACTTCTGTTCCTGGGCAGCAGTTGCATTTACCCCCGTTTGGCCGATCAGCCGATGCGTGAGGCCGCATTGCTCACCGGGCCACTAGAGCCAACCAACGAGCCCTATGCCATCGCCAAAATCGCCGGCATCAAGTTATGTGAGAGCTACAACCGCCAATTTGGTGCCAGTCACGGTGTGGACTACCGCAGCGTCATGCCGACCAATCTGTATGGCCCGGGCGACAACTATCACCCAGAGAACAGCCACGTAATCCCCGCGCTCATTCGCCGGTTTCATGAGGCCAAGGTAAATAAGGCATCAAAGGTTGCCATTTGGGGCAGTGGAACCCCCCGGCGCGAATTCCTGTATGTGGATGACATGGCAGCGGCCAGTGTGCACGTCATGCAACTTTCCAAGGCCGTGTTCGATGCCAACACGCAGCCCATGCAAAGCCACATCAACGTAGGTTTTGGCTCCGATGTCACGGTTGGCGAGACAGTGGGTTATGAAGGTGAAATCCATTTTGATGCCAGCAAGCCGGACGGCGCGCCACGCAAATGGATGGACAATAGCCGCCTAGACGCCCTTGGCTGGCGGGCAAGTGTGCAGTTGCAAGACGGGTTGCGACTTGCTTACCAAGACTTTTTGAAACACAGCGTATGAATACCATAGCATCCAAGGCGACGCAGTCCAAAGTTGCACTGATTACAGGCATTACCGGCCAAGACGGGTCCTATCTGGCGGAATTTTTGCTGGAAAAAGGATACACCGTTCACGGCATCAAGCGCCGCTCTTCGAGCTTCAACACCGAGCGTGTAGACCACATCTACCAAGATCCGCATATTGAGAACGCCCGCTTCAAGTTGCACTACGGCGACCTGAGCGACACCAGCAATCTGGTGCGCATTGTGCAAGAAACCCAGCCCGACGAAATTTACAACCTGGGGGCGCAAAGCCATGTGGCGGTGAGCTTCGAAAGCCCTGAGTACACCGCCGATGTAGACGCATTGGGCACCTTGCGCCTGTTGGAAGCCATTCGGATTTTGGGGTTGGAGAAGAAAACCCGCTTTTACCAGGCCAGTACGAGTGAGCTGTATGGCTTGGTGCAGGAAATCCCACAAAAGGAAACGACGCCGTTCTACCCGCGCAGCCCCTATGCTGTGGCAAAGATGTACGCCTACTGGATCACGGTTAACTACCGAGAATCCTATGGCCTGTACGCCTGTAATGGCATTTTGTTCAACCACGAAAGCCCCCGCCGTGGTGAGACCTTCGTCACCCGCAAGATAACCCGCGGTCTGGCCAACATCAGTCAGGGGCTGGAGGAGTGCCTGTACATGGGCAACATCGACGCCCTGCGCGACTGGGGTCATGCCAAGGACTATGTGCGGATGCAGTGGTTGATGCTGCAGCAGGACAAGCCCGAAGACTTCGTGATTGCCACGGGCAAGCAATACAGCGTGCGGCAGTTCATTGAGTGGACGGCGGCTGAACTCGGTATGACATTGCGCTGGGAAGGTGCGGGCGTGGAAGAGGTGGGGTATTGGGGCGATAAAGCCGTGGTTCGGATTGATCCACGCTACTTTAGGCCTGCAGAGGTGGAGACGCTGTTGGGTGATCCTGCCAAAGCGAAGGAAAAATTGGGTTGGGTGCCGGAAATTTCTGCGCAGGATATGTGCAAGGAGATGGTAGCCAGTGACCTTGCCAAAGCCAAGCAGCATGCTTTGCTGAAGGCCAATGGGTTTGCTGTAAACGTGAGCTTGGAATGAGGTTAATGTGCATTGGTATCTGATTCATACCAAACCAAAGCAAGAGCGTATTGCCCTTCAAAACCTGCAACAGCAAGGTTATGTGTGTTACATGCCAATGTTTCCATGCGAGAGGGTCCGCCGAGGATCGGTCTCTGTAGGCGCGGAGGCGCTATTTCCGCGGTACCTGTTCATTCAGCTCGATACCACTTTGACATCGCAAAGCTGGAGCCCCATTCGCTCCACCAAGGGTGTCAGTCGATTGGTTGCCTTTGGGAGCCAGCCAGCCAGAGTGGATGCCAGCATAGTCGAATATTTGCGCCACCAAGAAGGCAGTATGCAAGGTGCAACGCGGCGACTCTTTAATCCTGGCGATTCGGTGCAGCTAACTGACCGGGCATTTTCCGGGATTGAGGGCATTTACCTTGCGCCAGATGGCGACTCGCGGGCATTGGTCTTGATTGAGCTTTTGAGTAAGCAAGTCAGGGTCGGAGTGCACACTGCAGAGCTACGCAAAATTTCCTGATCCATTTCAGTTAGCTTTTTCAGAAGGCGCGGGGAGGGGGGCATCTTGTTACGCCCGCGTGTTACAGTCCGTTCACTGCGTGAACGAACGCCGTTTCCAAAGTCCAATTACGCGCATGCCGATCGTGACACGGTAGGGCGGTAGCGTGGCAAATCGCCTCAATCCAAAGCTTAGTCATTCACCTCACCATGCCCGCCAAAGCGATAGCACAAGAAGAAATGCAGCTGCAAGTCCTCCGGCTATTGCAAGAGAGCCCGGAGCACAGCCAAAGGGCGATTGCTCGCGAGTTGGGCGTCAGTTTGGGTAGCATTAACTTTTGTTTTCAAGCGCTTGCAGAAAAAGGTTGGGTGAAGTTGCACAACTTTAGCCAGAGCAAGCACAAACTGGGGTACGTGTATTTGCTGACCCCGTCAGGGGTGAAGCAAAAATCTCGGTTGGCTGCAAGTTTTTTGCGACGCAAGCTGGTTGAGTACGAGACGCTAGAGCGGGAGATTGAGTACTTGCGGATTGAGGTGAAAGATAGTGCGAGGTGAGGAAATGAGTTTAATGAATTGCTATTGGGAAATAGCGGGTGTGATTCAAATTGCTTGTTTTGGCTGCGGTGGTCAAAAGTTGGCGCCCCTCTAGGCTTGGTTTGGAGCAGACTTGAACATTTTGCTAACTGGAGCAACTGGCTATATTGGTAGTCATTCGGCTGCAGCATTTTTGCAGGCGGGGCACCGGGTGTGCATTTTGGATAACCTGAGTAACAGCACCAAAGATGTTTTAAGTAGCATTGCAATAGTTTCGGGTAAGAAGCCGGACTTTGTGGAGGCCGATATACGGGATACCACCTCGGTACTAAGTGCTCTTGTCAAAAGCGATGCTCAGTGTGTCGTTCACTTCGCCGGTCTCAAGGCGGTGGGTGAGTCAGTAGAAAAGCCATTGGACTACTATTCCAACAATCTCCAAGGAACGCTGAGTTTGTTGCATGCGATGCAGAAATACGGCGTGAGAAAGTTGGTATTTAGCAGTAGTGCAACTGTCTACGGAGATCCAAAGTACCTGCCCATAGATGAGCAGCACCCGACAGCTGCTACCAGTCCTTATGGTCGCACCAAGCTTCATATCGAAGAAATGCTTCGCGACCTGGTCTACTCAGACGTTACTTGGCGTATCGCTTGTTTGCGCTATTTCAATCCGGTTGGCGCGCATCAGTCAGGACTCCTTGGCGAAAGCCCGCGTGGGGTTCCGAATAACCTTATGCCATATGTTGCTCAGGTGGCGGCTGGTGAGCGGCCGTGTGTTTATGTATACGGTTCAGACTATGACACTCCTGACGGCACAGGCGTTCGTGACTACATTCACGTCATGGATGTAGCGGAAGGTCATCTGGCTGCACTGGATTACCTGCAGAAATCTAATGGTTGGCATGCATTTAATCTGGGGACCGGGGAAGGCTATAGCGTATTGGAGGTTATTTCTGCCTTTGTTGAGGCGAGTGGGACAGCAATACCTCTCAAGCTAACTCATAGGCGTGCCGGAGATGTGGCTTGCAGCTATGCGAGTGCCGAAAAGGCAGAGCGTCTGCTCGGGTGGTCTGCCAAGCGAAATCTTCAAAGTATGTGTAGTTCAGCGTGGCAATTTCAGACAAAAAGAATGTAAGCATATCTACTTCAATTAAGAATTGCGGATGGCGCCGACGACCTCCCGGGTTCTTAGCGCTTACTGTCCTCCACTGGATTGTTGTTCAAGACTACTTCAGACGCCACCATCGCCAACCGGTGATCTCTGGGATGGGATGAAGTGCAGGACAATCTACATAGGCGAAGTCTTGCTGATGGTGATAAATAATGTACCTTACGGTAGCAATTAAAAAGGTAAGCGAATGAGTCGAATTCCATACGGCCGCCAGAACATTTCTGATGCTGATATTGAGGCCGTTGTGCAGGTCCTCAGGTCAGACTTTCTTACACAGGGCCCAGTCGTTCCTGAGTTCGAGAAAGTGGTTTCGCGTTATTGCGGCGCGGCCTATGGCGTGGCTGTAAATAGTGCTACGAGCGCGCTGCATATTGCTTGCCTCGCCCTTGATGTCGGGCCTGCTGATCTGGTTTGGACGACTCCGATCACATTCGTGGCCAGTGCAAACTGCGCCCGCTATTGCGGCGCCGATGTAGACTTCGTTGACATCGATGCACGCACCTACAACATGAGCGTCGAACGTTTGGCCGAAAAACTTGAAAAAGCAAAGGCTTCCGGTCGATTGCCCAAGGTGGTGATTCCCGTTCACCTTGCAGGGCAGTCGTGCGACATGCAGGGCATCGCGGAATTGGCCAATACCTACGGCTTTCGCGTGATCGAAGATGCTTCACATGCGATCGGAGCCAACTACCGAGGAGAAAAGGTTGGCAGCTGTCGTTACAGCGACATCACCATTTTTAGTTTTCACCCGGTCAAGATCATTACGACAGCAGAGGGTGGTATGGCTGTCACCAACAATGCTGACTTAGTGAAAAAAATGGCCCGCCTGCGAAGCCACGGCATCACCCGTTACCCCGAGGACATGACGCACGCACCCGATGGACCTTGGTATTACCAGCAGATCGAACTTGGCTTCAACTACCGCATGACAGAGATGCAGGCGGCTCTTGGTGTGAGTCAGATGCACCGGCTAGATGAGTTCGTGACCCAACGCCATGAACTCGTCAGTCGCTACAATCAGTTGCTCGCGGACTCTGCGGTAGTAACGCCTTGGCAGCACCCCGATACCTATTCCGCCTACCACCTGTACGTGGTGCGTGTTTCCGGGGAAGGTAAAGGTCCCGGCCACGCAGAAGCCTTTGAAAACTTGCGTTCAGGTGGTGTGGGGGTCAATCTCCATTACATACCCGTTTACCAGCAGCCGTATTACGAGTCCATGGGGTTTAGGCGTGCAGACTTTCCGGAGTCCGAGGCGTATTACGCGCAGGCGATTAGCTTGCCGCTGTTCCCTGGACTCACCACCCGCGACCAAGATGAAGTAGTGCAACTGCTCACCGGCTCTGCGGGATACCAGACTATCTTCTGACTCTGCGGGCTGGCACTGCGCCAGCCCTTGTGCATATGGCTCACCGACCCTCGACTCTTGCAATGCTCCTCCGCCTTTGGCGGCACGTGGGTCCAAGGCGACGTACGCAATTTGGCGCACTGCTGGTGCTCATCACCGTAGCCTCGGTCATGGAGATTTTTAGCATCGGGGCTGTTTTGCCCTTTCTGGGTGTAATGATCTCGCCAGAACAGGTCTACTCCCACCCTCGGGCCCAATGGTTTGTGCATGCCATGCACATTGGTTCACCACAGGACCTGCTACTGCCCATGTCGATTGGCTTCGTTGTGGTGGTCCTGTTGTCTGCCGCGACCCGCCTTCTGTTGGTCTGGGTTACTGCTCGACTGACCTTCGCCACCGGGGCCGACTTCAGTATTGCGATTTACCGACGCACGCTCTATCAGCCCTATGCAGTGCATGTCGCACGCAACAGTAGCGAAGTCATCACTGGCATTACTGCAAAATCCTCCCGTCTGATCTACAACGCTCTTCTGCCGGCGCTCACCATTCTCAGCTCTGCCATCATGATCGCAATGGTTATGACGGCGCTGGTCGCCATCCGCCCCGTTGTGTCCGTCGTTACATTCAGCGGTTTTGCCGGTATTTATATTGGCGTCATCTTTCTCGCCAAGCGCCGATTGTTTCGTGGCAGCCAACTCATAGCCCGCGAATCTACCCAAATTGTCAAGGCATTGCAGGAGGGTCTCGGTGGCATACGCGACGTGCTCATTGACGGCGCGCAGGAGCAATATTGCGAGACCTACCGCAACGCTGACCACCCTATGCGGCGTGCCCAGGGGGAGAGTGCTTTCATCTCCCTTAGTCCGCGCCTGGTGGTCGAGGCAATGGGCATGGTTCTCATCACAGTGCTGGCGTACTGGCTCAATCAACAGCCGGGCGGCTTGGCCACAGCCATTCCGCTTCTAGGTGCGCTCGCCGTTGGTGCGCAAAGGTTGCTACCTGTCTTGCAACAGGCCTATGGCGCTTGGGTGTCTTTGCAGGGTGAGGTCGTATCAGTCCATGATGCCATTGATCTGCTCGATCAGCCCCTGCCGTCTTGGGCATTTGCTCCGCGACTAGCCCCTATGTCCTATGAAGCTGTCATTGACTTGCGCGGTGTGTCTTTCCGCTACAACGATGTGGCCCCCTGGGTTTTGCGTGACCTGAACCTAACAATCCACAAAGGCGAGCGAGTCGGCTTCATCGGGACCACTGGCAGCGGTAAAAGTACATTGCTCGACCTGATCATGGGGCTGCTGACACCAGTGCACGGCCAGCTCTGGATTGACGATCAGCCGATCGACTCCCATAACGTTCGGGCTTGGCAGGCCTGCCTTGCTCACGTGCCCCAAGCCATCTTCCTCGCGGATTCCAGCGTCGAGGAAAACATTGCGTTTGGCGTGCCCAAGGCGCAAATCGATGTCAGTCGGGTGCGTGAAGCAGCCCGCCGGGCGCAGGTAGAGGACGTGATCGAGGCGCTACCGCAGGGGTACGCCACTTCGGTCGGAGAACGTGGCGTTCGTCTTTCAGGGGGGCAACGCCAGCGCATTGGCATAGCGCGTGCGCTCTACAAGCGGGCTTCGGTCATCATTTTTGATGAGGCCACCAGTGCGCTTGATTCTGGTACGGAAGCGGCGGTAATTTCGTCAGTGAGTCAATTGGGTCCCGACATCACTGTGCTGATGATTGCCCATCGTTTGACCACCTTGTCGGGGTGCAATCGCGTGGTGGAGCTTGACCATGGCACCATTGCCCGACAGGGCTCATATCAATCCATCGTGGAGACTTCTTGACGTGATGTCCGCTGCCCGCCTTGCCCTGGGGACTGTGCAATTCGGTCTGGCCTACGGTGTTTCCAACTCTTCGGGGAAGGTTACGCCAGAAGAGGCGGCGCGAATCCTCTTACATGCACACGAGGTCGGTATCGATACGTTGGATACGGCTATTGCCTATGGACAGAGCGAGAACGTGTTAGGGCAGATTGGCATGGTAGGATGGAACGTCATTTCCAAGTTACCCGCTGTGCCGGACCATGTACCTTCGGTGGCGGAGTGGGTGGTCGATCAGGTTGCCCAGTCGATGCAGCGTCTGGGTGTCCAGCACCTTGAAGGGCTATTGCTGCACAGGCCCGATCAGTTGCTAGGGCCGGACGGACGTGGGCTGTGGTCTGCACTTGAGGGCTTGAGGGCCCACGGGCGCGTGCGCAAAATCGGCGTCTCCATTTACAGCCATGAGGAACTGCTGCGCCTGACCCGAGGGCGCCATTTTGATTTGGTGCAGGCGCCCCTCAACATCCTTGATCGGTCTTTAGTGGACTCTGGCTGGGCGCGTCGCCTGAAAGAGCAGGGTGCTGAACTGCACGTGCGCTCGGCCTTCCTGCAGGGATTATTGTTAATGGAGTCGAGTCGTCCACCCAAATTCAACCGCTGGCAACCCCTTTGGCGTCAATGGGAAGCGTGGTTGTTAGAACATAAACTTTCGCCCCTGCAGGGTTGCTTGCGATATTGCTGTTCCGTTCCCGAAGTCGATCGCGTAGTCGTCGGCGTCGAATCTTCGCGTCAGCTGCGAGAAATAATTGACGCGGCAAACGGTAGCATGCCCGCACCGCCGCCCACATGGTGCATGCCAGTAGATGAGATGCTGGCAAATCCGGCAAATTGGAATCTACTATGAAAATCGTTGCAATTGTCCAGGCCCGCATGGGCTCCACTCGCCTTCCAGACAAGGTCATGCGCCTTGTACAAGGGCGCCCCATGATTGAAGTACTGCTGGCGCGACTGTCTCGCTCGCGTGAACTTTCCCAGATAGTCGTTGCCACTTCCGAAGACCGCAGCAACCAAACATTGGTTGAGCATGTCCGTAGTCTGGGCTACGTATGCGTGCAGGGAAGTGAGAATGACGTGCTGGGTCGTTACATCAAGGCTGCAGACGAGGTTCAACCCGATGTCATTGTGCGAATCACGGGTGACTGCCCGCTGGTTGATCCGCAACTCGTGGATGAAGTCATTAGAACATTCAAACAGGGTGGCGTTGAATATTGTTCCAATACCAATCCGCCTACCTATCCAGATGGGCTGGACATCGAGGTGTTTACTGCAGCTGCCCTGCGCCGTGCTGCGACAGAAACACAAGACACTTTCGACCACGAGCACGTGACCCCCTACCTGCGTCGCCCGGGTCTGTTTGTTCAGACCAGTATGACCAACACTGAAGACCTGTCCGCTCTGCGTTGGACGGTTGATGAGGCTGTCGACCTTCAGGTCGTAAGTGCAGTTTTCGAGCACTTTGCCCCCGAAATACATTTCACCTGGCAACAGGTTCTAGGACTTCAGCGCAAGCAGCCCGAACTGTTCGCCGCCAACCACCAGTTAATCCGTAACGAAGGAGCCACCATGGGCACCGGTCAAAAACTCTGGAAACGTGCAAAAACCCTCATCCCCGGCGGCAACATGTTGCTGTCCAAGCGTGCAGAAATGTTCCTGCCCGAGCAATGGCCCGCTTACTTCAGCAAAGCCAAAGGCTGCAAAGTATGGGATTTAGACGGTAAAGAATATATCGACATGTCCATCATGGGCATAGGCACCAATACTCTGGGGTATGGCCATGAGGAAGTAGATGCCGCTGTGCGCAAGGTAATTGACCTGGGCAATATGTCCACCTTCAACTGTCCCGAAGAGGTGTACTTGGCCGAGCGCCTGATCGATATCCATCCGTGGGCTGACATGGCCCGATTTGCACGTTCCGGTGGGGAAGCCAATGCCATAGCCATCCGCATCGCACGGGCCGCCGCAGGGAAGGACAAGGTGGCGGTCTGTGGCTACCATGGCTGGCACGATTGGTACTTGTCTGCCAACCTGGGTGATGATGAAAACCTAGCTGGCCACCTTTTGCCCGGCCTGGAACCCAATGGTGTGCCGCGCAATCTTCGGGGCACTGTCTTCCCCTTCAACTACAACAACTACGCCGAGCTGGAAGCGCTGGTTAACAAGCACGACATTGGAGTGATCAAGATGGAGGTCGTGCGCAACAAGGGGCCGGAGGACAACTTCCTCCACAAAGTCCGCAAGCTCGCAACAGATCGGGGCATTGTGTTGATCTTTGACGAGTGCACTTCAGGCTTTCGCGAAACCTTCGGTGGATTGCACAAAAAATACGGCGTCGAACCCGACATGGCCATGTTTGGCAAGGCGATGGGCAACGGTTATGCCATCACTGCCACCATTGGGCGCCGTGGGATCATGGAAGCGGCTCAGAGTACCTTCATCAGTAGCACGTTCTGGACCGAGCGCATTGGCCCAACCGCTGCGCTTAAAACGCTTGAGGTCATGGAGCGCGACAAGTCCTGGGAAACTATCACCAGCACCGGCGAGGCTATCCGTGGGCGATGGAAAAAACTCGCCGATAGGCACGGGCTGCCGGTTGACCATTGGGGTCTGCCCGCGCTCACAGGCTTCAGCTTTAGGTCTGAAAGCGCCCTTGCATACAAGACGCTGATCACGCAGGAAATGTTGGCCAAAGGCTTCTTGGCAAGTAACTCGGTTTATGTTTGCACCGAACACACTCCTGCTGTGGTTGACGCCTACTTCGATGCTCTGGAACCCATCTTTACCCTGATCAAGGAATGCGAGGATGGTCGGGATGTAGCCACCCTGTTGAAGGGACCGGTTTGCCATGGTGGATTTAAGCGATTGAACTGAATTTATGCGAGCAATCTTCCGCACAGATTCTTCATTAAAAATCGGGACAGGCCACGTCATGCGTTGCCTGACCCTTGCAGACGGACTGACGGCTAAAGGTGTGGACTGCCAGTTCATTTGCCGAGAACATGATGGGAACCTTATCGGATTAATTCGCAAAAAGGGCTATGTCACCCATGCTTTGCCAATATTCCATGAGATGAGCGCAGGCTCAAGCCAATCTGATCCAAAAACATACCCCACGACTCTCGCCCACAGCCATTGGCTCGGTGCAACCCAAGCGCAAGACGCCGATGCCTGCGTCCCCATTCTGACCGCACAGTGCCCCGATTGGCTGATCGTCGACCACTACGCACTTGACGCCAGCTGGGAGCGTTCATTGGTGACGTATGCTCGAATGCTCATGGTGATCGACGATCTGGCAGATAGGCCGCACATTTGCGATCTACTACTCGACCAGAACTGGTTCGGCACGGCAATGGAGGATCGCTATCAAGCGCTTGTACCTAAGTGTGCGCGCCACTGCCTTGGACCTGCATATGCCTTGCTCAAGCCGGAGTACGCCCAACTAAGAAAATGGCGACCGCCTCACGATGGGCATGTTCGTCGTTTACTGGTATTTTTTGGCGGCAGTGACCCGGGGGATCTTACCTCTCGTGCTTTGAACGTTTTGAGTGCCCCCGAATTCGATCATTTAGTTGTGGATGTGGTTCTGGGGCCCAATCACCCCAATGTGGCCAGCGTCACCCGATTGGCCCATACCCGTTCGGGAGTGGTCGTGCATGGCCCCTTGCCCAGTCTGGCTGGACTAATGCTTCGGGCCGACCTCATGCTGGGGGCCGGAGGTTCTACCAATTGGGAACGCATGTGCCTAGGGCTTCCGAGCGTGGTGATTTCTATAGCCGAGAATCAAATCCAAATCAACGATGCGCTGGCCCGCGCCGGCTATATTGCATCTGTCGGTTTCCACGAGGATGTTCAAATCGGCGAAATTCATGCGGCTTTGCAACGTGCGATACAAGATACCGTCTTTCTGCGCAAATCCAGTCAGTATGGAATGGCGCTTGTGGAAGGGGATGGTGTGACGCAGATTGTTAATTTGTTGATCGCGAGTATTTAAACATGCCTTTGCGCTTCCTGACTAAACCGGATTTGTCATTGGTGCGCGCATGGCGCAATCATCCATTTGTACGCCTTGCCATGTTTTCAAGCAAGGTTATTACGGAAGAGGAGCACATAGCTTGGTTTGATAGTATTTCTCAGGATAACCGTCAGCAATGGTTGCTTCATGTTGATGTCGAGGGTCGCCCAGATGGTCTAGTCTATTTCACCGAGCATCAGCGAGCTGCGCGCCATGCGGTCTGGGGATTTTACCGTGCACCGGAGAGCCCAGCAGGAACGGGTAATTTATTGGGCATGGATGGTCTGAACTACGCTTTTGATGTACTCGCTTTGCACAAATTAAGCGCGGAAGTACTGGCCAACAATAGTCGGAGCTTGGCGTTTCACGAGCGTTTGGGCTTTGTGCGCGAAGGCTTGTCGCGCGATGGTCATTTTGATGGCGAAAAATACACGGATGTAGTTTTCCTTGGGATCATGGCCAATGAGTGGACATCTATGAAAAGATGCCAATGTTTACATCAAGTATAAGCGGCAAATAAATGTCTAGTTACCTCTTGGTGCAAATTAGTAGATCTCAGCGAAGCTTATTTATATCGGCTTGGGAGACTGCATTTTCAAGAGTTCTTGAATCAAGCGTCTATGACTGGATATTTGATGAGAGAAATATAATATACGCACTTGTTGTTGATAGGGAAATTGTTGCTGGCTACTGCCTTTATCCTTTTTGGGGTGTCATTAATCGACACGTTGAAAGGGTGTTGCTTTGCAATAACGTATTTGTTGATCCGAAACACCAAGGTAGACAGCTGTTTGTAAAAATAGGGAAATTATCACTAGCCGAGGCAGCGAAAAAAAATGAAGGCATACTGGCATATGGGATTCCTAACGCGCTTGCATTGCCGGGGCACAAGCGAGTTGGGTGGGATGTACGGTCTCCAATAGCATTTTTGGAGTCGTCACGCAGTTGTGCAAATAATCCAATTGGCGATAATTGGATTCATGGTAAATTAAATGAAAAAATTCGTTCTGATATCGAGAAATGCTCTAAATTGTCATCTGTTAATAGAGATTTTTCCATATTAAAAACGGCTGAATTCGTGGCTTGGCGTTATGAAAATAAGCCTAAAACGAAATATTGGTTTGGCTTGAAATACTCAAAACAGGAATTACTTGCCTACTGCGTGTGTAAATATTTTGCAGATGACAAAGTGTTGCATTTCATTGATGTTGATGGGGTTGATGCACTTGCAATTTCTCAGTTGGTGGACGAATCTCAGTGCATTCCTGAGGATTTTTTGAAATTAAATATTTGGGAGAGTACAATGCATGCAAAGATATTTCATTCTAAAGGTTATGAAAAGACTGATCGGATAAATAACTTGATTCTTATTGATCCCAAAAAAATGGCTTCATTTGAACTTGGGGGTGATATTAATATTGTGCTCGGCGATAATGATGTGTTTTAAAAGTGATCACTAATGATAAATATAGCTAACTACAAAATAGGTCAGGATGCTCCGCCGTTTATTATTGCTGAAATGTCAGGCAATCATAATCAGTCGTTAGAGCGAGCCATGCGTATTGTTGATGCAGCAGTTGATGCAGGTGCGCACGCTATTAAATTACAAACGGCCAGTGCAGACGGTTTGACCTTGGATGTTGATTCGCCAGACTTTAATATTCATGACAAGAGCAGCCTGTGGTATGGTAAAAATCTTTACCAACTATACAAAGAGGCGGTTACACCATGGGAATGGCATGCACCCATTTTTGAGCATTGTCGACAGCGCGGCATCATTGCGTTCAGCTCACCTTTTGAGTTGAAGGCAGTAGATTTTCTAGAGAGTTTGAATGTGCCGTGCTACAAAATAGCTTCATTCGAGTTGATTGACACGCAATTGGTGCGGCGAGTTGCGCAGACGGGCAAACCAATGATTATGTCAACCGGCATGGCAACTCTTAGTGAGATCGAAACTGCGGTGAGAATTGCACGTGCTGAGGGAAATGAAAAAATCATTCTGCTCAAGTGCACCTCGACTTATCCGGCTTGCCCGACCAATACCAATGTCCGCACTCTCACCCATTTGCGGGAAGCTTTTGGTACGCAGGTTGGCTTGTCTGACCACACGATGGGCGTGGGTGTCTCATGTGCAGCAGTAGCTATGGGTGCGACAGTGATCGAAAAACATTTTACGCTTGCACGAGCAGACGGCGGTGTAGATGCGGCGTTTTCACTGGAACCCCATGAATTGAAGCTATTAGTAGAGGAAACGCAGCGGGCGTGGCAATCAATCGGGGTAATTCGTTATGGAGGTAGCGAGGATGAGCAGGCGTCTCTTAAATATCGCCGTTCTATATACATTAGTCAAGATATCAAGTCAGGTGATCTGCTGACGACTGAGAATATAAGAGTCGTTCGACCGGGGTTCGGACTTCCTCCTAAGCATTACGATTTGCTACTTGGCCGTAGAGCCAACAGAGACCTAGCAAAAGGTACCGCCATGTCTTGGGAATACATCGGATGAAAACGGTTCTGGTGGTTGCGGCACATCCGGATGATGAGGTCTTGGGATGCGGTGGTACCATGGCCCGTCACGCTGATGAGGGCGATCGAGTGTACGTGATCTTCCTGGCTGACGGGGTGAGTGCAAGACAGACTGGGCCGGGAGTTGAGAATTTAGTCTCACGTCGGCGCGCCTGCGATGACGCCTTGGCTCTGCTGGGGGTGATTGGAGTGCAATATCTGGATTTTCCAGATAACCGCCTCGATAGCATGCCCCTGCTAGACCTTGTGCAGGCGCTGGAGCCCTTAATTGCTACTATCGGCCCACAAATTATTTACACTCACCATCATGGTGATCTCAACGTTGATCATCAACTGGTTCATCAAGCGGTAATGACCGCTTGTCGTCCCATGCCCTTTAGCATTGTCAAAGAGATATTTACCTTTGAAGTAGCCTCCAGCACTGAGTGGAATAGTCCGGATCGGAATCCATTCATGCCTCAAATGCGGGTCGATATTTCAGCCCAGCTTGAGCGAAAGATGCAGGCTTTGGCGGTCTACTGCGACGAAATGCGTCCAGGGCCTCATTCTCGTTCTATCGAACATTTGAGGGCCATGGCGATACATCGTGGTCATGAAGCGGGGCTTTTTGCGGCTGAGGCCTTTGCCGTAATCAGGTTGATCCGATGACTGCTTTTCTCAAGTCGTACCGTTAAATCTTTCCGCTACGTACCGATATGGCAAAATTATTAGGGTTGTTCTAGCTGTGGGAGGGGTATTGGCACAGGTCAAGTAACCGTGTGGCAATGCGCCGGTCCACCGCTCGCTGTACTTCGGGAAGGACTTGAAAGCATGCGACGTTAATCCGCTCAACGCCGTGCGTAGTGAAACTCCAGGCTTTGTCCTTGTATCAAAGGTCCCCGATGGCGTCGTGAGGGAAGACAGTATTGGTTGATATTTAAGCCAATACACAGGTCACTAAAAAATAATGGTCTAGATCTGAATCTTCGATTTGGTCTGGGAATAAAGCATGAACTTCCTTAAATCACTATTTAAAGCGACAGTGCCATCAGTATTTCGTAATGCTCTTCGGCGTTGGTTGGCTCCTTACCGTTTGCGTCAAAGTTGGTTGAGTCGCAAGACCACTAAGGATGATGATCACCTCACGCTTTACTGGAATGCAGAGCATCAACCAAATCGCAAGCAACTGATATTCCTACTTGTCGAAGAAATCAAGCGAATGTTGGAAGTCTGTACGACTAGTATTTCCGTGCTGGAGTATGGAAGCCATGTGGGGCTGAATCTCAAGTTGCTGAACGATGTGCTCCCCTTGAATCCACAGACGGCGTACTTCGCAGTTGAGCCCAACGCTGAAGCCGTGGCATTTCTGATTATGAAATTACCCTTTGTTCAGGTTCTGCGGGGCGAAGACGAGGTGTTCTGTCGACAGACAGATTTTCCTCCCGAGGGTCGCTATTTGAGCTTTGTCAACTCTGTGTTCTACGCCATGGAAGCGCGCCGGGCGAAGGCGGCTTTGGCCCGTATTTGTTCTTTCTCTGACGTTGTCGTGCTGGGCGAATCGATAGTGAATGTCGACGGCTCCGAATCGCGCATGAGAAATCATCCTGAGTGCTTTGAGCACCCGTACCGCCGTTGGCTGGATGCGCTTGGATTTGAAATTGTTTCCCTTGAGCAAGCTCCGGATCCACGTCCCCAACTCAACGGCTTTATTGTGGCCCGCAGGCGCGAGACCTGATCCATGTAAAAAAATTTTGATGTACAGATCTTCCGGTGGTTGTTTATGACCAACAAGTTGCCCACCTCAATATCGTGCTACTGACTCCCCGTTGTTTGGACATTTACTCAGTTGGTCGGAAATGTCGGCATAGGCCAGCGGCTCTTTAAGATCCAGTCGCCATGCATGTGAAGGCGACTGAATAGATCGAGACATCGCGTCCCCCGCCTCTAAAGCCCAGTGATATTGAATGTGGGGGAGCGTTGAAACATTAATTTAATATAATTTGAAGAGTCAAAATCGCGTTCGAATCTTATTCAATTGGTTTAGTTTGTTATGAAGATCCCAATTCAGATGAATTAAATGCCAAAATCTATGATGTGCTTAGACTGCGTAGAACTTCTTCTCGTGGCATTGATTGTGAAGACGCGCAAATGGATGAGGTTAGTTGCATTCACTATTTTGATATTTGCGTCTTTGATTCAGACCGCTATTGCCGATATTAAATGTAACGCTACCAGGCCGGCATCATGGATGAATTCGATCCCTTTATCTAAAGATGATTGGGTTGCGAAAAGGATTGGCGGCAGCGGGCAAGCTAGCCAAGCTTACGGTTTAAACAATAATGGAATAGTGGTTGGGGTTTATTTGGCAACCAGCTTCTGGCGCGGCGGTGCCAGTTTTCATGGTTTTGCAACTGGGAAAGATGCCGAAGGATTTGTAGACTTGGGCACGCTTGGTAATGGAGACCTGAACAGTAGTTGGGCGTATTCAGCCAATGATAGAGGTGAGGTGGTAGGGCGATCCTCCAACAACGAAGGCAAAAGCTACAACGGGTCCATGCATGCATTTATTGCGAAACCACCTTACAAGGAGTTATTCAATCTTGGTCGACAGGCTGAATTGAGTGACAGCAATGCAAATGGAATAAGTAATTCGGGTCTCATTGTTGGTTCATTTAAAAATTCTAATAATAATTATCATGCCTTTATATTCAATTTAAACAACTTAACTGTTCAAAAAATATCACCGCTTTCAAACGATGGTAATATTTCAGCAATGGCTGTCAATGAACAAGGTTTAGTGGTTGGTTACGTTGCCGCATCGAAAGCACAAGGGGGGGCGACCAAGCCTTTTGTACTCAAACCTGACGATGAAAGCATTAAATTACTCAAAATCCCGGGCCGGGGGGGTATTCCGCATGCCGTTAATGGCAGAGGTCAAATTGCAGGAGGGTATTACATTGAACAAACTGGTGAAGAGCACGCTTTTATAACAGATGCCGATGGGGTTAAATTTAGGGACCTAGGTACACTAGGAGGAAATTATAGTCGGGCGTTGGCAGTAAATTCTGTTGGAATGGTTGTTGGTGGGTCACGGCCATATGGTGACATTGGGTGCCCATCTCATGCATTTGTGACGGGGCCGAATGGGATTGGGCTTACAGACATTAATGCACTTATTAGCTTAGATTTTGGCCATTATTTCGTAGATGCGGTCGGCATAAATGATAAAGGTGAGATTGTTGCGAATGCCAGCAATGGATATGCCTACTTATTAAAATCTTTCGCCAAATAATTGGTTGACTATTCATAAAGATCTGTCACGATTAAAGAAGGTCGGCAAAGCCCGCCAAGCCTGATAAAAAATATCAGCCCTGCCGCTACCGTGATCGAGTTGGTGACCAAAAGAACGTGCAGATGTGTGTGTCTCGATGAAATGAACAGAAACTGGCGGGAATGCATCCTCAACTACTTCGCTGATTTGTGGGGCACCAGGCCAGCAAGGAAAAATTCAATGCCAAGATTCGAACCGTCTTTCGCAACGGGCGTTTTTACACCGTTGAACGCCTGCTGGCCAGCGTTTTGTACACGAACATGCTGTTGAAGGGGGCTACCGTTCAGCAAGGAGTCAAGCTCAGAAGGAAGTCATGGTTTGAAGATAGTCACATCGAGAAGTTGGCACGCTTCTCTACTCTCTATGTTGCAAACGTATCACTTTGACTTCCGGGTTCAGACAAGGCACCTCAACTTTGGAACAGATCTATCCACCCCGGGGCACAGTTAAAATCGGAGAGGTTTTGACTCTTGAAGTCCTCAAATCCAACGTAAAAACCGGATATCCCAGAAATTTCAATGACCGATCATTCCGGCACACCGACGCTGTCCGTCGGCTTCGAAGGACAGACGCTGGCTGCCCTGCGTGCACGATTCAACGTTCAGTGCGCCATTGCCGAAGACCCGTCGGCCACGTTGAACTGGCATGCCCTGCATGCTCTGAACGTTCAGCACGAGGCGCCACCGATGGATCCACAGCAGTGGGAAGCGTTGATGGCCGTGCGCGCCCATTACCCGCAATTTGTAGACATCAACTCGCGACGTCATTACTACGTGCCAGGGCGTGAAGCTGAGACGTGGAATGGTTTCGTCTTGACCTTCTACACGATTTATCGTTTGCTCAAGGAACACCGCATCGGTCTGGTGCTGCACGCCAACATTCCGCATGAGGGTTTTGATTTCGTGCTGCATCAGGTCGCGCGTCACCTGGGCATTGAGTCAGTGCTATGCTATCAGGCGCTGATCCCCAACCGCTTCTGGCTGTCTGACAACATGCCGGAGTTCGGCCGCTTCTCGGCCAACCCGTCGCTGTTCGAGCACGAACCATCAGGCTACAAGCTGCCGGAGCAATGGTTCTACATGAAGGGCAGTCAACAGGACGCCGCGTATGGTTTGGGGCAACTCCTGCGAGAGGTGATGCGCCGTCCCTACCGCGCACCACCAGCACTGGTTCGCTACATGTACGCAAGGCAATACCGATCAGAGGTTGCCGCCCTGACGCAACATCGCGTGCCAGCTGAACGCTACATCTACTTTCCCCTGCACCTGCAGCCCGAGTTAACGACGGCCGCCCAAGGCGGTGTTTTTGCCGACCAGTTGCTTGCTGTGGAAGCGTTGAGTGCCTGGGTGCCTGAGGGGTGTTTCATCTATCTCAAGGAAAACCCCAAGCAAACCGAGAAGCAGCGCGGCCCGCATTTCTATCAGCGGCTGCGCGCATTGCCCAACGTGAGGCTGGTGGGCCGGCAGGAAAGTTCCGTCGACCTGATCCGCAACAGCGTTGGCGTGGCCACCATCACCGGAACAGCTGGTTGGGAAGCCCTGTTCCACGGCAAGCCAGTTCTCGTGTTTGGCTCCGCTTGGTACCGAGAGTTTCCTGGCGTGCTGGAGTGGGGTTCGGGTCCTTCGTTCGACGAGTTCGCAGGAAACACGCCACCCGACTCGTCGATTGTCGTGGCATCGCTCGAAGCGGCGCTGCGTACGGCGGGCAAGGGCGTGGTGGATCCGGCCTATGCGCAGCTCGTTGCATGCTTTGACGCGAATGAAAATGCCCGGGCCGTTGCCGAAAGCCTGTGGAGATTCGTTCAGGCACGCGCAGCAAGCACGAAAGTGAAGACCGCAGAGGTGCAGGGTGGGGCGGCATGATCCCTCAGAACATGCTCCGCTTGTTGCCCTCTGCTTTACGTACACGCTGGGGACTCGACGAAAGCGAAATCGCTTTCGCGCGCGCGGCGACCTTAGCTCGCGCGGAGCGTGAAGTGACAAATGCCGATGGCCCGCGTGTGCTGCTGCAGATGCCAGCCGATTACTACGTGCTGGCCTTGTTCTGCGTGGCATGCGACCAGCTTCGGCCCAGGGCGCTTGAGGGCTTGTGGCACCAGAACATCATGTCGGCCCCGCGCGGCGAAACCTGGCCCGTAGTGCGCCGCTGGATACGACAGGTTTTTAATCGGCTGGATCAATCCAAATGGCATTCGCTGTACGCGCCGCTCGGTGCTCATCGAGCCCATACGCTTGAGGTGGGGCCAATCACCGCGCTGCGCCACAGGCGGCAAGCCCACACCATCTGGCGCGGGCTGGAAAGCAAATCTGACCTGCTTGCCCTGGAGCTGCACGGCACTCCGGCGGGGGACCTGATCTACGACACCTATCTGCGCTATCGCGTACAGCCGACCGTGGACCTGGCGGATGCTTTCCTGCGGACCTTGATCGCCAAGGCCCTCAATGCGCAGTCGGCCGCTCGCCGAATGTTGGCGCAGGGCCGGTTCGATATCTTCCTGACCAGCTACACAAGCTACATCCAGCACGGCATACCGGCCCGCGAGGCGCTGCGTGCAGGCGTACAGGTGTATTCGGCGGGAAATCTGTCCCAGTTTTTCAAGCGGCTGGACGTCACCGACACTCTGCACACTGTGGCGCACTGGCACTACCGTGAAGGATTCGAAAAGCTCGCCGACCCCGAAGGGGCGCGTCGCATCGCCCGCGAGATGCTCGAGCAACGTTTTAAGGGTGGTGTGGACAAGGCCACTCTCTACATGAAGTCCAGCGCGTTTGGCATATCGGACGACACCATGCCCGCGGGCGTGGAAGGCGTGGTGTTCCTCCATGACTTCTTCGATTCACCGCACTGCCACCGCAGCATGCTGTTCCCGGATTTTCTGGACTGGGCGCACCATACGCTGGGCCTGATCCAGCATCATGGCCTGGCCCTGGCAGTGAAGCCGCACCCCAACCAGTTGCCCGAGAGCCGTGAAGTTGTGGCTGCACTGCAGAAGCAATACCCTGGCGTGCGCTGGCTGCCGCCGAGCCTGTCCAACCGAACCATTTTCGAGTCGGGCATTCGTTGCGGCGTCTCAGTCTACGGGACCATCCTGCATGAGTTGGCCTACCACGGCATTGCGGCTCTGGCCGCGGGGGACCATCCGCACACCGACTTCCACATCGCCACCACACCCACCAGCGTCGAGGAATATTCGCAGCTTCTGCTCAACTATCACGAATTGAAGCTCGCGCCAGACGTGCAGGATGAGGTGCTGGCCTTCTACTACATGCACAATCTGCACGACCGCGAAGGCTTGGCCTTGAACCTGGAAGGCAAGGGTCTGCGTGAGATCGGACCTAGCGACTCGTCCAGGCTGGCTCGTTTCATGAAGCGGCACCCGGCATTTCCGCGAATCGACGATTGAACACTTGATGACTGTGACTGATTTCACAAACAACCCTGTCGAAGCGTATTTCAGTGGTGAACGCCTCTACGGAGACGATCTGTCCGAAGCAGAAATTCGCGCATGGTATGCAGACGAAGGCGAAGGCTACGCCAACCTGGGCGCGGCGGACTCCGACCGTTATCGCTACGTCTACCACGCTTTGAACTGGTGGCACGCCTACCGCAAGGTGCAGCTTCAAGCTGGCGCACGCGTGTTGGGCTTTGGCAGCGCCTACGGCGAGGAACTGCTGCCCGTGCTGGGCCAGACGCGCGAGCTCACCATCATTGATCCTTCGGATGCCTTCGTGCATGACACCGTGCACGGCGTTCCGTGCCGATATGTCAAGCCGGTTCCGAGTGGAGCGCTGCCTTTTGAAGACGCTGCGTTCGATCTGGTGACTGCGTTTGGCGTGCTGCATCACGTGCCCAACGTTACCACAGTGGTTCGCGAATTGGCGCGCGTGGTGAGGCCGAAAGGCCTGTTCCTGCTGCGCGAACCTGTGGTTTCCATGGGGGACTGGCGGCGCCCGCGTGCCGGGCTTACCAAGCACGAGCGAGGCATCCCATTGCATCTGCTGCGCGGCATCGTGCGCGATGCCGGGTTCACGATCGAGAGTGAACGCCTTTGCGTGTTCCCGCCCATGACCCGTCTGTTCAATCGCCTGAAGATTGAGGTCTACAACAGCCGCTTGCTAACCGTGGCGGATGCATGGCTGTCGCGCCTGCTGTCCTGGAACCTGCGCTACCACGCTGAATCGGCCGGACAGAAGATCCGGCCCACTTCGGTGTTCTTCGTGCTGCGCAGGAACGACGCGCCGCCGGTGAAGGGCCAGGCTGCATGAAGCTTTGCATTGTCCAGACGGTCCTGCCCCTGTATGCGATCTCATTCTTCAATCGCATAGTAGAGCACAATCCGGATGTTGAACTTATGGTGCTCGCGGACCTGCGCACTACTGAGGCCTTGAACCAATATAAGCCCGAGCGCTGCAAGTTCAGGGTAGTTCACCTGGGCCAGCGCAATCTGCCGGGCGTCGTGCTGCGACCGGGCATCCTGGCTGCGCTCCGTTCGGCCGATGCCGACGTCGTGGTGTTCAGCGGTTCGCCGCGCGAACCCAGCCAATTGCTGGCCATGGTCTGGCTGCGCCTGCGCGGGATGCCGGTGGCCATGTGGGGGATGTTTCACCGCATCGGCGGGCCACGATTCGTTTCGACACTGTTCTATCGGGGGGTCGGAATCCTGGCCCACCGCTGTCTTTGCTACACGCGCGTTGGGGCTTCCAACCTGATCAGCCTCGGCGTTTCAAAGCAGAAGATCGCCGTGATCGGTACGGCCATCGACGAGCTCATTCCCATGGCGCAAGCCGCCGCACGCACCGAGGACGAGCTGCAGGCCTTTCGTCGCGAGCAGGGCCTAGAGGGCAAGCAACTGGTGCTGCAGGTCGTGCGCCTGACGCGCGTCAAGCGCCCGGAGTTGCTGGTGCAGGCTGCGGCGCGGGTCATAGGCGAGCGGTCCGACGTGGTCTTTGCGCTGGTCGGTGATGGCGAAATGCGCCCCGAGCTGCAGGCCATGGTCGATGCGCAGGGGCTTGCGAAGCATTTCCGTTTTCCCGGCGCTGTTTATGAAGAGCCGCTGCTGTCGCGCTGGTACCTGTGTGCGCAAGCCTTCATAGTGCCGACCTTCATGGGCTTGAGCGCCCACCACGCCATGAGCTACGGCGTTCCGGTCGTGACGGACGACAGCCTCGACAGCCAGGGTTCTGAATTCGAAATCCTGGCACCGGGATTGAATTCGCTGACCTACCGCGAGGGCGACGTGGCCGACCTCGCCCGCGTGCTGCTTCAGTTGCTGGGCAATGCGCAACTGCAGGCGCTGCTGTCGGCTAACGCACGGCGGACCGTGGCGAACATCCATACGCTGAACCAAAAGACGCAACGCTTCGTCGATAACACGCGGTCCCTGGCCGGCAAGGCGGTCTGAGGCCATGCGTCTGCTGATCTATGCAGCCAATCTGCACGTGGGCGGCGGCGTTCAGGTGGCGGCTTCCGTCATCTCTGAACTTGCGCTTGGCCCACACGATGTACGCGACGTGACGGTGTGGGCTTCAACGACCGTGGATGCGAACTTGAGTGGTCTTGGTTTCGACCCAGCTAGATTTGCAGACTACGAAGTTATCGATCATGTGGGCGCGCGTGCGCGGTGGTCGCCCGAGCGCAAGCGCATGAGGGGCTTCGACGCCGTTTTTGTGATCTTTGGACCGCATTACCTTGGGCGACTGCAGGCATGCACCGTCATGGGTTTCGCTCAGCCGTGGATCATTTATCCGCGCTCCGAGGCCTATGCCTTGCAGGCCCCGGTGCGTCGCTTTTTGACACGCGCCAAGTTCTTCGTGCAATCGCAATTGTTCAAGCGGGCCGATCGACTGGTGGTAGAACTCGATCACGTGAAAAACGCGCTTGTGAAGCGTGGCATCGCGCATGCCGATTGCATTGAGGTCGTGAACAACTGTGTAGCTTCGCTGTACCTGGAGCCCCAGAAGTGGCAGCCCGTAGACCTTCCACCGCGGCGTGCCAGAATGAGGCTGGGCTTCGTGGGGCGTAACTACCTGCACAAGAACACCCGCGTTTTTCCGGCCTTGCTTGAACTGTTGCGCACCCGGCACGGGATGGATGTCGAACTTCTGGTCACCTTCACGCCCGAAGAATGGGCGGCATGTGACCACAAATTCCGCGCTGCGGTCGTAAATGTGGGCGTTTTGCCGATGGCGCAG
>Ga0228698_1000511_pt1 | contig 28679 bp, 22 predicted proteins | sample McNCre117_Aug_MG_FD_178015 | JGI IMG/M metagenome (GOLD analysis project Ga0228698, IMG submission 178015) | Freshwater microbial communities from McNutts Creek, Athens, Georgia, United States - 1-17_Aug_MG | ecosystem: Environmental > Aquatic > Freshwater > Creek | place: USA: Georgia...
CGCATCAGCATCATCGTGATGACGCGCGACGCCGAAGAACGCTTCTTCCAATCCGGTGACGCCCCTCTGCCCGAGGAAGACGCCGCCAGCGAGCCGGCGCAGGCATCAAGTCCCGTTCCGGCGCACCGATAACCCCTGGGTTGATCCTCCGACCCGCCCGCATCCAGACCCCCTAGGAGCGCACATGACCGCCTCTACCGACCTCAAGTTTCTGGTCGTCGACGACTTTTCGACCATGCGCCGCATCGTGCGGGGCCTGCTCAAGGAAATGGGCTGCAACAACGTCGAGGAAGCCGAAGACGGCGCCGTGGCGCTGAACATGCTGCGCAGTGGCCGTTTCGACTTCGTCGTCAGCGACATCAACATGCCCAACATGACCGGCTTCGAGCTGCTCAAGGCCATCAAGACCGACGAGGCCCTGCGCCACCTGCCGGTGCTGATGGTGACGGCCGAAGCGCGCAAGGAAGACATCGTCCTGGCGGCCCAGAGCGGCGCCTCCGGCTACATCGTCAAGCCCTTCACCAAGGCGACGCTGGAGGAGAAGGTCACCAAGATCATGCAGAAGCTCGGCGCCACCGCCTGAGGAGACCGCCATGCCCATCGAAGCCGTCGCCTCGGTGAGCGTTTCCGCCGAAACGCCCGTCACCCCGGACACCGTCTTCCTGCAGCTGGGGGCGATCACCCGCCTGCTGCACGACACGATGCAGCAGCTGGGCGTGATGCCGCAGCTCAAGATCGCCACCGAAGGCCTGCCCGATGCGCGCAGCCGCCTGAACTACATCGTGCGCAAGACCAGCGAGGCGGCCGAAAAGGTGCTGAACTCGGTGGACCAGGCCAAGTACGAGCACCACCACATCGCCAGCGAGACGCGTGTACTCGCCGAGGCGCTGGTGCGCGACCCGGTCAAGGCCGTGGCCACCGGGGCGGTGCTGAACTTCGTGCACGACGTCGAAGCCTCGACCGCCCGCATCGACCAGCACCTCACCGACATCATGCTGGCGCAGGATTTTCACGACCTCACCGGCCAGGTGGTCGCCAAGGTGGTCAACCTGGCCAACGAGCTGGAGAGCAACCTGGTCAAGCTGCTGGTGCAGGTGGTGCCGCCCGAGCAGCGCGAAAAGGTCGACCCCACCGTGCTGCACGGGCCGGTGGTGGACGGCACCGGCCGGACCGACGTGGTCCAGAGCCAGGGTGAGGTCGACGACCTGCTGGCTTCCCTCGGGTTCTGAGGCCGCCCGCCGGGACGCGCGGCGGTCAGTGCCGCGCCAGTGCCGCGTCGCGCTCGGCCTTTGGCAGCGCAGCCAGGCGTTGCACCTCGGCGTGAAAGCGCGGCCAGTCCCGGCCGACGCGCTCGAACAGGCGCTCGAAGTCGCCGACCCGGTCGTTGTAGGCCCCCAGGATCGCCAGCTGGGGGTTGCCTGCGCTGGCGAACCAGCGGTCGTAGCCGGCGTAGCCGCCCCAGTCCCCGGCCTTCAAGGCGGCATGGTCGGCACGCAGCTGCGCCAGGATCTGTGCCTTGCCCTGGCGCTTGGTCTCGTCCGCGGCCGGGCTGGCATACAGCGCCAGCAGCGCCGCCCGGGCGCGCTGCGTCAGCGCGCGAAACTGCTCGCGGCGCCGGTCCTGCGCCTCAGCCTCGGCCAGCAGCGCCTCGCGGCCGGCCCCCCGCAACCACTGCGCGCTGCCGATGCGCTCCACCGCCGTCGCGTAGGACTCGTTGAACACCGTATCGTCCTCGGCGTAGGCCACCTGGTGGCTGAGCTCGTGGAACATCAGCCGCGCCAGCGCCACGTCGCCATCGCGGATGAAGGTGTTGAGCAGCGGGTCGGCGAACCAGCGCCCCGGCAGCTTGCCCAAGGTCGAATAGGCCGGCACGGCGTAGACGTAGGTCTCCCAGCCTTCGCCGCGCAGCTGTTCGGCCAGCGCATCCGCCTCGCTGCGGTCGAAGTAGCCGCGGTAGCCCACGCAGCCCACCACCAGCACGCACCAAGTCTTGAGGTCCAGCGACAGCTCGCGCGTGGCCACCACGTTCCACACCGCGGCCGATCGCTTCAGGTCGGCGTAGCGGCGGTAGCTGGCGTTGTCGGGCAACGCCAACTCGCGCACGGCGTAGTCGCGCAGCGTCTGGCTGAGCTGCAGGCGCTCGCGCAGGTCGGCGGGCGTGGCCGGGTCGGCCAGCCAGTCGCTCACCGGCCGGGCGGCGTTGAGCAGGCCCAGGTGACCGGTGGCCGACTGCCAGTAGTAGCCGACTTGCGAGCCGACTTGCGCGCAGCCGCTCAGGCCGAGGACCGCCGCAGCCAAGGCCAGCCGCCCCATCCACCGCTTCACGCGAACCTGCAACGTCATGCGGCAGCGGCAGGTTCAGCCCCGTCGGCCAGAGCGACCTCGACCAGGCAGTCGTAGTAGCAGGGCGCCTCGCCCAGGTCGGTCAGGCGCTGGTGGGTCAGCTCGTTGACGTTGGTGCCCCGCCGGCCGAGCTTGCGCCACCACACCCCCAGGCCGTTGACCACGCCGGGCCGCGCACGTTCAGTCACCTTGGCCACGCAGTGGTAGCTGCCGCGGTCGTTGAAGACGCGCAGCAGCGCGCCGTCGGTGAGGCCCCGCGCCGCCGCGTCCGCCGGGTGGATCTCGAGCAGCGGCTCGCGCTCGCTGGCCTGGAGGCTGGCGACGTTGACGAAGGTGGAATTCAGGAAGTGCCGCGCCGGCGGCGAGATCATCGCCAGCGGGTAGCGCGCCGCCAGCGCCGGGTCGGTCTCGGCGCACTCGTGGTTGGGCAGGTGATCGGGCAGCGGCAGGTCGGGGCCCCAGGCGCGGGCCTTGCCGCTGGGCGTGAAGAAGCGGCCCTCGGCAAAGGGCGTCTCGGGCACCGGCAGCTTGACCCAGCCGTCGCGCCGCAGCGCGTCGAAATCCACCGCGTCGCCGAAGGCCTGGCGCGCCAGGGACAGGTCGTCGTCGCGGAAGGCCGCCTCGTCGAAGCCCAGGCGCGCGGCCAGCTGGCGGAAGATCTCGGCGTTCGAGCGCGCCTGCCCACGCGTGGGCAGCGCAGGCTCGTTGGCCAGCAGCCAGGTGTGGCCGTAGCTGGCGTGCACGTCCCAGTGCTCGAGCTGCATCGTCGCCGGCAGCACGTAGTCGGCGTGGTCTGCGGTGTCGGTCTGGAAGTGCTCCAGCACCACGGTGAACAGGTCCTCGCGGGCGAAGCCGGCCGCCACCTTGGCCGACTCGGGCGCCACCGCCACCGGGTTGCTGTTGTAGACCACCAGCGCCTCGATGCGCGGGCCGCCGTCCAGCACCGCATCACCGGGCTGGGCCAGCAGCGCCTCGCCGATGCGGGCCATGTTGATGGTGCGCGGGCGGCGGCCCGCCAGCCGCTCGGGCTGGGCGAAGCGTGGGTTGCGCAACGGCTTGTTCCAGCCCGAGGCCGACAGCAGCAGCCCGCCGGCGCGGTGGCGCCAGGCGCCGACCAGGCAGGGCAGCAGCGCGATCAGCCGCACCGCGTTGCCGCCACCGCGCACGCGCTGCATGCCGTAGTTCAGGCGGATGGCCGCGGGCGCCGTCGTGCCGTAGTCGCGCGCCAGGCCGCGCACCTCGTCGGCCGTCAGGCCGCAGACCGCGGCGACACGCTCGGGCGGCCACTGCAGCGCGCGCTCACGCAGTTCCGGCCAGCCCTCGACGTGCTGCGCCAGGTAGTCGTGATCGAGCCAGTCGTGGACGATCAGTTCGTGCATCAGCCCCAGCGCCAGCGCGCCATCGCTGCCGGGGCGCAGCGCGAGGTGCTGGTGGCACTTCTCGGCGGTTTCGGTGCGGCGCGGGTCGATCGCGATCAGCTTGGCGCCGGCGCGCTTGGCGGCCTGCGCGAAGGTCCAGAAGTGCAGGCTGGAGGTGATCGGGTTGCTGCCCCAGATCAGGATCAGCCGGCTCTCGGCGAAGTGCTCCAGCTGCATGCCCACGGTGGCGCCGTAGGTCTGCGCCAGCCCGGTGGCGCCCGCTTCCGCACAGATGCTGCGGTGCAGCTGCGACGCGCCCAGCTGGTTCCAGACCCGCGCGGCCATGCCCTCGCCCTGCACGAAGCCCATCGTGCCGGCGTAGCTGTAGGGCAGGATGGCCTGCGGATCGCGCGCGGCAATCGCCTTCAGCCGCGCGGCGATGTCGTCCAGCGCCTCGCCCCAGCCGACGGGCACGAAGGCGCCCGGCCCACCCTGCCCCTTCGGCCCGACGCGCTTGAGCGGCGTCAGCAGCCGCTGGGGGTGCTCGATGCGCTCCATGTAGCGCGACACCTTGGTGCACAGCGCGCCGTGCGTCGGCGGGTGGTCGGGATCGCCCTGCAGGCGGATGACCTTGGCGGCGGGCCCTTCGCCCTGCACCGTGACGCGGATCGCGCAGGTGTCCGGGCAGTCGTGCGGGCAGGCGGCGTGGACGGTGCGCAGCGGGGCGTCGCCGCCGGCGGGGGTCTGCGGGGTCGTGGAGGCGCTCATGCCGGCATGATGGCACGCAGGCGCCCCCCCGCGCCGACCACCCGGCGGACCACCCGGTTGGCGGGGCTGTGCCGGCGCCAGGGACAACGGGGCAACGATAAGATCCTTCGATGCGGCTGCGAGCCGCCCAGAACGCCGTGGAGACCTGTCCGATGACCGCCGCCCTGCCCTCGATCGCCGCCGATGCGCCGCTGCTGACCGCGATCCGCCGTGACCTCCACGCCCACCCCGAGCTCTGCTTCCAGGAGGTGCGCACCGCCGACGTGGTCGCCCAGCGCCTGAGCGAATGGGGCATCGAGGTCCACCGGGGCCTGGGCCGCACCGGCCTGGTTGGCGTGATCCGCAACGGCCCCTCGCCGCGGGCGCTGGGCCTGCGCGCCGACATGGACGCGCTGCCGATGACCGAGCACAACCGCTTCCCCCACGCCAGCAAGCACCCGGGGCGCATGCACGCCTGTGGCCACGACGGCCACACCGCGATGCTGCTGGCCGCGGCCAAGCACCTGGCCGAGCACCGCGCCTTCGACGGCACGGTCTACCTCGTCTTCCAGCCCGCGGAGGAAGGCGGCGGCGGCGCGCGCGAGATGATCGCCGACGGCCTGTTCGAGCGCTTCCCGATGGAGGCCATCTTCGGCATGCACAACTGGCCGGGCATGGCCGCCGGGCAGTTCGCGGTGTGCAACGGCCCGACGATGGCCTCGAGCAACGAGTTCCGCATCACCATCACCGGCAAGGGCTCGCACGCCGCACTGCCGCACAACGGCATCGACCCGGTGCCGGTGGCCTGCCAGATGGTGCAGGCCTTCCAGACCATCGTCACGCGCAACAAGAAGCCCACCGACGCGGCGGTGATCTCGGTGACGATGATCCACACCGGCGAGGCCACCAACGTGGTGCCCGACTTCGCCGAGATCCAGGGCACGGTGCGCACCTTCACGCTGCCGGTGCTGGACCTGATCGAGCGGCGCATGCGCGAGATCGCCCAGCACACCGCCGCGGCCTTCGGTGCCGAGGTGGCCTTCGAGTTCCACCGCAACTACCCGCCCACGATCAACCACCGCGCCGAGGCCGAGTTCGTGCGCGGCGTGATGACCGAGCTGGTCGGCGCCGACAACGCCCTGGAGTTCGAGCCGACGATGGGCGCGGAGGACTTCAGCTTCTTCCTGCAGCAGAAACCGGGCGCCTACTTCGTGATCGGCAACGGCGACGGCGGGCACCGCGAGCACGGCCACGGCCTGGGCCCCTGCACGCTGCACAACCCGAACTACGACTTCAACGACGCGCTGATCCCGCTGGGTGCCACGCTGTGGGTGCGCCTGGCCGAGCGCTGGCTCACGCGGGGCTGAAGCAAGAACTTGCGCGGGACTGAAGCGGGCGCCGACCGGTCCGTTTTTGACCGCAACCGGTCCGGCGGGGGCCTCGTCGGCAGTGCGGGGTCCGGCAACGATGAGGGCCTCGATTCACCCAGGCCCTCACACCATGCTCCCCACAACCGCCCTGCTGCTGGTCGACGTCCAGCAGAGCTTCACCGACCGGCCCTACTGGAACGCCGAACGCGCGCGTCCGTTTCTGGCCCGCTGCAACGCGCTCATCGCCGGCTGCGTGGCCGCCGGACTGCCGATCGTGCGCATCCTGCACAGCGACGGCCCGGACACGCCCGACAACCCCTTCAGCCCGGCCAGCGGCCTGCTGCGCCCGCTCGACGGCCTGCAGCCCTTCGAGGCGGCCCTGACGGTCGAGAAGCACCGGCACAGCGCGCTGGTCGGCACGATCGTGCCGGTGTGGCTGCGCGAGCGGGGCATCGGGCGGGTGATCGTCGCGGGCATCCGCACCGAGCAGTGCTGCGAAACCACCACCCGCCACGCCAGCGACGAAGGCTGGGCGGTGGACTTCTGCACCGAGGCGACGCTGACCTTCGACATGCGCACGCCGGCCGGCGACGTGCTGAGCGCCGAGGCGATCACCGAGCGCAGCGAAACGGTGCTGGCCGGTCGCTTCGCCACGCTGGTGACCGTGCCGCAGGCCCTGGCGCGGGCCCAGGAAGCCGCGGCATGAGCGCCGACACCGCCGCCCCCTCGGCCACGGCCACAACCACGGTGCTGATGCTGGCCTTCGACGAGGTCGAGCTGCTCGACTTCGCCGGCCCCTACGAGGTCTTCACCACCGCCGCGCGGGTGCACGCCCGGCGCAGCGGCGAGGCGGCGGCGCCGCGCTTCCAAGTCCTGACCGCCTCGGCCGACGGGCGCAGCGTGCGCGCCCGCGCCGGCCTGCCGCTCGGCGTGGACCACGCGCTGGCCGACGCCCCCGCCACCGACTGGCTGCTGCTGCCCGGCGGCGTGGTCGACGGCGTGCTGGCCCAGCCGTCCACGCTGGCGGCGCTGAAGCGGCGTGCCGACGCCTGCACGCTCACCGCCTCGGTCTGCACCGGCGCCTTCGTGCTCGCGGCCGCGGGCATCCTGCGCGACGGCGACGCGGTGACCACGCACTGGGAGGACGCCGACGACTTGGCGCGGCGCTTCCCGCGGCTGCGGGTCTGCCCGAACCGGCGCTGGATCGACAACGGCCGCAGCGCCACCTCGGCCGGCATCGCCGCCGGCATCGACTTGGCCCTGCACTTGGTCGAGCGCGCCGCCGGGCCCGCGCTGGCCGTGGCCACCGCCCGGCAGATGGACTACCCATGGACGCCCGCACCCACGCCAACACCCGCGCCCTGACGCCCAACGCGGCGGCGCCGGTGGACGTCTGCTTCGTCGTTCTCCCCGAGACGCTGCTGCTCGATCTGGCCGGCCCGGCCGAAGCCTTCCGGCTGGCCAACCAGGCGCTGGCCCGCCAGGGCCGTGCGCCGCTCTGGCGGCTGCGCTACGTCGGGCCCGACGCGCAGGTCCGCTCCTCGGTCGGCCTGCAGCTGGCCGGGCTGGAGCCGCTGCCGGAGCGCTTCGAGCGGCCGACCTGGGTCTTCCTGCTCGGGCGCCCGGGCGACGCCGCCGCCGTGGTGCGCGACAGCCGGACCTGGCTCACCGCGCGCGACTGGCTGGGCCGGGTGCTGGCGCCCGCCTTGGCCGATGCCGACTCGGCCGATCCCGCCCTGGTCGATCCCGCCCCGACCGAGCCCACCCACGGGCACCGGCTGCTCACGGTCTGTTCGGGCGCGCTGCTGGCCGCGGACGCCGGGCTGCTGAGCGGGCGCTGCACCACCACCCACCACGAGCTGCTCGACGACCTGGCGCGCATGGCGCCGGCCGCGCGGGTGCTGGCCGACCGCGTCTTCGTCGACGACGGCAACCTGCTGAGTTCGGCCGGGGTCACCGCCGGCATCGACCTGGCGCTGCACTGCATCGCCCGCCACGCTGGAGAGGCCCTCGCCGCCGAGGTGGCGCAGGTGCTGGTGGTGTTTCACCGCCGCGGCGCGGGCGACCCCGAGCGCTCGCCGCTGCTGGCCGGGCGCTGCCACTTGCACCCGGCGCTGCACCGGGTGCAGAACGCGGTGGGCGAGCGCCCCGCCGAGGACTGGACGCTGGAGCGCCTGGCGGCCGAGGCCTGCGTGACGCCGCGCCACCTGGGCCGGCTGTTCGCGCAGCACGTGGGCTGCACGCCGCGCGACTACGTCGAGCGGGTGCGCAGCGCCTTCATGCGCGAGGCGCTGGCCGCCGGCTGGCCGCTGGGCCAGGCGCTGGAGCTCGCTGGCTTTCGCAGCGACCGCCAATGGCGGCGCGCCCGCAGCCGGGGTGCGCCGTCAGCCCAGGCGCACGCCGCGTGACACCAGGTCGCGCTCCAGCCCGGCCGCGTCGGTGAAGAGCAGCGCCGGCAGGCCCAGGCGGTTGGCCGCCTCGATGTTGCCGAGGTGGTCGTCGATGAACAGGGTCTGGCGCGCCGAGACGTCGAAGCGCTCCAGCGCCAGCCGGAAGATGGCCGGGTCGGGCTTGATCATGCGCACGTCGCAGGAGAAGAGGCCGTCCTCGAAGCCGCGCAGGAAGTCGTGCGTGCGGCTCAGGTGGGCCGCGTAGGGCGCCGGCATGTTCGACAGGAAGAACAGCCGGTGGCCCGCGATGCGCAGGCGCCGCAGCAGCGCAACGGTGGCGGGGTTGGGCGCGAGGGCCTCGGGCACCGCGTCCATCACCGCCTGCACCTCGGCGGGGTCCAGCCCGGTGCGGGTGGCGATGCGCCGCTGCGTCTCGGCCGCGTCGATCAGCCCGGCGTCGAAGGCGCCCCAGTCACCCGTGTAGCCCTGGAAGAAGCGGTCCTTCCAGAGCGTGGCGTTCTCCGGGGTGTTGGCCCGCTCGGGGAGCACCTGGGCCAGCAGCCGCACCGGGTTCCACTGGAAGACCACACCACCGAAGTCGAAGATCAGGGCCGTGGGCGTCATCGCGGTGTCTCCGGTGGGTAAGGCCGTCAGGGGCCATAGGGTGGAATCAGCTGCGCAGCCTTTGTAGCAGGGCGGCGGTGGAGCCGTCCAGCCCGGAGATATCACCACTGGCGAAACGCGGCAGCAGTTGGTTGCACAGCGCCTTGCCCAACTCGACGCCCCACTGGTCGAAGCTGTTGATGCCCCAGAGCGCACCGCTGGCCCAGACGCGGTGCTCGTACAGCGCGATCAGCGCGCCCAGCGCGCGGGGCGTGAGGCGCTCCAGCAGCAGCGTGCTGCTCGGCCGGTTGCCCGGGAAGGTGCGGTGGCGCGCCACCGTCAGCGCGCCCAGCGACGGGGACGCGGTGGGCGCCTTTTCGACGAGCGCCTCCTCGGTGGTCTTGCCCAGCATCAGCGCCTGGCTCTGCGCCAGGCAGTTGGCCAGCAGCTTGTGGTGCTGGTCGGCCAGGCCGGCGCGCACCGCCTCGGGCAGGGCCGTGGGGCCGTAGTCGGGCGTCTTGACCGCGATGAACTCCACCGGGATCACGTCCGTGCCCTGGTGCAGCATCTGGAAGTAGGCGTGCTGGCCGTTGGTGCCGGCCTCGCCCCAGACCACCGGGCTGGTGCCGTAGGGCAGCGGCGCCCCGTCGACGTCGACGCACTTGCCGTTGCTCTCCATCTCCAGCTGCTGCAGGTAGGCCGGCAGGCGCTTGAGGCCCTGGTGGTAGGGCGCCACCGAGCGGCTCGTGTAGCCGTGGAAATTGCGGTACCAGACGTCCAGCAGGCCAAGCTGAATCGGCAGGTTGGCCTCCAGCGGCGCCTCGGCAAAGTGCCGGTCCATCGCGTGGGCCCCCGCCAGCAGGGCGCGGAAGTGCTCCGAGCCGATCGCCAGGGCGATGGGCAGGCCGATCGCGCTCCACAGCGAGTAGCGCCCGCCCACCCAGTCCCAGAAGCCGAAGGTGGTGGTGATGCCGAAGCGCGCCGCAGCCTCGATGTTCGTCGTCGTGGCGACAAAGTGCCGCGCGATCGCCGCCTCACCGCCCTCGCCGTAGCTGGCCAGGAACCAAGCGCGCGCCACCTCGGCGTTGGCCATCGTCTCCTGCGTCGTGAAGGTCTTGGACGCGATGATGAACAGCGTTTGGCGCGGATCGAGCCGGCGCAGCAGCGGCACGATGTCGTGCCCGTCGACGTTGGAGACGAAGTGGCTCTGCAGCCGCGGGTGCAGGCAGGCGTCCAGCGCCGGCACGACCATCTGCGGGCCGAGGTCCGAGCCGCCGATGCCGATGTTCACGATGTGGCGGATGCCGCCGGGCCCACCCGCGCCGACGCGAATCGCGTCGACGAAGGCCAGCATGCGGTCCAGCACCTCGTGCACCTCGTCGGTGAACGGACCCTGCCCCTTCGGTGCCCGCAGCGCGGTGTGGAGCACCGCGCGGCCCTCGGTGGGGTTGACGGGCTCGCCGGCGAGCATCGCATCGCGCCGGGCCTCGAGCTGGCACTCGTGCGCCAGCTGCAGCAGCAGGCCGCGGGTGGTGGCGTCCCAGTGGTTCTTGCTCAGATCGGCGTGGACCTCGGGGGCGTCCAGCGCGAAGGCCTGGGCCCGGCCGGCCTCCTGGGCGAAGGCCGTGCGCAGGTCAAAGGCGCGGCCGGCCGTGTCGAAATGCTGGGCGAGCGCCGACCAGGCCGGGACCTGGTCACAACGGGGAGCTTGCATGGGGTTCTCCTGCAGAGGCCGCTACGGGCGTAGGGCCGGACACCCAGGACCCAGCAAGGAGCGGGCCCAGGGTGCGGACGCGCTGGGTCAGAGCGCGCGGATCATCGCGTCGAGCTTGGCCGCGTCGACCGCGAAGGCGCGGATGCCCTCGGCCAGCTTCTCGGTGGCCATCGCGTCCTCGTTGAGCGCGTAGCGGAAGGCCGCCTCGTTGTAGGTCACCGCGTGGATGTCGGCGGCGCGCGCGGCGGCGGCGTCCAGGCGGCGCGGCACCGGGGCCTCGCTGGCCTGAAGCTGGGCAAGCAGCTCGGGGCTGATGGTCAGCAGGTCGCAGCCGGCCAGCGCGACGATCTGGCCGACGTTGCGGAAGCTCGCGCCCATCACCTCGGTGTCGATGCCGAACTTCTTGTAGTAGCTGTAGATCTGGCTGACCGACTTCACGCCCGGGTCGTTGACGCCGGACTGGGCGGCCTCGTCCCAGGCGGCGCCGGCGGACTTCTTGTACCAGTCGTAGATGCGGCCGACGAAGGGCGAAATCAGCTTCACGCCGGCCTCGCCGCAGGCCACCGCCTGGCAGAAGGCGAACAGCAGCGTCAGGTTGCAGTGGATGCCTTCGCGCTCCAGCGCGCGGGCGGCCTGGATGCCCTCCCAGGTCGCGGCGATCTTGATCAGCACGCGCTCGCGGGCGATGCCCTGTGCCTCGTAGAGCGCGATCAGGCGGTGCGCGCGGGCGATGGTCGCGGCGGTGTCGAAGCTCAGGCGGGCATCCACCTCGGTGGACACGCGCCCGGGCACGACCTTCAGGATCTCGCGGCCGAAGCGCACCAGCACCTGGTCGACGATGGCCTCCAGCGGCTCGCCGCGGTGCGCGGCCACGGTCTCGGCCAGCAGCGGCGCGTAGTCGGGCTGCTGCACGGCCTTGAGGATCAGCGAAGGGTTGGTGGTCGCGTCGCGCGGCGCAAAGGCGGCGAGCTGCTTGAAGTTGCCGGTGTCGGCGACGACGACGGTGGACTGCTTGAGCTGATCGAGCTGATTCATGGTGCGCAAGGAAGGGCAGGCAGCGCCTGGGATGACAAGGGAACGCCGGGCAGCGCGGGGTCGACGTGCGACGGTCCGGGCGAACCCCGGAAACCCTGGAAACCTTGGAATTAGAACCCGATCCGAGGCGCCTTTCACGTCATTCGGGTTACAGGCCGCGACCACCCGTGGCCCCTGCACGGTTCCTGGATCGAGGCCGTTCGGTTGACGCGACAAAGAAACTCAATCATCATTCGATACGTAATCTGGTTACATCGCCGGGGCTTCTTCCGCCGCTGGCCTCGACTCCCCCGCGACTGATTCAGCGAGCCCTTCTCCATGTCCTTCGATCTTGTCTTCTTCGGCGGCACCGGCGACCTCACCTGGCGCAAGTTGATGCCGGCCCTGTTCCAGGCCTTCCGCCACGGCAAGCTGCCCGAGGGCGGGCGCATCCTCGCGGTGGCGCGCGAGGAGCGCAGCGACGAGAACTACCGCCAGTTCATCGCCGAGCGCTTCGCCGAGGTGGACCCCTCCAAGCGCCCGAACGACGCGGAGTTCAGCCGCTTCGCCGAGTTGCTGCACTACCGCCGCATGGACCTGGCCCAGCCGGACGACTACGCCGGTCTGGCCGAGTGCATCCGCGAACGCGGCGCCGACACCGTGGTGCTCTACCTGGCCACCAGCCCGCACCTCTTCCCGGTGGTCTGCGAGCAGCTCGGCCGCGCCGGGCTGAACGCGCCGCACGTGCGCGTGGTGCTGGAAAAGCCGCTGGGCCACGACCTGGCCAGCGCGCAGGAGATCAACCGCGTGGTGCGCTCGGTGTTCACCGAGAACCAGGCGCTGCGCATCGACCACTACCTGGGCAAGCCCTCGGTGCAGAACCTGTCGGCGCTGCGCTTCGCCAACGCGCTGTTCGAACCGCTGTGGCGGCGCGAGAGCATCGCCAACATCCAGATCACCCTGGCCGAGCGCCTGGGCGTGGGCACGCGCGGAGACTTCTACGACCGCACCGGCGCGCTGCGCGACATGGTGCAGAACCACGCGCTGCAGCTGCTGACGATGATCGCGATGGAGCCGCCGGCCACCGGCGACGCCGACGCGATCCGCGACGAGAAGCTCAAGGTGCTCAAGTCGCTCAAGCCCTTCACGCCCGAGTCGGTGGGCCGCGACGTGGTGCGCGGCCAGTACAAGGCCGGCAGCATCGACGGGCGCCCCGTGCCGGGCTACCTCGACGAGCAGAAGGTGCCCGCCGACAGCCACTGCGAGACCTTCGTCGCGCTGCGCACCGAGGTGCAGAACTGGCGCTGGGCCGGCGTGCCCTTCTACCTGCGCACTGGCAAGCGGCTGGCCGCACGCGACGCGCAGATCGTCGTCAACTTTCGCCCGGTGCCGCACCCGATCTTCCCGGGCGCGCACCGCGCCAACCAGCTGATCATCAAGCTGCAGCCGGAGGACGGCCTGGAGCTGCGTCTGCTGGCGGCCAAGGGCAGCGGGGTGGGCGAATCGCTGGCGCCGGTGTCGCTGGACCTGGACTTCGACAAGGCCTTCCCCTCCGAGCGCGTGGGCGCCTATGAGCGCCTGCTGCTGGATGCGATCGCCGGGCGGCTCAACCTCTTCGTACGCAGCGACGAGCAGGAGCAGGCCTGGCGCTGGGTGGAGCCGATCCTGGACGTCTGGTCGCGCCAGCGCGCCGCCCACAGCGATGGCCCGCGCGGCTACGTGGCCGGCACCTGGGGCCCCGCGGCCGCCAGCGCGCTGATCGCCCGCGACGGCAACGCCTGGATCGAGGAGCAGTGACATGAACGCGCTGAGCTGGGCCCGCGATCGGCTACGCTCGGAGGCTGCCGCGCCGCGCCCCCCAACGGTGGGCGCGCGTGGCCCCTCTGGCTCCGACGGACTGTCCATGCTCGATCGCATCCGCGCTTCCCTGCCCGCCCTGTCCCCGGCCGAACAACGCGTCGGCCGCCTGGTGCTGGCCGACCCGCGCAGCTTCGCCAGCCTGCCCGTGGGCGAGCTGTCCGAGCGGGCCCACGTCAGCAAACCCACCGTGGTGCGCTTTTGCCGCAGCGTGGGCTACGACGGCCTGGCCGACTTCAAGCTCAAGCTCGCCGGCACGGTCAACGAGGGCGTGCCCTTCGTGCACCGTGCGGTCGACGAGGACGACAAGCCGGCCGACGTGGTCGTCAAGGTCATCGACAACGCGGTCAGCGCGCTGTTGAAGTACCGCAACCAGGCCGGCGGCCACATGGTCGAGCTGGCCATCGAGGCGCTGGCCAAGTCGGTGCAGGAACAGCGCCGCGTCGAGTTCTACGGCGTGGGCAACTCCGGCATCGTCGCGCAGGACGCGCAGCACAAGTTCTTCCGCCTGGGCGCGCACGCGGTGGCCTACAGCGACGGCCACATGCAGCTGATGGCCGCGACGATGCTCAGCCCCGGCGACTGCGTGGTGATCATCTCCAACGCCGGGCGCAGCCGCGACCTGATCGACGCGGCGGAGGTGGCCAACCGCAAGGGCGCCACCACGATCGCGATCACCAGCGGCGGCACGCCCCTGGCGCAGCAGTGCCAGATCGTGCTCGCGGTGGATCACCCCGAGGACTTCGACCGCTACAGCCCGATGGTCAGCCGCATCCTGCACCTGGTGATGATCGACATCCTCACCACCGCGGTGGCGCTGCGCCTCGGTCCGGACCTGCGCCCGCGGCTGCAGGAGATCAAGAAGAACCTTAAGGCCAAGCGCTACGTCGCGCCGGCAGGCTGAGCGACAGCGCTGCCCCCGAATGAGAAAGGCCCGCACGAGCGGGCCTTTTGTTGTGGCGAACCGGAGCCAGCCGATCAGGCGTTCGCGGCCGCCTCAGCGGCCGCCGCCGCCCCCGCGCCAGGCATGTCCAGCAGCTCCAGCACGCCGTAGACCTTGGCGAGCTGCTGCAGCCGCGCTGGCACCGAATGCAGCACGCAGCGCCGGCCTTCGGTGCGGGCGTGGCGCTGCAGGCCGATCAACACCACCAGCGCGCTGGTGTCGTACTGCTGCATCGGCGTGGCGTCGAAGACCACCGCCGCGCCCACCGGCTGGGCGCTGAGTTCACCCTGCAGGCGGCTCAGCGTGGCCGCGGCTTCGCGGTGGGTCAGGCGTTCGGGCAGGGCCAGCATGGCGCGATCAGCCCTTGCTCGACGGCGCGGACTTGTTCTTCTCGGCCAGCTTGGCGATCAAGCCGTCGATGCCCGAGGCGCTGATCTCCTGCGCGAAGCTGGCGCGGTAGTTCTCCACCAGCCAGACGCCCAGCACGTTGACGTCGTAGATGCGCCAGCTGTCGCCGGCCTTTTCCATCCGGTAGTCGAGCTGGATCGGCTCGCCCTTGCCCTTGACCTCGGAGCGCACCACCACCTCGGTGTCGGTGGGGGCCGCGCGCAGCGGCTTGAGCTCGACGACCTGGTCCTTCACCTGCGTGAGCGCGCCCGAGTAGGTGCGCACCAGCAGCAGCTTGAACTCGTCCTGCAGCCGGGCCTTCTGCTCCGGCGTGGCCTGGCGCCAGTAACGGCCGACCGCGGAGGCGGTCATGCGCTGGAAGTTCACGTGCGGCAGCACCTTGGCATCGACCAGGGCCATGATCGGCTTGACGTCGCCGGCCTGGATCGCCTTGTCGGTCTTCACCGCCTCGATCACCTCGCCGGACACCTTCTTGATCAGCGCATCGGGCGCCACCGGCTCGGCCGCAGCCCAGTGGGCGGCACAGGCCGTCAGGGTGGCAGCGACCACGCGGATCCAGGAACGTCTCAACATTTGAAGCACCTTTCATCTCGGCCTTGCGGCCTGTCATCGGGGCCCGGGCGCATCGCCCGGCCTGGCCCCTTCAACGGATCAGCCCATCGTGCGGTGCACACAGCGCCGACCAGGGTTGGAATGCGAACGCACCACAGCGTTCGCGTGCCGGCGTCGTCAACGCGGTGCGGAGGCCGCCGGCACCGCGGCAGAGGCGGCCCGATCCACCGGTGCCGCCGAAGCCGCGGGGGACGATGCCGGCGCAGCAGGGGCCGCCGGGGCCTCCGGCTCATCCCAGCGCTCCTCGGGCTGGGCATCGTCGGGCGGATTGCCGTCGTAGACCAGGCTGCGGCGGCGCTGCAGGTAGGCATCGCGCATCGCCACGTAGGGGTCGAGCGCGATCTCATTGAACAGCTGCGACGCCTGCAGCACATTGGCGCGGGCATTGAGCAGCCGAACCCCCGCCAGGGAGTACTGAGCCGTGGCCGGCGTCACCCAGGCGTCGGGGTACATCTTCCATTCAAGGGGAAGCCCCACCGAATCGCGCAGCGACGAGGGCCCAAGAAGTGGCAAGACGATGTACGCACCCGGCCCGAAACCCCACTTGCCCAGCGTCTGCCCAAAATCTTCACCGTGCCGCTCCAGCCCGAGGTCGGTGGCCCAGTCGAACAGCCCGAAGACGCCGAAGGTGGTGTTGACCCCGAAGCGAAGCAGATCGGACAGGCTGTCTCCAGGACGCCCCTGCAGCAGCAGGTTCGCCGACGACCAGACGTCCTGAAGGTTGGTGAAGAAGTTGGTCGCCGCCGTGCGCACGGGCGCAGGGACGTGGTCACGGTAGACGGTGGCCACCGGCCGCACGACCGCCCGGTCCATCGCATCATTGAAGGCGTAGACCCGGCGATTGATCGGCTCGAGCGGGTCAGGCCGCTGCGGGGTGGCGCAGGCCGTCAACACCACCGCCGCCGCGGCCCCCAGGACCGCGCGCAGCGCCGGGCTGAGGCGGCCAGCCAAGGAAGCCGAAGGAGGCGTCGTTGTCGTCACAGCGAGGTCCCGTCTTCTGTTTCAGGGCTTCTTGGCCGCGTCGCCGCTGCTGGCATCGGCGGCCTTGTTGAACAGGAACTGGCTGATCAGGTTCTCCAGCACCACGGCGGACTGGGTCTGCTTGATCGCGTCGCCGGCCACCAGGTTCTTCTCGTCGCCGCCGGGCTCCAGGCCGATGTACTGGTCACCGAGCAGCCCGGCGGTGAGGATCTTGGCCGAGGTGTCCTTGGGGAACTCGAAGCTGCGCTGCACCTCCAGGTGCACGACGCCCTGAAAAGTCTTGGGGTCCAGGCTGATCGACGTCACGCGCCCCACCACCACGCCGGCCGAGCGCACCGGCGCGCGCGACTTCAGACCGCCGATGTTGTCGAAGCGGGCGGTCAGCGCGTAGGTGGCGCCACCGGAAAAGGACGTCAGGTTCGCCGCCTTGAGGGCGACGAAGACCAGGGCAGCCAGGCCGAGCAGCACGAACAGGCCGACCAGCGTTTCAAGATTGCGTTTGGACATCGTGAAGGTTTCCAAATCCCGGTTCAGCGTCGAAAGGTCGATCGCAGGGGTGTCACAAGGAGAGATCGGGCCATGCGCGCCTTCGTGGCCGCATCAGCTCGGCGCCGAGAACATGAGCGCGGTGAGGAGGAAGTCCATCCCGAGCACCGCCAGCGACGAGACCACCACGGTGCGCGTCGTCGCGTAGGCCACGCCCTCAGGCGTCGCCTCGGTCTCGTAGCCCTGATACAGCGCCACCGCGGTGCAGATCACGCCGAACACGGCGCTCTTGACCACGCCATTGCCCACGTCACGCCAGACATCGACGGCGTTTTGCTGGATGGACCAGAAGTTGCCAGCGTCGATGCCGATCAGCCCCACCGCGACCAACCAGGCCCCGAGGATGCCAATGGCAGAAAACAGGATCGCCAGCAGGGGCATCGAGAGCATGCCGGCGATGAAACGCGGCGCCAGCACGCGCTGGCGCGGGTCCAGCGCCATCAGCTCCAACGCGGCAATCTGCTCGCCCGCCTTCATCAGGCCGATCTCGGCGGTCAGCGAGGTGCCCGCGCGACCGGCAAACAGCAGCGCCGTCACCACCGGCCCCAGCTCGCGCACCAGCGAGAGGTTGACCACCAGCCCCAGCGACTCGGCCGCGCCGAAGGTGATCAGCGTGTTGTACAGCTGCAGCGCAAGCACGAAGCCCACGGCCATGCCCGAGGCCAGGATGATCAGCAGCGAGCGGTTGCCGATCGCGTGCATCTGCTCGATCACCAACATCGGCCGGCGCAGGCCAGCCGGCAGTGCGGCCAGCAGGTCGATGAAGAAAATCGCCGCGCGGCCCCAGGCCGCCAGGACGTTGAGCGCACGCGCCCCAATGGACGCCAGCCAGTTCATGCGACCGCTCCGCGGGCGACGCCGACAGACGGACTCGGCGCCAGGCCGAAATCCACCGCGATGTCCGGCGCCGGGTAATGGAATTTGACGGGGCCGTCCGGCTCGCCGCGCACGAACTGGCGCACCTCCGGATCGGTCGAGGCCATCAGCTCGGCCGGCGTGCCCTGGGCCACGACGCGACCACCGGCAGCCATCAGCACCACCCAGTCGGAAATCGCCATGCACTCGGGCACGTCGTGCGAGATCAGCAGCGTGGTGGCGCCGGTGACGTCGTTGAGCGTGCGGATGAGCTTGGCGGCCACGCCCATGGAGATCAGGTCCAGACCGGCGAAGGGCTCGTCGTACATGATCAGCTCGGGGTCCAGCGCGATGGCGCGGGCCAGCGCGATGCGCCGCGCCATGCCGCCCGAGACCTCGCTGATCTTCAGCGGCGCGGCGCCGCGCAGGCCCACGGCGTTGAGCTTCATCAGCACGATGTCGTGGACCATGCCCTCGGGCAGGTCGGTCATCTCCCGCAGCGGGAAGGCGACGTTGTCGTACACCGTCAGGTCGGTGAACAGCGCCCCGAACTGGAAGAGCATGCCCAGGCGCCGCCGCAGGCGGTAGAGCTGGGCGCGGTCGCGCACGTCGATGACTTCGCCGTCGAAGACGACCCGGCCCGAGTTCGCGCCATGCACGCCCCCGATCAGGCGCAGCAGCGTGGTCTTGCCGCAGCCCGAGTTGCCCAGCACCGAGGTGACCTGGCCGCGCTTGAAGCGCAGGGACAGGTCGTTGAGGATCAACCGGCTAGCGTCGTAGCCGAAGCTGACGCGGTCAATCTCGATCAGGTCGTCGGAACTCAAGGGCGACACGCCGGGCGTCGGTCGCACAGGCAGGCCCTGGGGCCTGACCTGATCCTCACCCGGCCGGAGTTGGGAATGTCGAGCATTCTCTCACGGGGTTGTGTCCCCTCAGGGTCCACCCGGATTCCCTCGGGTAAAGCGAACAGCAAAACGCCGGCCGACACCTTCAGGCATCGGCCGGCGTGGTCGCCGGGCGTGGGCGCTTCGCTCAGCGCGGCAGCGTGGTCGAGCCCATCAGGAACTCGTCCACCGCGCGGGCGGCCTGGCGGCCTTCACGGATCGCCCAGACCACCAGGGACTGGCCGCGGCGCATGTCGCCGGCCGCGAAGACCTTCTCAGCGCTGGTCTTGTAGCCACCTTCGGCTTCGGTGCCGGCCTTGGCGTTGCCGCGGGCGTCCTTGTCCACGCCGAAGGCCTCCAGAATGGTCGCCACCGGGCTGACGAAGCCCATCGCCAGCAGCACCAGATCGGCCTTCCAGACCTTCTCGGTACCCGGGATCTCGACCAGCTTGCCGTCCTTGAACTCGACGTTCACGGTCTTCAGGCCGGTGAGCTTGCCAGACTTCCCGTCCTTGCCGTCGCCGATGAACTCCTTGGTGGAGATGGCGAACTCGCGCTGGCAGCCTTCGTCGTGGCTGGAGGAGGTGCGCAGCTTGATCGGCCAGTACGGCCAGACCAGCGGCTTGTTCTCCTGCTCCGGGGGCATCGGCATCACCTCGAACTGGGTGACGCTGGCCGCACCATGGCGGTTGGAGGTGCCCACGCAGTCGCTGCCGGTGTCGCCGCCGCCGATCACGATGACGTGCTTGCCGTCCGCGCGGATCGCGTCCTTGATCTTGCCGCCGTGGTTGACGCGGTTTTGCTGCGGCAGCAGCTCCATCGCGAAGTGCACGCCGTCCAGGTCACGCCCCGGCACCGGCAGATCACGGCTCTGCTCGGCGCCGCCGGTCAGCAGCACCGCGTCGAACTCGGCCTTCAGCTCGGCCGCGCTGACGTGCTGCTTGGCCCAGTTGGTGACCTTGCTGCCCTTGGGAAGCTCGCCGACCATCGTGTTGGTGCGGAAGACCACGCCTTCAGCCTCGAGCTGCGCCATGCGGCGGTCGATGTGGCCCTTGTCGAGCTTGAAGTCGGGGATGCCGTAGCGCAGCAGGCCACCGACGCGGTCGTTCTTCTCGAACACCGTCACCGCGTGACCGACGCGCGCCAGCTGCTGGGCCGCGGCCAGACCGGCCGGGCCACCACCGACGATCGCGACCTTCTTGCCGGTCTTGACCGCCGCGGGCTGCGGCTGCACCCAGCCTTCGGCCCAGGCGCGGTCGATGATCGAGTGCTCCAGCGACTTGATGCCCACCGCGTCGCCGTTCACGTTGATCACACAGGCGGCCTCGCAGGGGGCGGGGCAGATGCGGCCGGTGAACTCGGGGAAGTTGTTGGTGCTGTGCAGCACGCGGATCGCGTTGGCCCAGTCACCCCGGTACACCAGATCGTTGAAGTCCGGGATGATGTTGTTGACGGGGCAGCCGTTGTTGCAGAACGGCGTGCCGCAGTCCATGCAGCGCGCGCCCTGGACCTTCGCCTGGTCGGCGTTCAGGCCGATGACGAATTCCTTGTAGTTCTTCAGGCGCTTGTCGACCGGCTCGTAGCCCTCTTCGAGGCGCTCGTATTCCAGGAAACCTGTGACCTTGCCCATGATGCTCTGACTCTCTTGCTGTGGGGGGAGCGGCGGGCGCCCTCGGGGCGCCGCCGCTGTGGCAGGGAGGGAAGGGGCGCCCTAATTACTTAGAGACGACCTTCTTGCCGCCCTTCTTCTCGTCGCCGGCGTCGCCCTTGGCGCGGGCGATGGTCTCGTCGGCTTCCTTGACCGCGTTGATCTCGCCGAGTGCGCGCTTGTACTCGTTCGGGAAGACCTTGACGAACTTGCCGCGGGCCTCGCTCCAGTTGTCGAGGATGTCGCGGGCGCGCAGCGAGCCGGTCCAGCGGTGGTGGTCCTCGATCAGCTTCTTGAGCAGGGCCTCGTCGGTCTGGCCCTTGTGCCAGATCGCCAGGTCGACGCTCTTCTCCTGCTCGGCGGCCGGCAGCACCTTGTCCAGGGCGACCTGGGTGGTGTTGCAGCGGCCGGCGAACTGGCCGTCTTCGTCGAAGACGTAGGCGATGCCGCCGGACATGCCCGCCGCGAAGTTGCGGCCGGTCTTGCCCAGCACGACCGCGGTGCCGCCGGTCATGTACTCGCAGCCGTGGTCACCCGTGCCTTCGACGACCGTGGTCGCGCCCGACAGACGCACCGCGAAGCGCTCGCCGGCCACACCGCGGAAGAAGGCCTCGCCGCTGGTGGCGCCGAACAGCACCGTGTTGCCCACGATGATGTTCTTGCTCGCGTCACCGCGGAACTCGATCGAGGGACGCACCGCGATGCGCCCGCCCGACAGGCCCTTGCCGGTGTAGTCGTTGGCCTCGCCGATCAGGTACAGCGTGATGCCCGGGGCCAGGAAGGCGCCGAAGCTCTGGCCGCCCGTGCCTTCCATCTGGATGAAGATGGTCTGGTCGGGCAGGCCTTCCGGACGGTGCTTGATCAGCTCGCCGGAGAGCATCGTGCCCACCGTGCGGTTGACGTTGCGCACGTCCTCCATGAACTGCACCTTCTCGCCACGGTCGATGGCGGGGCGGCACTTCTCGATGAGCTTGACGTCCAGCGCCTTGGCCAGGCCATGGTCCTGGTTGGCCACGTGCAGGCGCGGCACATCGGCGGGCACCACCGGCTGGTGGAAGACCTTGCTGAAGTCCAGGCCGCGGGCCTTCCAGTGGCTGAGGGCCTTCTTCGTGTCGAGCAGGTCGGCGCGACCGATCAGCTGATCGAAGGAGCGGATGCCCAGCTGCGCCATGATCTGGCGGGCTTCCTCGGCGACGAAGAAGAAGTAGTTCACCACGTGCTCGGGCTTGCCCGAGAACTTGGCGCGCAGCACCGGATCCTGCGTGGCCACGCCCACCGGGCAGGTGTTCAGGTGGCACTTGCGCATCATGATGCAGCCCTCGACCACCAGCGGTGCGGTGGCGAAGCCGAACTCGTCGGCGCCCAGCAGCGCGCCGATGACCACGTCACGGCCGGTCTTGATCTGACCGTCGGTCTGCACGCGCACCCGCCCGCGCAGGCGGTTGAGCACCAGGGTCTGCTGCGTCTCGGCCAGACCCAGCTCCCAGGGCGTGCCGCAGTGCTTGATCGACGACCAGGGCGAAGCGCCCGTGCCGCCGTCGTGGCCGGCGATCACGATGTGGTCGGCCTTGCACTTGGCCACGCCCGCGGCCACCGTGCCCACGCCCACTTCCGACACCAGCTTGACGCTGATGTCCGCGCGCGGGTTGGCGTTCTTCAGGTCGTGGATCAGCTGCGCCAGGTCCTCGATCGAGTAGATGTCGTGGTGCGGCGGCGGGGAGATCAGGCCTACGCCCGGCACCGAGTGGCGCAGCTTGCCGATGTACTCGGACACCTTGCCGCCCGGCAGCTGGCCGCCTTCGCCTGGCTTGGCGCCCTGGGCCATCTTGATCTGGATCTGGTCGGCCGAGACCAGGTACTCGGTGGTGACGCCGAAACGACCCGAGGCGACCTGCTTGATCTTCGAGCGCAGGCTGTCGCCGTCCTTCATCTCGTAGTCGGCCTCGATCTGCTTGGCGCCGATCACCTCCGACACCTTGGTGCCGGCGTTGATGGGGATGCCCTTGAGCTCGTTGCGGTAACGCGCCGGATCCTCGCCGCCTTCACCGGTGTTCGACTTGCCGCCGATGCGGTTCATCGCCAGCGCCAGCGTGCTGTGCGCCTCGGTGGAGATCGAACCCAGCGACATCGCGCCGGTGGCGAAGCGCTTGACGATCTCGGAAGCCGGCTCGACCTCCTCGACCGGAATCGCCTTGGCCGGATCGATCTTGAACTCGAACAGGCCACGCAGGGTCAGGTGGCGCTTGTTCTGGTCGTTGATGATCTGGGCGTATTCCTTGTACGTGTCGAACTTGCCCGAGCGCGTGCTGTGCTGCAGCTTGGCGATCGCGTCCGGCGTCCACATGTGCTCTTCGCCGCGGGTGCGCCAGGCGTACTCGCCGCCGGCGTCCAGCATGCCGGCCAGCACCGGGTCGTCGCCGAAGGCGGCCACGTGGTTGCGGATGGCCTCCTCGGCCACCTCGAACACGCCGATGCCCTCGACCTGCGTGGGCGTGCCGCGGAAGTACTTCGCGACGAAGTCCTTCTGCAGACCAATGGCCTCGAAGATCTGGGCGCCGCAGTACGACATGTACGTGCTGATGCCCATCTTCGACATGATCTTCGACAGGCCCTTGCCGATGGCCTTGACGTAGTTGTAGACCGCCTTGTCGGCCGACAGGTTGCCCGGCAGCTCACGGTGCATCTCGACCAGGGTTTCCATGGCGAGATAGGGGTGCACGGCCTCCGCGCCGTAGCCGGCCAGCACGGCGAAGTGGTGCACCTCGCGGGCCGAGCCGGTCTCGACCACCAGACCGGCGGTCGTGCGCAGGCCCTCACGCACCAGGTGGTGGTGGACGGCCGACAGCGCCAGCAGCGCGGGGATCGCCACCAGGTCGCGGCTCATCGCCCGGTCGGTGATGATCAGGATGTTGTGGCCGCTCTGGATCGCGTCCACCGCCTCGGCGCACAGCGACGCCAGCTTGGCCTCGACGCCCTCGCGGCCCCAGCCCAGCGGGTAGACGATGTTCAGCTCGTAGGGCTTGAACTTGCCGCTGGTGTGCTGCTCGATGCCGCGCAGGCGCGCCATGTCGGCGAAGTCGAGGATCGGCTGCTGCACCTCCAGGCGCATCGGCGGGTTCACCGCGTTGATGTCCAGCAGGTTCGGCTTCGGGCCGATGAAGCTCTCCAGCGACATCACGATGGCTTCGCGGATCGGGTCGATCGGCGGGTTCGTGACCTGGGCAAACAGCTGCTTGAAGTAGTTGTACAGCGGCTTGTTCTTGTCGCTCAGCACGGCCAGCGGGCTGTCGTTGCCCATCGAGCCGATCGCCTCTTCACCGGCGGCGGCCATCGGCGCGAGCAGGAACTTGATGTCTTCCTGCGTGAAGCCGAAGGCCTGCTGGCGGTCGAGCAGCGACTCGCCCGACGCGGCCGGGGCGGCCTCGCCCGCGGGGATCGCCTCAAGCTTGATGCGCACGTTCTCGATCCACTGCCGGTAGGGCTTGGCCGAGGCGTACTGGTTCTTCAGCTCTTCGTCGTCGACGATGCGGCCCGGCTCCAGGTCGATCAGGAACATCTTGCCCGGCTGCAGGCGCCACTTCTTGACGATCTTGGCTTCGGGGATCGGCAGCGTGCCCGACTCGGAGGCCATCACCACCAGGTCGTCGTCGGTGACGATGTAGCGCGCCGGGCGCAGGCCGTTGCGGTCCAGCGTGGCACCGATCTGCTTGCCGTCGGTGAAGACCATGGCGGCCGGGCCATCCCAGGGCTCCAGCATCGCGGCGTGGTACTCGTAGAAGGCGCGGCGGCGCTCGTCCATCAGCGTGTGCTGCTCCCAGGCTTCCGGGATCATCATCATCGCCGCGTGCGCCAGCGGGTAGCCCGCCATCGTCAGCAGTTCGAGCGTGTTGTCGAAGGTGGCGGTGTCGGACTGGCCGAAGAAGCTGATCGGGTAGAGCTTCTGCAGGTCCTCACCCAGCACCGGCGACTTCATGACGCCCTGGCGAGCGCGCATCCAGTTGAAGTTGCCCTTGACGGTGTTGATCTCGCCGTTGTGCGCCACCATCCGGTACGGGTGGGCCAGCGGCCACTCGGGGAAGGTGTTGGTCGAGAAGCGCTGGTGCACCAGCGCCAGCGCGGACACGCAGTTCTCGGCCTGCAGGTCCAGGTAGTAGGTGCCCACCTGGTCGGCCAGCAGCAGGCCCTTGTAGATGATCGTGCGGCAGCTCATGCTGGGCACGTAGTACTCGCGGCTGTGCGTGAGCTTGAGCTTCATGATCGCCGCCGACGCCGTCTTGCGGATCACGTACAGCTTGCGCTCCAGCGCGTCCGGCACGATCACGTCGGCACCGCGGCCGATGAAGACCTGGCGGATCACCGGCTCCTTGGCGCGCACCGTGGGCGACATCGGCATGTCGCGGTCCACCGGCACGTCGCGCCAGCCCAGCAGCACCTGGCCTTCGGCCTTGATCGCGCGCTCGACCTCCTGCTCGCAGGCCAGGCGGCTGGCGTGCTCCTTGGGCAGGAAGATCATGCCCACGCCGTACTCGCCCGGCGGGGGCAGGACGACGCCCTGCTTGGCCATCTCGGCGCGGAAGAACTCGTCGGGGATCTGGATCAGGATGCCCGCGCCGTCGCCCATCAGCGCATCCGCGCCCACGGCGCCGCGGTGGTCCAGGTTCTCGAGGATCTTCAGGCCCTGCGCGACGATGGAGTGCGCCTTCTGGCCCTTGATGTGGGCGACGAAGCCCACGCCGCAGGCGTCGTGCTCGTTGGCCGGGTCGTACAGACCCTGGGTCTGAGCCAGGGCCCGCGCGTCGTCGGTCTGGATCGGGAGGGAATCTTGGGACATCGGTCCCGGGGCGGCGGCCTGCGTCATGGCGCACTCCTGCTGATGGCGGAAAACCCTCGCAATTTACTGCACTGCGGCAAAGGTCTCAAGTTTTAAGAAATGGGGTCAGACTCGATTTAATTCGATCGGATTTCACCAATCAAATTAAATAGGGACACACTTATGTTTGACCCCTGCCGGAACGCACCTCAATGGTTCAAAGCTGCGTTCACTCGCCCGACTGGCCCAATTTTGGTGCGCGCGGAGGTCGGCCCCGCGGCCTGGGCTGGAGCGGCCGGTCCACGGCGGCCCCCAAGGACGCAATGAACGTGCCGGAGCCAAAGGCCCAGCCCTTGTGGACCGCCTGCAACAGCGGTTCGCACACCGCGGCGGCCAAGGGCTCGTCGAGCAGGCGCCGCCAGGCCAGTTCGCGCTCGAAGGGCGTGTTGCCCAACGACCAGTAGGCCGCCGGATCGCTCATCCAGGCCACGCGCGCGCGACCCAGGTGGTGCGCCGCGCTCGACCAGGCCCAGTCGCCCGCCTCGGCGACCCGCCCGGCTCGCTGCGGGGCCTGCTCCACCGCGCGCATCGCATCCAGCAGGTGCCGAGCCGGGTCCAGCACCGTCGCCCGATACCGCCCTTCCCAGAGCGTGCCACTGCGCCCATGCCTGCGATTGAACCCCGCGCCGTAGCGCCGCCCGAGCGACTGCAGCATCCGCCCCATCGCCTCAGCCTGCGGGGGCGCGACGAGCAGGTGCACCTGATCGTCCAGCAGCGCGTAGGCCAGCAGCGCGACCTTCTGCGTCGCCACCGACTCGCCCAGCGCCGCCAGGTAGGCGCGCCGGTCCTCATCGTCGACAAAGACCACCTGCTGGTTGTGGCCGCGCTGGACCAGGTAGTGCGGCAGGTCAGGAACACAGAGGCGGGGCAGGCGAGCCATGCCGACATTTTGACGGCAGCGGCCGACGCGCCCCGGCCACCCCCTGAACGCAGGTGCCGCTGTCGCAGGACTGTCATATTGGCCGTCGACAGTGCCGTTTCTTGAGTTTTCTTGATCCAGGGCAAGTTGCCTGACGCGACACGGACTCTCGAAGCGGAGCAAGACGTTGACCACTTCTGAAATCCCTCCCCGCCGGGTGGCGGTGATCGGCCTGGGCGGCACCGGCGTGCGGATGTTGGCGCGCGTGCGCGAGCAGCTGTTCCTGGCGGGCCGCCTGCAGTCCGCCGCGTTGACCGACATCGACTGGCTGGCCATCGCCGACAGCGCCGACGCCCCTCGCCGCGGCGACCACAGCCAGACCACCCTGCTCGGGCACGACCTGCAGCTGCCGCGGGCGGACCGCATCGGGCTCACGCTTCCCCCCGCAGGCGACGCCCAGGTGCAGGACCCGGCCGGCGCGAGCGAGCTCGACGCCGCCGCACTGGGTGCCTTTCAGACCTGGCTGAAGGCGCCTCGCGAGGCGGGGCCGCCGCGGGCGGTTCACCTGCTGGTTGAGCTGGGCTGCCGCGCTGGGTTGCTGGCGCTGCCCCAGGTGATCGAGGCGCTGCAACCGCTGCGGGCCCAGGCCGACTGGACGGTCCGGCTGCACGCGGTGGCGACAGCGGCCGCAAACACCACAGACGCCGCAGACGCCGCGGGGTCGCCGCCCCACGCCGCGATCGCCCTGCAGGCCCTGCTCGGCGAGGGCGTGGACCAGACCTTCGTCAACGAGGCCGAGGATGCCGCCGACCGGCTGGCCGACTGGGTCACGCTGCAGATCCGCCGAGGCCCGGGCGCGGCGCCCGAAGCCGGCGTCTTCGGTGTCGGCCTGCACCGCGTGGGCACCGACCTTCCCGGCCGGCTCGAGCACCTGACGCATGAGATGGCGCAGCGCATGCTCTGGCAGCTGCGCCACGACCATTGGCGCGCCCACCTGGGCTTTGTGGATCACCCCAGCGCGACGGACGCCTCCGACGTCGCGTCGCCCGAGCAGCTGCAGCGCTGGCGGCTGCGCGACGGCGACCTGTGGATGCTGCCCGGTCAGAACGCGGAGGCGGCGACTGCGGCCGCGGACAGCGTCGTGGCGCAGTGGCAGGAGTACGAGGCGCACTTCCGCTCGCTGGTGGCGGCCGTGCCGCCGGAGCAGCGCCTGGCGCGTTGGCGTGCGCTGTTCGAGGCCGCCTGGTCGGGCGGCTGGAACGGCGTGGGCGTGGAGCAGCACTTTGCGGCGCTGGACGACGACCTGTTTCGCCTGGCCGACCACTGCGCCCTGCAGGTGGAAGCGGACCTGCTGCAGGACTGGCAGGCCGGACGGCGCAGCCTGCACGCCTGCGGCCGCTTCGTCGCCGCCCTGATGGCCGATCTGGCGCAGCGTGGCGAGCAGGCCGAGTCCCAGGCCGAGCCGCAGCGACGCCTCGCCGCCGAGGCCGATCAGCGCCTGGGCGAGGTCGAGGCGCGCCTGGCCGAGCAGGCCACCGCCCGCGGCGGTCTGGCCGGGATGATCGGCCTGCGCCCCGGCGCACAGGCTCAGCGCGACCAGGAGTTGGCCCAGGCGAGCGCCCTGCTGCGTGAGCGCGCCGTGGCACTGACCCAGGCGGCGGCGCTGGCTTTTGCGGCCCGCTACGCCCGCGCGCTGGGCTCGCGCCTGAGCGACCTGATCGGCCTGATCGACGCGGTCGAGCTGGCGCTGGGCAGCCTGGCCAGCGAGTTCGAGGCCGCGTCGCTGGCCCAGCTGCCCGCGCGCCAGAGCGACCACCCACTCGATGCGCGTCAGCGCGTCGACGCGCTGCGCCAGCGCCTGCTCAGCGACGAGCCGTCGCAGCGCGAACAGGCCCGCCGCGCGCGCGCGCTGTGGTTCGACATCCTCGGCAAGCGCGCCAACTTCCGCACCTTCGCCCTCGAACTGGGCGAGGACCACCTGCGCCACCCGCTGCTCGCGCTGTGCGCCGCGGCGATGCAGCAGGCCCTCGACCAGGAGCCCCCCACGCCGCTGTGGGACGCCCTGGCGCAGCGCTGGGAGAGCGAGTCGACGGCCAGCCTTCCCGTACTGGAGCACTGGATCCACGAGGCCCGCCGCGGGGTGCCCGACCCCGACTCGGCCACCTGGTGCCTGGCGCTGCCCCAGCTGGGCAGCCTGCAGCCCACCGCCGTCGAGGGCAACGCCGCCGCCCCGTCCGAGGTCGAACGGACACTGGCGCAGGCGTTGGGCCTCGCAGCCGATGCCCTGCCCCGCCTGCCCGCCCCCTCCGCGCTGGGCAGCACCGACTGCGCCGCGCTGATCTGCCTGAGCGCGCAGGCGCCGCTGGCCGAACGGGCTTGGGTGAAGCGCCTCTTGAGCACCGCCCCCGATGCATCCCCCGATGCGCCCCCCGACGTGACCCGCGACGCGGCGACCACTGCTCGAGCCCTCAACGCCACCGCGCCGAGCGCCGACGCCCCGGATCCCGTCGCCCAGGCGCGTCGCCTGCTGCTGCTGGGCGCAGCCCTCGGCCTGTTGCAGGAGCGCCCGGCCACGGCCACAGAACCCGCGCAGTGCCTGCTGCTGCGCCGCGATGCCGATGGCTTCGACCTGGAGCGCAGCGTGATCGGCAGCAGCCTGATCGAGCTCGCCGGTCAC